>ODAI014501763.1_pt1 | contig 10253 bp, 11 predicted proteins | sample 1539321 | NCBI WGS metagenome assembly ODAI01 (sample SAMN02144231, study PRJEB22623) | gut metagenome | biome: sheep rumen | host: Ovis aries | place: New Zealand | reverse complement strand
GTAACAGTATAATCATCATTAAGGACGATCAGCTCATGTTCGCCGTTGCCGTCTATATCCTCCGCATAAGAGCTCCGCACAGAATCATCCAACAGGGCGGTGTGCCCTTCTACGGTAAGCGTCAGAACATCCAACTCGCCGTTAGGGTCGATCTGTTCGATCTTATCCAAAAGCATCAGAAGCGCCTGCGGTGTCAAACCACTCGCTTTCCAGTTCGCGACAATTGAAGATAGTGCCTTTGCAAGTTGTTCCGATGCTCCGGTCTGACCGGCGTTGATCAGCTGATCGAGCTTTTCTGCAGCTGCTTCTGTGTTCCCTTCCTGCAGATCCATCATAGCCTCGCATAGAACGACGCGAGCAGCCGCATCCTTATAGCTTCCGAGGGCCTCATATCCTGTTCTGGCTTCTTCATACTCGCCAGCCGTAAACCTCTCAGTTGCGGAGGAATAGTTCAGACTCGGGCGCACAATGTAATAGGTAACACCCGCAGCGATTACGGCTAAGGCAATAACAACTGCGATAACCTTTCGAATCGTGCGCTGATGTTCCTCTCGGCGCTCCTGCGCTTCCGCTTCTGCTTTCTGCCGCTCCTGTTCCAATCGCGACTGCTCCGCTTTTGCTGCATCCAGCCGGTTTTGGTCCGCAGCTTCGGCTTCAAAACCCAAGCCAGAAGGGGATACCCATTTGTGTTGAGAGCAATACCCAATATGACCATTGAAATGTTGGAGGGGACGACCGCATTTCGGACATTCTATACGTGTTTTGTTATCCATGCTATTCCTCCGTGAAAGATTGATATTTCTTGAAACAAACATCGAGAATTGCTGTAGTATGTCTATAGCTCTAGTACTGCCATGCGAAACAGCAAAAATACGCTTTGTTTCAAATAATAGACAATCCGGTACACCTGAAAAAGCATGAGACAGGAGCACAACAAGCCTCTATTTCATGCTTTTTCTTACAGCACACTATATTATAAAAATTATAACACTCCCGTTTTAGAATGTCTACCATTCGACACAAAATTTTTTGTCCCCACTCCCGAAAATGCCTGTAAAAAGTGGTGTGGCTCATTGCGAGAGCCTCGGCTGCTTCGCGTGTTGACAGCTCACCGTCGTGACACTGCCCGCATACGGCCTCAAAACCATCCGGCAATGGGTCGGCTCTCCGGCCGAGGTGTTTTCCTTTCGCTCTCGCCGCCGCAATGCCCTCCGCCTGCCGCTGATGGATGGATTCCCGCTCGGTCTGGGCAAAGTAGGCCATGATTTGAAGGACCATATCCGCGATGAGCGTTCCCGTCAGATTTCCGTTCTTCGCCCGGGTGTCGAGCAGATCCATGTCGAGCACAAGAATGTCCGCGCCGATGTCTTTTGTGATGTTCTGCCATTGCACGAGAATCTCATTGTAATTTCTGCCCAGACGATCCACGCTCTTCAGAATCAAAAGGTCGCCGGATTTCAGCCGCTTGAGCATCTTCTGATAGGCCGGGCGGTCGAAGTCCCTACCGGACTGATAATCACAATAGATATTCTTTTTGGGGGATGTTGTACGGTTCCAGCGCCGCAAGCTGCCTGTCGATGTTTTGCTCTTTGGTTGAAACCCGTACATATGCATATTCTGCCATTGTCTTACCTCCTGTATGATGGTCTCAACCATTATCTACAGCAGGCAATACTGTACACCAGCTATACCTTTGCAAAGGTAATTGCATTATAGCTAAATTTTTCGCCGGGGTCAACTATGCAAAGGTAAGTTTCGAGAGACCCGTCTGCTATCATATTCTTAACTTCACAAAGGTAAGAATATAGTGCAGGAGAGTCCCATGCAGTATTATGAACTGTTTGCGCTCCGTATCCAGCAGTTGTGCAAAGAGCATGGCATAACGGTCAACCGACTGGCTACGCTGAGCGGCCTGAAGCAATCGACTATTGACAATATCATCCGGGGAACCAGCAAAAATCCGAAGGTGCACACGCTTCATCAGATTGCAGTGACTTTTAACATGACGCTGAGCGAGTTTCTGGATTATCCGGAGCTGAACGAATATCCAATCGATGATGAAGAGTAAACAATGCTTTATCATTTCATAGTGGGGACTCACACAGATTATCAACATTTAAATAAAACACGAAAATGATATTGGGAGAGGCAAAGTTACCTCTCCCATTCTTTTGCTTTCTTCCGTTTCGGCAGCTCACGCTGTTGGACTTCTTTCTGCTTTTGCCTGAGATTCTCGCGGAGGGAGCGGGGCTTGGTGACCTCGGATTCTTCGCCGAGCAACTTGGCAACATCGGCTTTCGCCCGATTCATCGTATCAGCGTCGTATTGCCATGTATAGTTTTCTTTGAGTGTGGACGCAGCGCGGCTCTCCTCCTCCGGGCGGAGAGCAAGGCGGGCGCCCATCAGTTCGTCCGGATCAAATTCAGAGGCCTGTGCTTCGAGATCGTGAAATTCCTGGGTAGCCAAGCCCAGATTGATCTTACTCCGTGCCAGAACCGTCTGCTCTGCTTGACGAGAGTTCAAGTTTTTCTCGAGCATGGCTTTAGCACGCTGCACACCTGCGTCGTCCGCTACACCGATCAAACCGGTTTCCCGTGCCTTTTCGGATTTCAGTCGCTTTATCTCATCAAGCGTCTCATTGAACTTGGCATTGAGCCGGACATGCTCGACCGGCTGGAAGAAGGACGTTTTCGCTTTCTTGTCATTGAGAGCCTTTAGTTCTTTCTGCTTCTCCCGGATTTGAGAAGACAGCTCGTCGTGTTTCCGAATATGGGGAGTGTCGGTGTCGATGTCAAGGGTCAGCGCCTTGATCCGCTTACCCGTATGCAGCACCTGATACGCGAACACGATCATATTGGCTCGCAGCTCTTCCATCGCCTGGGCCAGCGCGGGAATCGAATCCTGCACAGCCTTCACCAACTTCTGGAACTCCGCCTTGAGCTGCCTAAGTAGAGCGTTATCCCGTTTGATCTGCCGGTTCAGCTCACAGCGGTCAGAGACGATGCCTTTCTTCTCCATCGCACGGGCGGCCACGCCCTCGTGGATCGTGGGCTGGTCGTCTTTGCCCTGATCGGCAAAGCTGCGGTGGTCGATACGTTCCTCCAAGCCCTTTTACTCCAGGCAGAGATTCACCTCATCCGCCCATGCCGCGCGCCAAACTAAAAGCTGCTCGTCGCTGTTCCAACGCTCGGAGATTGGGTTTTGCCTGCCGTACTTCGTGCTTTTTGGATATTTGGACAAGCGCTCCAGCCCCTGCGCTTCGGCGACAGACGGAGCTATATACTCTTTCTTTTTGCCAACCTTATACTGGTATTGCTTCTCCCAACCGGCCTTTTGCGCCTCTTTAAACTCGGCAGCGGTGAAGCCACGTTCCTCGCTGTTCTTCACGCAGAGGTATTCCTTCTCCGTCTTGTACTGCCAGGTGCCGTTCTCGTTGAGAGGCCGCACCGTCAGCATAATATGCGCGTGGGGATTATGGCCGTCCGTGTCATGGATCGCCACATCCGCGCACATACCCTCGTTTACGAATTGCTGGCAGATAAACTTCGACAGCAGATTGATCCAGTCGAGCTTGCCCAGCTCAATGGGCAGAGCTACGACGAACTCGCGGGCCAGTCTGCTGTCCTTTGTTTTCTCTGCTTCTTCCACGGCGTTCCAGAGTTTCACGCGATCCTGCCATTCCATAGGGGCAAAGTCCGGGAGAAAGACGTGCTCCCAGACAAGCCCTTGCTTCCGGGTAATTGACATCTGTCGTCTTGCTTCTTTTACAGCATCCTTCTGTCTGAGCTCGGATTCTTCCCGGACGCGGGCGGCAAACTTTTCCTTATTCTTTATTGCCCATGGGCAAATCGTGCGAAGTGTCAGCAGGATCAGCTCTTGGACAGCACCAGTCGGAACGTAATGGCCGCTGCACTCCTGTATGGCGTGACGCTGAGATTTGGAATAAGTGCTGCATTCATAATAATCATAGATCTTCTGGCCTTTGGATTTTGTATTGTAATTCTTACGGTGTCTGAACATCTTCTCCCCGCAGTCTGCGCAATACAGCAAGCCTGTGAGAGGACTTGCATCTTGTATCGGATCTGCTCTCCGCACAGTTTTTCTGAGCTTTTGCGCGAGCTCCCATGTCTCAACATCGACGATAGGATCATGCGTGTTCTCAAAAATCAGCCACTCATCTTGAGGATTGGGAATGATCTTTTTGCTCTTGTAAGATTCTTTGTGAGTGCGGAAGTTTACCGTGTGGCCAATGTACTCTGGCTTTGCTAGAATGTTGCTGACCGTCTTACCGCTCCAGTCATATGGGCCGGATTTTTTTATGCCGCTACTCGTCCCAAGACCTTTTCTGGCAAAGTAGCTGGCAGGAGTCTCTACGCCGTCTTTCATCAACATCCGTGCGATTGTATGCGGGCCGTTGCCCTCAATCGCAAGCCGAAAAATACGGCGCACGACCTCAGCGGCTTCTTCGTCGATCAGCCAATGGTTCTTGTCCTCTGGGTTTTTCTTATAGCCGTAGATGGCATTGCAGCTTGTGGGCAGCCCGGCCTTTCCCTTCATCTGAACGGCAGCTTTCACCTTACGGGACTGGTCTCGAAGATACCATTCGTTCATGATGTTCAGAAAAGGCGCAAACTCGTTGGTATTGGTGTCCTCGCTATCAACATTGTTGGCGACAGCAATAAAATGAACCCCATGCTGCCGGAAAAGCACCTCAGTGTAAAAACCGGTTTGCAGATAGTCGCGCCCAATGCGGGACATGTCCTTGACCAGCACCGTGCCAACAAGCCCGGCTTCAATATCTCCGATCAGACGTTTCCAGTCCGGGCGATCAAAATTGCCGCCGGACCATCCATCATCTGTATAGTGGACGATATTGATGTAGCCATGCTGTTCGGCATAAGATTCGAGGTAGCGTTTCTGGTTTACAATGGAGTTCGACTCGCCCGCGAGTTCATCGTCGCGGGACAGGCGCTCATAAAGCGCCGTTATTTTTTCTTCCGTCTGTCTGATGGCCATTCGGCTCTCCTTTCAGACTGGCGGCTCATTTGTGGCACTTGAAATTATACACAATTTTCGTCAAAGTCTACTGTTTCGTTTCGGATTATATGCAATAGTTTATCCTCCATAGTTTGTTTGGCTTTATCGCTAAAGTGTACGTTTACGGTGTAGTAGGTCGAGCCGATCCTTCGGTTCATGGATAATGCTGGGGATGCTTTTTCTTCCACAGGGCTCCTTTCCGTGCTCTTGGCACTTGTAGTCTCTGAATTTGGTGCTGGATTTTCATAAAGACTTCCTTTATGCCGGTTTGACCGGCAATGCTTCTTGCTTGCTACGGTTTGCTCAGGTACATAGGCAGATACCTCCTTCTAAAAAAGTGACATCAGTTATTTAATTACAAAAAACGATTATCTTCGCTTCTCCCTTCTCCTATAGGAGAACAAAAAGCAAATTTCGGAACTGTTTTTGAGCGCCGAATAAATAATTTTCAGAGCGTTTATTTTCCGGCAGAACGTCGCTATCATACTGGCCCCTCTATCTATAGGAGAATTTAAAGCGAATTTTCGGAACCGTTTTAAAAACGAAAATAAAAACTTTTTGTAAACAAGCAAAAGTTGTGTTATACTGTTGTCATCCCATGGGAAAGGAGGCGGTGACGTGGGGAGAAAGAAGCGCAAAAAGGAAAAGCCCGCATTCGACGATTATGAATACGGGTACGGCTATGACTATCTGCTCGACGACGAGGAACAAAAAAAGCCCACCGACACCGCTGACGATGCCGATGGGCTGGAAGAGGATGAAGGCGCCTGGTGGGAGGATGAGTCCGAAGAAAAGATACTGGCCTATATCCGGGAAGCCTACCGGGAAGATTCCGATGAAGGCCGGGAATACAAGCCTGACGACGAAGCAATAGATATTCCGCTGGAAAACCTTCTTCTTGATGGTGTTGCGCTGGATTTAAAGCTGAAGCCGGAAGAAAAGGAAGAGCTGGAGGAAACCGAGGGCCGGAAGCTCCTGCAGCGGGAATTGCGGGAGGAAGCGCTCCGCCGTTATGAGGAATCTGCACGTACGGTGCAGGATTTCAAGAACATCCATGCCACCTGGGACAAGCTGGATGCCAACCGGGAACGCCGGGAACGATACCATGAGCTTCTGCGCGGCGATGTCCCAATCGACTACCAAGTGGATTATCTTACCGCTACAATCATCCCACATTGGCGCAACGACCCGATGGAGCGACAGCTGCAGCGTGGCTATTTCCTGGACTACTTTTATGACTGCCCCTATGAAATGCACGATCTGACCGGCAAGGAATACCTCCGTCAGATTATCAAGGGGCTAAAAGAGGAACACAAAGAGATCCTCTATTTCCTGTTTCTGCGCCAATTCAGTCCGCAATACCTGGCGCTGATGCGCGGGCAAACGGATCGAAACATTCGCAAGGTGCGGGATACCGTTCTTCGGAAAATCCATAAGAAGATGTATCTTCAGCTCACACAGATGCGAAAGCATGGATATACTCCAGGAGCAAGTGAAGAAAGATTTCTTCAGGAATGGCATCCGGATGAAGAATCATTCCCCGATATGCAGGAGGACTTGACAGAATGAAAAACTTTTTTGAACATACAAGCGCCAGTTGGGTGCGCTATTCCGACTATGAGTGGAAGAGAACAACTGACGGGAAAGATTATCTCGTTCCGACGGAAAAAGCAGAGCCGAAACCTTATGACCCAATGCAGGTCGCGGAGGATTTGGTTCTTGCTGCCGCAGATATTGGCTTGATGCTGTTCCGCCGGGAATCAGAGGAAGCCGTCAAGGAAGCTATCCGGGCGTTTGTTTGCAGGTACGGTCTGCTTGGAATCATGACCGCGCTGCCTACGACGCCGCGCTTCATTGAATACGAGAAGGTATACTTCAACAAGAATCAGATCATCTATGCGGAAACGATGGACACGGAAGATTATATAAGCCTGTTTTTCCCGTTCAAAAAACCGGACTTTCACAAGAAGGGGCTGGAATCCGTCTGGAATAGTGACGACCGCATGATGATAGCGCTGATCATGACCTATAGAACCGAACCGCAGTCCATGGTAATGAGCTTTATGCGGGACTATGGGGAACAGTACGAATGGCTGGTGTCCGTGTTCAAAGACTGGACGTTTACTCTGGTGACCGCAACGCTCTACTATACCGATAAAGATACCCTAAATGAAGAAACGCTCGATCTTTATCGCAAAGGCATGGCCTCCTTTGAGGGGAACACCCCGACCTACCACTTGGAACTGCGCGATCATCCGACGCTTATCTGGGATTTCCACTCGCTTTTGCTGAACATCCGGATTCTGTTCAGCATGGCACTGACAGATGAGAAGAATCCGCTGCGTATCTGCAAGCACTGCCAGCGTCCTTTCTTTGCAGAAAAAGCAGATGCAGAGTATTGTTCTCTCGATTGTCGCGACAAACATAAGAAGGGGAAAAAGTAAAAAGCATTTTTGAATCCCGTCTCATGAAAAAAGCGGCTGCAAGCATCGGTGGGTTACCGAGTTTGCAGCCGCTTTTACAAGAGTTTTATTAGATTTCCCGCATTTGTCCGTCAGTCAACACATCCATCATGATTTTTGAGCCGAGGCGGAAGGCGTAGATGAAGGTCTCACAGTCTGTCAGCACATTTATCTCACGCTGGGCAGTCATATAGGCTTCAAACTGTTCCTTCTGTTTCTCAGTCAGAGTACCGAGAAGGGCATCTCCAGCCTTTACGACTTCGTTTAATGCCCTGGAATATTGGCTGTCTTTCTTGTAGCTTCGCTCACTGGGATGAATGTCTCCCATGTAAAGGTCTTCAAGAACCTGCATTCTCAGCATCCCCCTCAGTAATAGACGAGTTCGCTTAACACGATCTCTTCGGCGCGGTTGTGGATGCTATTCATGCGCCTGACCCATTCAAATTGATCAACGGCTTTGAGCGCTTCGGTCACGCCTTCCAGGTCAGCCATCTGTCGGGTAAGCAAATCCATGCGATCAACACAGGCATGGTCAATCTCTGACAGGTGTTGATACAGTTTGCAGGACAAAATCAGGTTAGAATACAAGACTGGACGGTGCTCTTGAAGATAGCGCTTTCGCATGCGGCCATACTTGCCGATGGGTTGCTGTTCTTCTTTGGGAAGAACAAGGTTGGGGATGAGATAGTCCCCGCATTGGGAATATGAGATTTCCATTTTCAAATGGCTCCTTTCGTGGTAGAATGATGCTTGCAGTTGCGGGAGAGCCCGATTACTCAGGCATTTTGCCTCCTTTCTCCCAACTGCCGTATCACTTTGCCACAAATGAGCCGCAGTCAGGTGTAGTTTATGAGGGATAAATTCCTCCTTTACAAACTACACCCGGGACCTCCGATTTGGTTATGGCGCGGAGTTGAGTCCGTTATGAACGCTCAGAACACGTCAGAAGAAGCTCGCGGGATTATCATGGCGCCGGCGCGTATACTCCACAGCCGACGGACTGTTTCTTTAAGAGGAAAATGGAACATTACAGAAGCCTGAATCACTATCTGCGGGAGCGCTTCGGAGAGAAGCTGTATAAGCTTGCACTCGACGGCGGCTTCACCTGTCCCACACGGGACGGCGCCCTGGACACGCGCGGCTGTATCTTCTGCGCCGGCGGAAGCGGTGACTTTTCGATCCCGGCGGGGGAGGACCCCACAGAGGCCATCGAGCTTGCCAAGGCCGTTGTGGCCGAAAAGGGGGCCAAACGATTCATCGCCTATTATCAGAGCTATACCGGCACCTACGCGCCGGTTGAGAGGCTGCGCAGCCTGTATGCGAAAACGCTGCACCATCCGGATATCGCCGTGCTCTCTGTCGGGACACGCCCGGACTGTCTCGGCGACGAGGTGCTGGCCCTGCTCGAAGAGCTCAACCGCTTTAAGCCCGTCTGGGTCGAACTGGGGTTACAGACCATCCACCCGGCGACAGCAGATTATATCCGGCGGGGCTACCCGCTGCCCGTTTATGACGAGGCAGTTAAAAAACTGCGGGAGGCAGGGATCGAGACCGTTGTCCATATGATCCTGGGCCTGCCCGGAGAGACACCGGAGATGATGCGCCAGACGGCGCAGTACATCGGAGAAAGCGGCGTGCAGGGCATCAAGCTCCAGCTGCTGCATGTGCTGAAAGGGACGGATCTGGAAAGGGAATACCTGGAGGGCAAATTTCAGGTGATGAGCCTGGAGGACTACATCGCCGTTCTGGAGGCGTGCATCGAGAGCCTGCCTCCTGAAACGGTGATCCACCGTCTGACCGGGGACGGCGCAAAGCGAAGCCTGATCGCGCCGCTCTGGAGTGCGGATAAAAAAACGGTGCTGAACGCCATCAACCGGGCGTTTGACAGGGACGGAATCATACAGGGCGCGCGAGTGTACAATGCAAGATAGAAGAGAGGAAAAGACCATGATTGAAGGCTTGAAATGGACAAGAGAACCGGCGGATTACAGCATTTCGGAAGACCGCATCACGATCACGACCGCACCGCACACGGACCTCTGGCAGCGGACCTATTATCATTTCCGCAATGACAACGCACCGGTTCTGCAGATGGAGACCGACGAAACGTATTTCTCCTTTATCGTAAAGACCGATTTCACCGGCAGTCACCATCGCTTTGACCAGTGCGGGGTCGTGATGTATCTCGATTCCGAGAACTGGGTGAAGGGCTCGGTCGAGTACGAAAACGAGAGCTTCCAGCACCTGGGCTCGGTTGTGACCAACCACGGATATTCCGACTGGGCGACCACGGCGATCCCAGCGGATGTCAAGGTGATGTGGTATCGCTTCAGCCGCAGGGGGGACGACTACCGCATCGAGTGTTCCCGCGACGGGGTGCGCTTTACCCAGATGCGCATCTGCCACATGTGGGAGGGCGCCGGAAAAATTCGCTTCGGGATCTATGCCTGCAGCCCGGAGGACTCGAGCTTCACGGCGGTCTTCACCGACATGCGTCTCACAGAATGCGCCTGGGAGGCTCACGACGGCCAGCAGCCGGACAAATAAAAAAAGGATGCCGCACAGCAGCCGGTTTGACTGCTGTGCGGCATCGTATTAAGGCAATACCGCACAATGCGGCAGACGTATTGTTATACTATCCCTTGATAGAAATCTTTAAGTCTTCCCGGCGAAATTTGCGCCAGGACTTCGTTGAAGCCCTTGACCATATATCTCCATTATGCTCTGCGGGCTTCGCCTAGTCTGGCGCAAATT
>ODAI014785742.1_pt1 | contig 10254 bp, 10 predicted proteins | sample 1539321 | NCBI WGS metagenome assembly ODAI01 (sample SAMN02144231, study PRJEB22623) | gut metagenome | biome: sheep rumen | host: Ovis aries | place: New Zealand | reverse complement strand
GTGCAGGTTCAACCGGTGGTGGAATAAAGGTCTCAAGGCTTATTATCCTTAGAAAGACCATAATAAAGGAAATGATCTCTTATGTTCATCCCAAGAGCATCAAAAAGATCAAGATGGATGACAAGGCTATAGAACACGAAGTCGTTCGCGCTACAAATGTTTTCTTTGTTTCATTTGTTATCATCTTCTCGTTATCCGTCCTTCTGGTTTCAATAGACGGTAATGACCTTGTTACCAATTTCACTGCAGTTGCGGCAACTATTAATAATATAGGACCCGGTCTTTCGATGGTCGGGCCCACTCAGAACTTCTCACATTTTTCTGTTTTCTCCAAGTTTATCCTTATGTTTGATATGCTGGCAGGACGTCTTGAACTCTTCCCCATGCTCATGATGTTCCATCCGGGGCTGTGGAAGGATATGTTCGCCTATTATATTCATAAGTTTTCCAAATAAAAAGGTTCCGGATTCTTTCATCCGGAACCTTTTGTTACTTATACTATCCTTCTTACCGTTATTATGGACCTGTACAGGGCATTGCTTATCTTTATTCCCGTAGCTGCCGTGGAAGCATGAACTATCTTGCCGCCTCCGATATATATTCCCACATGACCGCCATAGTAAATTATATCACCGGGCTGTGCCTCTGAATAACTGACCTCCCGTCCATAGGTAGACTGCGAATAGGAACTTCTGGGAAGTGAATATCCGAAGTTATTATATACCGCCCATGTAAATCCGGAACAGTCAGCTCCGTTTGTTAAGGATGTTCCGCCTGATACATAGGGATTGCCTACATACTTACAGGCAAAATCAGCAATCTGCTTACCCTTGCCCGCATCTCCGGGTGATGCCGGCTCCTTTGCAGGAGCAGGTTCTTCAGTTTGTGCAGGTTCTTCCTTTACTTCAGGGGTTTCACCACCTTCATTGTTATCATCGGTGTTTGAATTATCTTCTTCCTTACTGTCGTTCGGTGTATTCTCTTCTACGTTTTCCTTATTCTCGGCGTCCTTGTTTTTCTTATCCTCTTCTGACTTCTTCTTGGCCTCTTCTTCGGCTTTTTTCTTAGCCTCAGCTTCCTTCTTCTTTCGGGCTTCCTCTTCGGCCCTCTTCTTGGCCTCAGCCGCTTCTATTTCCTTAAGCACCGCCGTTTGTTTTTTTATCTGTGTCTGGTATTCATTTGCTTTCTTTTTTGCTGCTGAGAGCTCAGCTTCAAAATTGGCAAGTGTGCTTCTCTTTTGATCTATAAGTTCCTGAAGATGCTCGGATTCAGCTACATACTCATCCTGCATTTCAACAAGTTCACTCTTTTCATCCTCAAGCCTTTCCCTGATCCTGGCTTCTTCCTCCTTGGTCGCCTGATAATTCAGAAGCATCTGTCTGTCGTATTCATACAGGAGTTCAACATAGTCGGATTTGTTAACGATATCGGCAATACTCTCAGATTGAAGAAACATCTCTATGTACTTCTTATCACCCTTCTCGTACATAAATTTGATGCGTCTTTTCATGGAAGCGTACTGTTCTTCTTCCTGGCTCTTGGCTACCTCATATTCAGCCTGAGCCTCATCTATCGCCGCCTGTTTTGAATTGATATCATCTGAAATAAGATCGACCGTAAGCAAAAGATCAACAAGCTGAGCATCTATCTCAGTGATCTCTTCCTCCACGGCCTCTTTATTTTCCTCTATACTGTTTATACTGCTGTTGACAGCATCCAACCCCTTCTGAGCTGCCTTTTTCTGCTCCTGTGCTTCATTCTTGGTAACCGCCGATACATTCATTACCGGCATAACAGAAAGAGTAAGCACTAAAAACAGTAAAATACCCCTTTTTCTCATTTATACTCCTTTATAAGGCAGTGCCCCCGCAAAACCTGCCGACGGCATTTATCCCTAAATGTTACAATTTCCCTCATATGTTATGTTAACATAATTGTAACAAAATGTAAATATTACAGCTCACAATTGTTTACTGTTCTGGGGAAGGGAATGACATCCCTTATGTTGGCCATTCCGGTAAGATACATAACGCATCTCTCAAATCCCAGGCCAAAACCGGAATGTCTTGCGGAACCGTATTTACGAAGATCAAGGTAAAAGTCATAATCCTCCTTTTTAAGTCCCAGTTCTTCCATCCTGGCAAGCAGCTTATCGTAATCGTCCTCCCTCTGGCTTCCTCCGATTATCTCTCCGATACCGGGAACCAGACAGTCCATAGCGGCAACAGTCTTGCCATCTTCATTAAGCTTCATATAAAAAGCTTTTATCTCCTTGGGATAGTCCGTAACGAATACCGGCCTCTTGAATTCCTTCTCCGTAAGGTACCTCTCATGCTCCGTCTGAAGGTCACAACCCCAGAATACCTTGTATTCGAACTCATCATTATGTTTTTCAAGTATCTTAATGGCATCCGTATAGGTAACATGCCCGAAATCCGAATTGACTACATGCTCAAGCCTCTCGATAAGGCCCTTATCCATGAACTGGTTAAAGAAAGCCATTTCTTCAGGGGCATTCTCCATTACATATCTGATGATATACTTGATCATACTCTCTGCAAGGACCATATCATCCTTAAGGTCAGCAAAAGCCATCTCCGGTTCGATCATCCAGAATTCGGCAGCATGTCTTGTTGTATTCGAGTTCTCAGCCCTGAAGGTAGGACCGAAGGTATAGATATTCTTAAATGCCATCGCATAGGTCTCACCGTTAAGCTGTCCGCTTACGGTAAGGTTGGTCTCCTTGCCGAAGAAATCCTGTGAAAAATCAACCTTTCCTTCTTCTGTCCTGGGTATTTCATCCATATCAAGGGTCGTAACACGGAACATCTCGCCCGCACCTTCACAGTCACTTCCGGTTATAAGAGGTGTATGGACATATACGAATCCCCTCTCCTGGAAGAACTTATGTATCGCATATGCCGCAAGCGAACGAACCCTGAACACTGCCTGGAAGGTATTGGTCCTTGCTCGCAGTTGAGTTATTGTCCTTAAATACTCAAGCGTATGTCTCTTCTTCTGAAGGGGGTAATCGGGTGTGGATGCTCCTTCTATAACAACCTCATCTGCCTGTATCTCGAAGGGCTGCTTGGCCTGTGGGGTTGCAACAAGGGTACCTGTGACTATAAGGGCTGCTCCGACGTTTATCCTGTTTATATCGGCAAAATTCGCAAGCCTGTCTCCGTACACTATCTGCAAAGGTTCAAAAAATGTACCGTCGTTCATAACGATAAAACCGAAGGTCTTGGAATCCCTTATACTTCTTACCCATCCGCCTACGGTTACCTTCTTATCATAATATTCTTCCTTGTTTCTGTATAATTCCCTGATCTGTGTTAATTCCATGGTCTTACCTGCCTTTTCTTCATAAATTTGTATTATTCAGTCTTTATATTTGCATTGTCTGCAATGAATTCCTGCACTTTGGATGTTAATATATATTCTCTGAACTGATTTATATCTACCGAGCTTAGGAATTCTTCAACAGATCCGTAGCTGTACAGCTCAACATATTCCTCGGCCGCCTTATCGAATTCTTCCTGAGTTATCTCAATGTTCTCGGCTTTTGCAAGTGCCAAGAGCACCAGGCTCTCCTTGGCTGCCCTGCTTGCGTACTCCATGGCTTCCGAATCAAACTCCTCCTGGGTCTTACCGACAACCTGAGATAAATATCCGTCCCAGTCAAGTCCGTACATTTTGGCATATGACTTTGCATTCTCGGCTATAATGTCCATTTTATCTTTGGTCAACGCTTCCGGAATATCCTTCTTAAGCTTTGCATTGTCAACAACCTGCTCCCACAGATCCTTATACATGGTACTGTCGGCATAATCAACCGCACTTTTTTCAAGACTTTCCTTTATTGATTTGCGGTATTCCTCTATTGTAGAGAATTTACCTTCCGTTGCCTTCTTTATATTGTCATCGGTAGGCTCGGGCATTCTCTTAATGGAATTGACAGATACCTCAAATACCACCGGTTTTCCTTCAAGTCCCTTGTCATTTGGATAATTCTCGGGAAATGTAAGATCAAGCGCTGTCTCTTCTCCGACTTTCTTGCCAATAAGTCCTTCCTCAAATCCAGCGATAAACTGACCTGAACCTATCGTCAGATCATACCCTTTGGCGCTTCCGCCTTCAAATGCCTCACCGTCTATCTTACCTGTAAAATCAATGTTTACCGTATCTCCTTCCCTGACATCATCCCTGTCCGTAACTTCTTCCGGTTCAAGCAGATATCCAAGGTTTTCCTTAAATTCGGCCTCTAAATCTTCCGGGGTTATTTCGGCAGCTATCCTTGTAACGTTAAGTCCCTTATACTGTCCAAGCTCTATATACTCATCCGGATCTATGCTGCTCAGTATATTCTCTACTGCTTCTATTTCCTGTGCCACATTATCTGCAGATACCGAGGATGCAGAAGTCCCACATCCGCAAAGCAACAGGCAGGTCCCAAGTATCGCCGCCAATTCTCTGTATTTCTTCATAATATAATGCTCCTCGTATGTAATGCCCCCTCAAAAAACAACTAATATATGTTATAACACAAGGATGTCAGGATTTAAAGGATTTTGTTGCATGCCCGGGATATATTGTGTTAGAATAACATGGATTTGTTGGAATAATTAAATAGGAGGTGTAAGGTGTCACCGGTTACAATTACATTGATCGTGGTCGCGGTATTGCTGATCGGCGTCATTGTTGCCCTGTATTTCCTGGGTAAGAAGGCCCAGAAGCAGCAGGCGGAACAGGAAGCTCAGATAGCAGCTACCAAACAGACCTATTCTATGCTGATCATCGATAAGAAACGGATGAAGCTCAAGGATGCGGGTCTTCCCGCTATTGTACTTGAACAGACGCCCAAGCTCTTAAGAGGCCGCAAGCTTCCAATAGTAAAGGCCAAGATAGGGCCGCAGGTAATGTCACTTATCTGTGACGAAAAGATCTTCGATCTTGTACCTGTTAAAAAAGAAGTTAAGGCATCTGTGAGCGGAATCTACATGGTAGATGTAAAGGGTCTGCACGGACCGAGTCTGAAGGTTGAAGCAAAGCCCAAAAGCAAATGGAAACAGGCCATCGAGAAGCTTCAGGAGAAGGCCGGCGCCAAGCCGATAAAGTAAAAGAAAAGACGGTTTAAACCGTCTTTTCTTTTTATTCATAGTCAAGCATTTCATCCATATTTTCGTTTAAGGCTTTTATATAATCAAGCATCTCACTCTTTACTTCCGGGTTTCTCAAGGCAAATTCAATGTTGGCTTGTATGAATCCGCATTTTGCTCCAACATCATACCGGTGTCCCTTGAAATCATATGCATACATTGCTTCGTCCTTACACATACGCTTTAAGGCATCGGTAAGCTGGATCTCCCCTCCGGTTCCCGCATCCTGTGTCTCAAGGTATGAGAAAATGGAAGGCGTGATTATATATCTTCCAAGGATCGCTATATCGGACGGAGCATCATCAACCGCAGGTTTTTCAACCAGATCTCTTACCTTGTAAACCCTGTCATCAATGAGCTTGCAATCCGCTATACCATATTTATTAACAACTTCATGGGCTACCTTCTGAACCCCCAGTACCGATGTTTTATATTCATTATATACATCTATCATCTGGCTTAAGCATGGTTTCCTGGATACAACTACGTCATCACCGAGGAGAACTGCAAAGGGTTCATTCCCGATAAAATGTCTTGCTGTAAAAATGGCATGTCCTAAGCCTCTTGGTTCCTTCTGCCTGATGTAATGGATATTTGCCATATCGGAAATATCCCTTACCATTTCAAGCATTTCCTGTTTGCCGCTCTTCTCAAGTTCGAGTTCAAGTTCTATGGAACGGTCGAAATGATCCTCTATTGACCTCTTGTTACGGCCGGTTACAATGATGATATCCTGAATACCCGACGCAACTGCCTCTTCGATTATGTACTGGATAGTAGGCTTGTCAACTATTGCCAGCATCTCCTTGGGCTGTGCCTTGGTAGCCGGGAGGAATCTTGTTCCCAGACCTGCCGCCGGTATTATCGCCTTTCTTACTTTCATAAGTCCTCCTCTTCCGTATGCTTAATCCTGCTTACTGGGTAAGGGGAAAAGCATCCTCACCGCTTCTTGATTTAATGTCCATATGAAGCCTGCAGTCAGCCATATGTTCATAATTTACATCCAATGAATAAGCGATATCCACCTGGATGTCTTCGTCATTCTCTATTACATCCACTTTGCTTGCATCAATGCCGACAAGCAGGCTTCCGTAGGGAGTGATGTAATTGGCAATATTCCTCTTGTTTTCCTCAAAGGACATATTGACATTGGTGTATCCACTCTTGGAAATGTGGAACTCCTCATCATCAAACCTGGCAATATTCCTTGTTACCTCATCCTGGCCTTCTCCGATCTCATCATACATGAGGTAGTGTTTGTTATTCTTCTTATAATAACTGCCGCTGGTGATTATCTCTACTTTATCTGCATCTCTGTATATATCCGACTGCATGCCTGATATTCTTATAAGTACATCTTTCTTCATTTTTCTGTTCCTCCGCTTATATCCGATGATCAGTACTTTTCTATATCTACTTTCTCAGTTGTGATCTCCGGATCTCCCAAAATATTTGCAGCAAAATTGCGGAATTTGTCAGCCAGATCACTTACATAAAACTCATGTCTGTCCTCATTTTCAAAAGGAATGTCGTTTAATAGATCCTTCTCCTTAAGCATCACCTTAAGTTCTCTCGCGGTTTCGTAGGCAGGATTTACAAGCCTTACCTTATCTCCAACCAGCTTCTTAATGGCAGGAGCCAGGAGAGGATAGTGGGTGCAGCCCATTATAAGTGTATCTATATCCTTATCCATAAGGTCTTTAAGATATCTTCTTGCTATCTCATCTGTCACGGGATCATCTAGCATTCCTTCCTCTACAAGCGGGCAGAACAGGGGACATGCCTTGCCAAGTACCGAAACTTCAGGATCTATATTTGTGATAAATCTCTCATACATTCCCGATCCGATGGTTCCTTCGGTTGCTATTACCCCGATCCTTTTATTTTTGGTCTGTGAAACCGCAACCCTGGCTCCGGGCTTTACAACTCCAATGACAGGGAGGTCCACATCCTTCTCAACTTCATCGATCGCATAGGCGCTCATGGTATTGCAGGCGATCACCAAAGCCTTGACCTTCTGAGTCATGAGAAACCTGGTTATCTGTTTGGTAAACTTCGTAATTGTTGTCTTTGACTTGCTACCGTACGGAACCCTTGCCGTATCTCCAAAATATATGATCCTTTCGTTCGGGATCTGCTGCATTATCTCTTTTGCAACCGTAAGACCCCCGACACCTGAATCAAAAACACCTATAGGTGCTCTTCTATCCGGCATTAGTACTACCTCTCTGTATTTTAATCATACAATTATTCAATCATATACTGTATACCCTGTAATTGCAAGCCTACAGGTCCAAATGACTGATTATGTTCTTTTCCTGATTGTCTATATGCATTTCTATCATGCTGCAGGCATTTATCTTGTCACCCTCATCTATATACTTCATTATCTTACGGTGTTCCTCAATGAGCCTTAAATGGTTTCTCTTATCCTTAATATACTCTAGCCGGTATCTGTACACTCTCTCGGCAAGGTTGTTTACCATCTGCATAAGCCTGCCGTTTTTGCTGGCTTTAAGTATTACGTCGTGATACTTTACATCTGCCTCGGCTATGGTTGTGGCATCGGAAGTTTCTATTGCCCTTTCAAAATCATTCTCTGCATTCTTAAGGTCTTCCTTTTCTTCATCCGTTATCCTTTCACAGGCAAGACTTACTGCCAGTGAATCAAGAGACCTCCTTACTTCAAGAACATCTCTCAGATCCTGCTTGCTGATCCTTGCAACCTCCGCTCCCTTTCTTGGTACCATCGTAACAAGACCTTCCAGTTCAAGCATACGGATGGCCTCTCTTATCGGAGTCCTTGATACTCCCAGTTTACCTGCAAGGTGTATCTCCATAAGCCTCTCCCCCGGCTTAAGGTCTCCTTTAAGGATTCCCTGCCTTAGAGTATTAAATACAACATCTCTTAAGGGCAGATAATCATCGACCATCAATTGAAGTTTCTTTTCTTCCATTCGCAGTTCCTCCTGCCTTTACCTTTTAATGTTGAAAGGCTTTGTAAGCAATAAATCTTTTGCTGCTCCTTCTTCCCTTATTCTTGTTTTTGCTTTCTCCCCTATGATCATATCATCAAAGATCCCAAAAACCGTTGGCCCGCTACCACTCATAAGAGCACCAATGGCTCCGTTACCCAACATCAGTGATTTGATCTTGTCTATTATTGGATATTCTTTTATTGTTACACCCTCAAGTGAATTACCCAACAATTTTGCAATATCTCTTATGTTTTTGTTTTCTATTGCCTCTTTCATTGCATCAACATCCGGATGATATTTTTCCGTAAGAGAATCAAAAGCATTATAGACATATGCCGTTGATACTCCTATGGGCGGCTTGGCTATAAGAAGAGAACAATCCGGCATGGGCGCAAGCGGTGTTAATATCTCTCCAATCCCCTCCGACAATGCAGTACCTCCAATTATGCAGTATGGGACATCCGCTCCTATCCTTACACCCATTTCACACAGGTCACCGTCACTTAACCCTAAGGAAAAGAGTTCATTCATTCCCCTAAGGACAGCTGCCGCATCGGTACTTCCTCCAGCCATCCCTGCTGCCACCGGAATGTTCTTCCTATAATAAATCTTTACTCCATCATAAATACCGCACTCATTCATAATAAGCCCTGCGGTCTTATAAATCAGATTGTTTTTATCAGGCGCTACTTCTCCCGACTCCGATTCAAGGACTATCCTGTCATCTCCACGAACTTTCTCTTCTCTGCTCAATGTTATCTCATCAAAAAGATCTATAGTCTGCATTATCATCCTGACATCATGATAACCGTTATCCCTTCTGCCTGTAACATCAAGAGAAAGATTTATCTTTGCATATGCTTTGAGTTTTATCTGATCCATAAAATGCTACTGCTCCCGATGTATAAAATCCATTTCGTTGCACATTGTATACAAAAATAATATCATTATTTCCTTAAAAAAGCTAATCAAAATCTAATCTCTTCCGATATATATGGTGAAACCTATTTTTATCTATTTACACCAAGGAGGGTAATTATGAGTGTGAACGGAATTCAGGGATACTCTCAGATCGATGCCTACAGTGCATACACTTCTGTCAGGAAATCCGAAGGAAAGAAAACCGAAGAAACTACCTCCTCTTCTGCAAATAAGGCTGCGGAAACAGGTGTCATATACGAGAAATCCGAAGAAGGCCAGAAGGCTCTTGATAAGTCCGGCGTGATCTATAAACCAAACACCGCTCTTGTTGAACAGCTTAAGGCTGACCAAGAAGCCAATAAGCAGCGGCTTCTGGATATGGTCCATGATACCTTATCAGATCAGTTGTCTGCATTTAAGGCTGCTAACGGCGATAATGAAGACAGTGTATGGCGATTCCTCGCAAGCGGTAAGTTTACGGTATCCGAAGCAGCCAAGGAAGAGGCAAAGAAGGCGATTTCAGAAGATGGTTTCTACGGGGTAAAGAATACTTCCGACAGAATACTTGAAATGGCCAAGGCGTTGACGGGCGGTGATCCCGACAAGATCGAAGACATGAGGAATGCTTTCAAGAAGGGCTTTGATCAGGCAACCAAGTCATGGGGCCGGGATCTTCCCGATATATCGCACAAGACATATGATGCGGTAATGGAAGGCTTCGACAACTGGGCCAAGGAATCCCAGGTTCAATAAGCAGGAATACTACCATATTTCCCTGAAATTTGAGTAGTGAAAACACGCAGGTGATCCCTGCGTGTTTTGTTGTTTGATTTCTATACTTTACTGCTTATCTGACACAGCCTGTAAGGTCATTGATATCATCTATCTTATACTTATCCATATAGTCCCTTATACCATCTATAACCTTTATCGTAGTATAAGGATCATGGAAATTCATCGCACCGACCGCAACCGCTGTAGCTCCTGCCATGATAAATTCAAGGGCATCATCGGCACATGCTATACCGCCCATACCTATTATCGGTATCTTAACAGCCTGTGACACCTGATATACCATCCTTACGGCAACCGGCTTTATCGCAGGTCCCGACAGGCCTCCTGTCTTATTGGCCAGGGCAAAGGTCCTTTTGTGTATGTCTATCTTCATCGCGGTTATCGTATTTATGAGAGATAAT
>ODAI011446154.1_pt1 | contig 10254 bp, 11 predicted proteins | sample 1539321 | NCBI WGS metagenome assembly ODAI01 (sample SAMN02144231, study PRJEB22623) | gut metagenome | biome: sheep rumen | host: Ovis aries | place: New Zealand | reverse complement strand
GACTTTAAATACAGAACAATTTATTGAACAAGCAAAAGAAGTACATGGTGACAAATACGATTATTCAAAAGTTAATTATGTTAATAGTAAAACTAAAGTATGTATAATCTGTCCTGAACATGGTGAATTTTGTCAAACACCTAATGACCATTTGGAAGGTTGTGGATGCAGAAAATGTTCTTATGAAAAAAGTTTAAGAAAGCCAAAAAAAGATATCAATATTTTTATTGAAGATGGTAAAAAAGTTCATGGGGACAAGTATGATTATTCCAAAGTTGAATATGTTAATAATAAAACTAAAGTATGTATTATATGTCCTAAACACGGTGAGTTTTGGCAAACACCACATTCGCATTTAAGTGGTAAAGGTTGCCCACATTGTAAAACTTCACACATGGAAGACAATATTAAAGAAATATTAGAAAAAAATAATATTAAATATATTTTACATGAAAGAAAATTGTTTAATAATAAACTTGAATTAGATTTCTTCTTACCAGATTATAATATAGCAATTGAGTGTCAAGGATTACAACATTTTAAAGTTATTGAACATTTTGGTGGTGTTGTTAAATATAAAAAAACATTAAAAAATGATTTATTGAAAAAAACATTATGTGATGAAAACAAAATAAAATTAATTTATTATTCAGAAATAAAAAATTTTGTTTTTCCATATACTGTTATAACAAATAAAGAAGATATTATTAAAGAAATAAGAAATGGAAAAAGTATATGAAATAATACATAAGGGTGAAACAGGTACTGGTTTATTAATTGAATCTGATGGTTATATTTCTCCTGAAGTTGGTAATAACAAACAACTTTTTGAATCATATAAGAAATTAAATGAAGGTTTAGAGGACAGTGAATGGCATTGCCCTTATCCTCTTGTATTTGATGCTGTATTGCAAAGATATGGTGCTGAAAATGCAAATGGTAGAATTTATCCTGAACATGTTCTCAAAAGAGAAGTAGAAAGGTATCAACAAATGATTAGAGAAAGAAGGGCATTAGCCGAATTAAATCACCCAGCTGAATCTGTTATTGACCTTTCACGTGTTGCTATTAACGTTATTGAAACACATTGGGAGGGGAATACTCTTGTTGGTAAAATTGAAATAATTACAAGTCCAGCATTTAGAAAATATGGAATAATTTGTTGTCAAGGTGACCAAACAGCAAATTTATTATTAAGTGGTTATAAAATTGGTCTTTCTTCACGTGGTCTTGGTACTGTTACACAAAAAATGGGTATTCTTTATGTTGCTGATGATTATGAACTCGTTTGTTTTGACGTGGTTAGTGACCCATCAACAAAAAATGCTTGGATTGTCAATGATGGTGAAATTCCACAAGAATATTTAAAAAGTGAAAGTAAAACAAAAACAAATAATCCATTATTTGAAAAACTTGATAAATTTAATAATTGGTTAAATGATTAAGAATATGAAAAAGAACGTAGTTAAATTAGATGAAAACGCCCTTAGACAAATTGTTACTGAGAGTGTAAAGAAGGTGTTAAGAGAATATCATCCTGACAAAGTAATGAGAGATACTCAAATTGAGTTGTTTCGCAAAAACCAGATAGAACAAGATGAAATGGAAATATCTAATTGCATGTCTGAGTTGAAACCAATTTTCGATAGTGTTGAAGATAAATATGGCGATTTGGCTTATACTGCAATAATGAGATTGGCAAAGGGAATGAATCCAAACCCAGAAGCATAGTTAAGCCACCATCTTCATGCCCTTATAATAAACAAATTAAACAGGTAACAATATGAAAAAGAACGCTGTAAAGATAAACGAGAATACCATAAGGCGAATTGTTGCTGAGAGCGTAAAGAAAGTGTTGAAAGAAGACTATGAAGGCAACTACCTACAACTTATAAAAGAAGAAATGCACCGTCTATATGAGTTGGAACAAAAAGTTCCTAATTATCTTCAGTCAGAGATTCATAGTATGGTTATTTCAATGCAGGCAATGCTTCAAGAAGCACAACGAAACGATGAATTTGATAATTGGAACTATTAACTAACCATTTTCACATTTTCATACTGAACCCTACTGATATTTTTATTTTAGATAAAACAATTTATATAACAGAAGAACAAAAATTAAATAAATTTAATAATTGGTCAAATGAATAATTATGCCAAAAAGGTTAATATTAACAGAAGAACAATTTAATAAATTAATTAATGAAGAATTAGGTATTTCTAATTTTGTTATTGAAAAAACAAATGAATTATTTTCTATTATTGAAAATGCTTTATTAAACTGTAATGAAAGTGAAGATTTTGATAATTATTCAATAAAGAAGTGTACTGTTAGATTTTCATTATTAGATGTAAACATATCTTGTTCACTTGAATTTTATAATTATTATAACAGGGAATATTATGATTATTCAAACGTAAGTTCTGATGCTTGGAGTGTTTATTTAGGAAAAAAAACATGTTTTATGGGAATTATTGTTCCATGTATTTCAGGAACTATTGTTAAAAATGAAACATTTGATAGTATACAACATGAATTAGAACATATTTATCAACAAGTTATAATGAAAAAACCGTTTTCTGATTCAATAACATATGCCAAAATAAAAACAAATATGTATTCAGAAAATGAACTTGTAAATAAAACCGCAAGATTAGTATACGGATGTATAAAGTCAGAGCAAGATGGTTTTGTTAATGGTTTATATGCTTATTTAATGTCTTTACCAGAATTTTTTTCAATGACTTCATTAAAAAATTCTTCAGCATGGAAGTTATATGAAGATATGATAAATATATATAATCAATATTTTGATAATATTGAATTTATAAATGAATTAAAAAAATATAATTTAACTATTAATAAAGTTAATCAAAAAATTAATCAGTTTATTAGAAAAATTGGAAGAGTAATTATAAAGGTAAAGCAAGATAAATACAAAAAACAAGGTTGGAAAAATTAAAATTTCTTAAAAAACTTATAATATTATTAAAAATAAAGTGATTAAAACGATTTTTTTCACTTTTTAATAATATTTATTATAAAAAATAATAAGATTTTAATGCTAATTTAACTATAAAATGAGCAAAAAAGATAAAAATATTGCATCTGAAGCAATTCTTGAAATGAATTCAATTAAGAATGCATTAAAAGAAGAAAGTAAAAATACTTTAAAAACATTGCTTGGTGATGTTGTAAAAGACGTTCTTCGTGAATCAATTGAGAATGATGAAGACGAAGAAGAAAAAGACGATTATGAAGTAGTTGAAAAGAGCACTGATGATAAAGAGAATGATAAAGACACTGATTCAGAAAAATCTGGTGACGTATCAGAGGATGTAAACGATGACGAAATGTCACAGGAACAGCCAGTAGACGATATGTCACAGACAGGTGATGAACAGGCTCAGGATGTTAACGCTCAGGAAGCACCAATTGAGGGTGAAGGTGATAACACAGATGATTGGTCTAATTATTCACAATATCAAACAGGTGATGAAAATACATATGACCTCACAGGCGAGGAAGATTACAACCAAATTGTTAAAGTTTACAAATTAATGCAGGATTCTGACCAGGTTGTTGTTAAACAAGATGGTAATACTGTACAATTAAAAGATGGTAATACTGGTGCCGAATATGTTATCGACCTTAATGGTGAAGATTCTACAGATGATTCAGCAATGGAAGGTGATAGTGAGGAAATGGCTGAAGGCGTAATCAAAGAAGGAATATTTGATGATGATGATGACGATTTAGATATTGACACTTCATTTGAAGATGAATATATCAGAAACGCAGGTAAATTCAAACCTTCTAAAAAAGACTTTGAAGATTTTGAAGATTCAGAACCAGCTGGTTTTGACGATTACGATGAAGGCTTAAACGAACCAAGATTTGAAAATAAAAAAAGTAGAAAAACTATGAAAGAAAACAAACAATTAGTATTTGAAGTGGACCTTGGTTATACAGATAATTATCAAAGTAAAGACCCTGTTAAGGGACTTACCAATTCAGAACCTTCAAAATCAGGCAAATCTTGGGAAAAAGGTGTGCCAACAGGAACTGAAAAACCTTGGGCTGGTAGTTCAAAAGATAAAGGTGAACCTTTTGAAAAAACAGTTAATGAAGACGTTGATGAATGCGGTGATGGTACTTGTTCAGTAAATGAACCTGTTGTTGATGAAGGCACTAACGTAGGTGGTGCAGTACAACAGAGAAGTAATTCCAAGTCTCATATTCCTGATAATAGAAAAGAACATGGTCCAAAAGTAAAACGTCACGTTTCAGCTGGTGGTAATTACGATGAGATTGTTGAAAATTACAAAAAAGAAATTGTACGTCTTAAGAAAATTAATGAAGCTTATAAGAAAGAAAATAATCAACTTAAAGAATGTGCAAAAGAACTTGGTAAAAACATTCAGGAATCTTATGTAGTAAATACAAACCTTGCAAAAATTACAAAACTCTTTACTGAAAATGCAGTAAGTCAAAAAGAAAGAGTTGAAATTGTTAAAAGATTCTCAAACGAAGCAAAAACTATTGAACAGTCTAATGCACTTTATGAATCTATTAACAAAGAACTTAAGAAAAATGCTAATAAGAACCTTACACTTGAAAGTGCATCTGCTATGACAGCAGAACCAAATAAAGCACTTAATGAAGTTAAAAAATCTAAGGGACTTATGGAAACATTAGACCTCATTAAAAGAATGGGTATGTAATTAAAATTAAAAAACAAAATAAAAGAATAAATAAAAGAAATAAAAATATTTAAAAATGGTTACAGACTTTTTAAAATCTGGTCAAGTAGGTACAATTGAACTTAATGAACAGAGAAGAATTAGAAAAGAAATTAACGACAGATGGTCTTCACTTGGTATGACTGATGGTCTTGTTGGTGTTGTTAAAGAAAATGTTGCAACTCTTTTCGAAAACCAAGCTAAAGCAATGCTTCAAGAAGCAACTGATTCTAATAACAGTGGTTCTTTCGAAACTGTTGTATTCCCTATCATTCGTAGAGTTTTCAGTAAACTCCTTGCTAATGATATCGTATCTGTACAGGCTATGAACCTTCCAATTGGTAAACTCTTCTTCCTTCTTCCTGTCACTTCCGAAAGAGAGTGGTCATCAGAAGAAATCGAAGACGGTGCAACTGGTCGTCACAAAGGTCTTATGGGTTATGAAAGAGTAGACCGTAGAGATGGTAGCACTTATAACAGATTCTATCTTCCAGATGAAACTGTTAATGAACAAACTTTCGAAATTTATGACATTAAATCAGGTGAAGTTGTAGGTAGTGGTTTCACTTCTTATGATGAAGCTTATGCAGCAAAAGGTGAAGGTGAAAGAGTACGTCAGGTTAGTCCAGAAGTAACTCGTTACATGGGTAAAACACTTTATGACCTCTTCTACAATGACTTCCTTTTTGATAATTCAAAAGGTAAAATCCACATCAAAGTTGGTGATGCAACTCCTGTTGTTTTCAAACGTGGTCAACTTGTAGATGCAACAATTGATGATATTCCTGAATATTCAGACGGTACAATCCGTAACCTTATCCTTAAGGTAAAAGGTTTCTCATCATACAATGCTGGTAAACTTACTGGTCCTGATGGTAACGAAATGGATACCGAAGCTTTCCTTGCTTCTCTTAAAGTAGTTGCTGATACAACTATTGGTAGTTCTGCAAGTACTTGCTTCGTAGCAAATGAATCAATTCCTTTCCGTGTTGTTACACAAAAATATGGTAAAGGTATCGTTGAATATGCTGGTGCATGTGATGCAGAAGGTTGCATTTATATCGACCTTGACTTAACAAAACCTGCAAAAGCACAGGGTATGTCAATGGACGGATATCTTGGTGTTGACCCAGAAGCACTTGATTTGGAAGCCTTCAAAGTAGCATGGTGTCAGTATGACAGCCTTGAACTTGAAACTGAAATTGGTGAAGTATCATTCAAACTTGATAGCGTAACTGTATCAGTTGAAGAAAGAAAACTTCGTGCAACTTGGTCTCCTGAACTTGCACAAGACGTATCTGCATTCCATAATATTGATGCTGAAGCAGAACTTACAGCACTTCTTTCTGAACAAATTGCAGCAGAAATTGACCGTGAAATCCTTAGAGACCTTCGTAAATTTGCTCCTTGGCATGCTCGTTGGGATGTTAACGGTTGGAGAAGACAAGCAGGTTTCTCAACTAACTACACTCAGAAAGACTGGAATCAGGAACTTGTAACTAAAGTTAACCAGATTTCTGCACAAATCCATAAATCAACTCTTCGTGGTGGTGCAAACTTTATCGTAGTTTCTTCTGAAATCTCAGCAGTATTTGACAATCTTGAATACTTCCATGTATCAGATGCAAGTGCTGAATCAGACCAATACAATATGGGTATTGAAAGAGTAGGTTCACTTGGTGGACGTTATCAAGTATATCGTGACCCTTATTCACCTCACTGGTCAATAATTATCGGTCATAAAGGTAAATCATTACTTGATACTGGTTATATCTACGCACCATATATTCCTATGCAATTAACACCAACTATCTACAATCCTATGAACTTTGCTCCTGTTAAGGGTATCCTCACAAGATATGCTAAGAAATGTGTTAACAACAGATTCTACGGCACAGTTAATGTGGATGGATTACAGACATGGGATATTAACGAACTTAGATAATTTGTTGAAAAAACAATACTTTACAATTAAACCCTCTGAAAAATTCAGAGGGTTTTTTGTTTTAAAGTTATCGTTATGAATCCTAATATATGGTGCGAAACTTATTGGTTTATTTTCTTGATTAAAAGTATTTATTTATATATATTTGTAAAAAACAATTTATGGAAAAAGATAAAATTTTAGTAACAGGTTCTAATGGACAATTAGGAAAATGTATTAAAGATATTGTTAATAGTTTTTATGTTATTAATAACAAATATATTTTTACAACAAGAGAAGAATTTGATATTACTAATTATGAAATGATGAAAGAATATCTTTCAATACATAATGATATTAAAACAATAATTAATTGTGCTGCATATACAGATGTTAAAGGTGCTGAAACTGAAGAAGGATATGAAAAGGCTAAGTTAGTTAATATAGATGCAGTGAAAAATTTAGGTTTGTTATGTAAAGAGAATGATATTTTTCTTATCCATATTGGAACTGATTATATTTACCCGACAGCAGGTAAACCAATTCAAGAAACCAAATATCATTGGGAATTTAGTGATGATTTTTTTTATAGTTATTACGGTAATGATATAAATAAATATGGTTATAGTAAACTTAAAGGAATAAAAGAATTATTTAATATTGAAAAGTTAAAATTTGTAGTAATAATTACTTCTTGGTTATATTCTGAATATGGTAAAAATTTTGTGAAAACCATTTGGGAACGATGTTTAAAAAATGAAGAATCAGAAGTAGTTTTAACTGAAATTGGTTCACCTACATATGCAAAAGATTTAGCAGAATATATTGTTTATACAATAGAAAATAAAAACATGGAATTTTATCCTGAACAATGGGGTGGTTTTCAAAAATATAGTTTACCTATTATAAACTTTGCAAATCTTGGTACTGCAAGTTGGTATGATATTGCAAAAGAAATTGAGTATTTCGCAACATATCATGATGTTATAAAACCGAGATTAAAGCCATTTGATAAGGTTAAACGTTCAACATATAGTGTATTAGATACAACTAAGCTTTTACGTTTTAATAATGATAATGAATTTTGTACCAGATATTGGAGACATGCTTTAGATACTTGTTTACGAAGATTAAATGAAATAAGAATAAAAGAAAATAGAAATAAAAAAGAGACTGAAAGTTAATCAGTCTCTTTTTAGTTTTCATCTTCATCTTCTTCGTCTTCTTGGAATTCTGAAAAAAACCATTCTTTCAAGTCATCACAATACATTTTAAATTCAATATCAGTATATATTGGTTCTACATTAATGGGAGACCAAACGACTTCAGGTTCAATACATAGACCATGTTTTTTACATAATTCTATATATTCTTTATAAAAGTTAGTAACTTGTTCTTTAGTTTTAGTTCTCATCATTAAGTTCTTTATTAAGCACATTAACAAGTTTTTCATTTGTTGGGTTTTCTCTAAAAACATTAAACACTTTAATATTTTCTTTACCAACTTTATATTTTATTATTTTTGGATATGAAATTGTGTCATTTAATTTTTCTGTTTTTGCTTCATCATCAAGATAATTTAATTCTGTTTCATAAATATCTTGACAGTCCACTTCAGTAATATACTGTTCATTAACACCATATGCCATTCCGTCATCTTCTAATAATCTTGGATATGCCTGAAGTAATTCATTATCAGATGAAATTGACATTTTTCCATCTTTTTCTTCAAAACCCAATTCTAATAAAATTTCTTTTAAGTTTTTAGCATATACAGGCCAACCCTGAAAGTCTTTACTAATTGTAATCATATCAAAATTCTATTAAATTAAATTTTTCTTTAAGTTTATTATATTCTTTATACATTAATTCGTCATTATCATAACGATAGGAAATATTTTTTCCATCAACAAAATATATTTCCATATAAGGATGTACATAAGCAACTTTATCTATTAAGATATAATCACTACGAACTTGTTCTTCAGTGTATAAATTATCATACATATCAGTAGAATCAAAATATAAATCTTGTTCAGCAATTTTATTAATAAAGTGCGGATATGGAAATAAAACAAATTTTTTACTCATAACTTCTCCCTTTTCATATTGTAATTTACAATATCTTGATTTACACATAGGATGTATAACTACACGTGATATTTGATTTGCTGCATTTGTTACTTTATTCATAATTTTTATTTATTAAGCCATAAAACATGTGAAAAATCTTTTCTATAAACATTATCCAAAATATCAGAAGGATAAATATAAATATCTGAAACACCTACTTCAGTTGCATATCTACCTAACCCATCATTATCAGTAAAAACACCACTATTTACTGATGCTATGAACTTTTCAAGTGTCATTAATTCACCATTCCAATTTTTACCAAACTGAAGTGTCGGGTTTTGAATTTGTCTTATTTTTCTATCATTTTGTGTTATTTTAATCCTTAAATCTTTTGTTTCTAAAAGCATATCATCCCATGACATCCCCTTTTTGGCACAAGAATCTTCTACATTGTCTAATTCTTTTTCAAGTTCTTCGTTTTCTTTAACTAATTCTTTATATGTTTTTTCCATTTTCAAAATATTTTTCTTTACAAAAGTACAAAAAAAAAGAGACTTTTTCAAGTCTCTTATAAATATTATCTTAAAATTGCATTATCATCTTGAATAAAATTAACATTTTGATTTGTAAATTTTGCATATCTATCTTGTGCAATTCTAATGATTTGTTCAGTATTAACACCTTCACCTGTAAGTTTACTAGAAAGTTTGTTATTAATTAAAAGTGTAGGAATACCTGTATCTGGTGTTGCTGAAATGAATAAAACATATGAATGTTCAAATCTTTGATATTGCATATCTAAAAGTGGTTTTACATCTTCTTCACTTGCACCAGCGGCTTTTAATTTATCAACAGCAGATGTTGTTGGTTTATAAGGAAGTAATGTTAATTTTTCAGTACTTACTGGTTTTACATCACCATTATCCATAACAAGATAATATTGTACTGATATTGGTTTAATTCCTTTCATATTTAAATTAGTGTATGTATGTCCTAAATTTTCTTGGTTTTCACCATTGTATGATGATATACCACCTTTTTCATTTGTATTCATATTTTGTGTTGCATATCTTGCTTTACCAAATTCAACACCATATTTACTACCAAGTTCATCTCTCTTAGTTTTCCAATTATTATATTTTGTATTAATATCTTCTTCTGTTTGCCAGGGCATGTTGTAAATACTTAACTTAATAACATTCATAAGTTTTCCTTCTTCACCAAGATTATGACCAAGTGTTTCATAATCATCAAATTGATTCATTCTATTAGTCGCAGGATTTAATCTTTTACCTTTTGGAACTACTATCTTTGCAGTAGATAGATATCCGAAAGTTACCATACTACCTTGTTTTAACCCATTCAATAAATCATAAAATGATTCTTCACCAACAACTTCTCTCCATTTACAAGCAACTTCATTTATAATTGATTCCATTAAAAAACCACTACCACCATTAGGCGTTTCTTCCATACGTTTCATTAATGATTTTATTTCATTTAAACTG
>ODAI011240052.1_pt1 | contig 10254 bp, 10 predicted proteins | sample 1539321 | NCBI WGS metagenome assembly ODAI01 (sample SAMN02144231, study PRJEB22623) | gut metagenome | biome: sheep rumen | host: Ovis aries | place: New Zealand | reverse complement strand
CTGTTGGCGTGGACGCAGAGGAACAGACCGACCGCGCCATGCCTACGCGCTATATTGCCCCACAGCCACCTATCACGGGAATACCAGCACTATATAAGAACGCGGCAAAGCTGGCAAAGGAACTAAAGGTAGATTACGGGCAAAGGTTTAACGCTATTGTTAGCGGCGATTTCGTGTTTGGCGACTTTATAGCGGCGTACATTTGGGAGCATAAAATAAGGGTTAGTAGGATGTTAGTAAGTACGCTTTCGCTAAACCAAAAGAATATCGAAGCCTTTGCCCGTTTAATGGATAAAGGGTATATAGACAGGATAGACATGCTACTAAGCATTTACTTCTACGCAAACGAGAAGTACCAGCTTATACCATATTTGCGAAAGAAGCTGGACGTAAACAACCGCTTCCAGCTTGCTATAGCAGGAATACACACTAAAATAGTTCAGTTTGAGACGCACGACGGGCAGAAGATAGTAATACACGGCTCGGCAAACCTTCGCAGCAGCGGAAACGTGGAGCAGTTCACGATAGAAGAGAACCCACAGCTTTACGACTTCTACGATGATTGCTTTAGCAAGGTTATGGAGCGTTTCGGAACGATTAACAAGGATATACGGCATCACGAACTTTGGGATGTCATAACAAAACAGAAGTTTAACGATTAAAACAGGCAGGACAATGGAAGCACTTAGATTATTGGCAGCAGTAGCTACCGTAGTTATTTCGGTAGCAGCTTTGGCAAAAGCCACCTTCTTAGGCGGCATCGTAATGAAGGCAGACGGCGACGGCGGAAGCAACAGCGGCGGCGATAGCGGCGGATGGGATTTTTCCAACGACGATTTACCATTTTAACACGGGCGCAGTATGGCAGCAGAGAAGAAAGGCACGAAGACAATAGACCCCAAGCAGCTGCAGCAAAGCGTAATTATACCTTTGTCGCAGATTGAGCCAAACAAGGGGCAAATTCCGGGAGTACCAGCGAACCCCCGAAGTATTGACGTGGCAAAGTTCAAGAAGCTGAAAGCGTCGATAGAGGAAAACCCCGAAATGCTATCTTTGCGCGAAGTGTTGGTTTACCAGCACGGCGACAAGTACGTTATTATTGGCGGAAACATGCGCTACAGGGCGTTAAAGGAAGTAGGCTATAAGGAAGCCGTTTGCAAAGTCATTCCGCAGACAGCGACAGCAGAACAGCTTAGAGCCGTGGCTATCAAGGATAACAATAACTTCGGCGATTGGGATTTTGAAGCTTTGGCGAACCTTTGGAACGCGGAAGAATTAGACCGCTGGGGCGTGGATTTGCCACCGATGGACGGCGACGTTAAGGAAGACGAAGCAGAGGAAGACAACTTTAACCCTGCCAGCGTCACGGGAAAACCGAAGGCACAGGAAGGCGATATTTACCGATTGGGAAGACATCGCCTAATTTGCGGCGACAGCACAGAACCCGAAGTTTTGCAGATACTCATGGGCGACCAAAAAGCCGACCTTCTACTAACCGACCCACCCTATAACGTGGACTACAGCAGTAAGAATGAAGCACTAAACGCAGCCGACAAAGGTAACAGAGTTCAGAAGGATATAGCTAACGACAAAATGGAAGGTTCAGCTTTCCAAGATTTCCTGTTTGCAGCCTTCAACAATGCGAACCCGTACCTTAAGCCCGGCGGCGCGTTCTACATTTGGCATGCAGGAACGGAAGGCTTGAACTTCAAGCTTGCAGTTCAGCGCGTAGGCTGGGAGCTTAAGCAAATACTTATTTGGGTAAAGAACAATATAGTATTAGGAAGGCAGGACTACCAATGGAAACACGAACCCTGCCTATACGGTTGGAAGCCCGGCGCGTCGCATTACTTTGTAGCACGGCGCGACCTGATTACGATAACGGAAGACGAAGCCCTCGATCTAAACGCGCTAACGAAGCAGGAGCTTAAGGATTTGCTTGCAAAGGTTCTTAGCCTACCTACTACAGACGTACACGAAGACAAGCCGCTAAGAAGCGCAGACCACCCCACCATGAAGCCGCTGAAGCTTATGGGAAGACTTATTAAGAACAGCACACGCCCCGGCGAAGTAGTATTAGACCCGTTCGGGGGAAGTGGCAGCACAATGATGGCGGCGGAGCAGTTAGGACGCGCTTGTTATATGGTAGAGTTAGACCCTGCCTATATTGACGTTATTTGCAAGCGTTACGAGGAATTAACAGGAGAGAAGGCGGAATACTTAGGCAACTTCAAGACGGAAGCCAAGTAACACCGAAGAAAATACGAATTAACACCGATATGGCAAACGAGCAGAATCTACGCCCAGCGTGGAAGAAAGGAGAAAGCGGCAACCCGAAGGGAAGACCCAAAAGCCGCGTTTCCGAATTTCGCGTTAAGATTATGGGCAAGGCTGGCGCAAAGAAATTCTACGGAATAAGCGCGACAGAAGTAACGGAGTGGTACGAACTACTCCTTACTGCGGATTTGTCAGAATTGAAGGCGTTAGCAGCAGAGGAAACGACCCCAGCACTTGCAAAGACCTACGCACGGGCTATTATTGCGGATATGAACGCAGGAAAGACCAACACTATAGACAGGATATCCGAAAAGCTTTACGGCAAAGCCATTCAGCGCGTAGAACATACAGGCGCGGACGGCAGCGACCTAATACCAGCGCGGACGCTTACCAAAGACGAAGCACGGGAGCTGTTCAGCGAATTAGAAAAGGAGTATTAAATGGAAGGGTACAGGGATATAGATATTATTAAGACGTGGACGCTACAGGGTACGCTAAACTTCACGCGCTACTTTTTTAAGGAAAAGTTTAAGCGTAAGTTTGTCGTAGGAAAACACCACGTAGCAATAGCGAAAGCCCTCGACAGGGTTTTAGCAGGGGAAAGTACGCGCCTTATAATAAATATAGCACCCCGTTACGGAAAGACAGAGTTAGCCGTAAAGAACTTTATAGCTATGGGTTTGGCTATTAACCCGAAGGCGAAGTTTATACACCTTTCCTATTCCGACGATTTGGCGAGAGACAACAGCCGGGGAGTGCAGGAAATACTACGGGAAGACAGCTATAGGCGTTTGTTTCCGGGTACGAAGCCCACCAGCGTAAACACACGCAAATGGTTCACTACGGAAGGCGGCGGACTTTACGCCGTCAGTTCAGCAGGACAGGTAACAGGCTTTGGAGCTGGCATCGTGGACGAGGAAAAGGAAGAGGAAGACGAGTTAGCCGCAGAAGTGGAAGAGTTAGCCAGCGTCAGCGACGGCACGTTTGGCGGCGCGATAGTGATAGACGACCCTATTAAGCCCGATGACGCGCGAAGCGAGACGGTACGCGAGAAGGTAAACCAAAAGTTCGAGACCACCATCAGAAACCGCGTAAACAGCCGAAAGACCCCGATAATTATTATTATGCAGCGTCTGGACGAAGAAGACCTTTGCGGCTACCTTATGCGGCTTGAACCCGAAGAATGGGAAGTATTGAGTTTGCCAGCTATTGAGTACGACGAACAGGGCAACGAACAACCGCTTTGGGCGTTTAAGCACACCTTAGAGGAACTACACGCCCTACGCGACAAAAATAGCTTTGTCTTTGATACGCAGTACATGCAGAACCCACGACCGATTGCAGGACTCATGTACGAACGCGGCTTCACTACTTACGAAGCAGTACCGATAACAAGGCAGCGGAAGGTAAAGGCGTATATAGACACGGCGGACACGGGCGCGGACTTCCTTTGCTGCATCATATACGTGGAAACGGAAATAGGTAACTTTATTCTTGACGTGTACTATACAACCGCGCCGATGGAAACGACAGAGAGCGAGACAGCCCGAAGGATAACGCGCTTTGAAGTGGAAGAATGCGTAGTAGAAAGCAATAACGGCGGTAGAGGGTTCGGGCGTAAGGTTTGCGAGAACTGCCGCATCTTAGGCAACAGGAAGACAAGCTTTACCTACTTTACGCAGACAGAGAACAAGGACGTTCGCATCTTCAACCATTCTAACGAGGTGCAGAACCTTTGCTTTTTCCCGGAACGCTGGAACGTACTATTTCCACAATTCTACAAAGCCATTACGCAGTATAAGAAGGAAGGCGGCAACAGCCACGACGACGCACCTGACGCGCTTACGGGTACGGTAGAGAAGAGAGCGCAACAGGCGCAGAACCTTACAAGGATTTTCGGATAAACAAAATAATTGTAGAACCCAATAAAATTGTAAAGACATGAACGAAGACGAAAGAACACTTACGATCGACCAGCTATTAGCGGAGAGCGTAAAAGAAGGCGCAGACATCGGCGCAGTAGTTACGGAGTTGCAGAGCGGCAGAGTAACAACCCAGCCCAAAACAACGGAGTACCAGCAGCAAATAGAACCTAAGCTGCACGACGTTATGGACACGAAGAAACGCCCCGACAAGCTTGTAGTAGTGGATAAGAACGCGGAAGACTACGGCGAGGTTAAGAACGTGAACCCGAACGCGGAGCTACAGCGCGAAGGCGTTAGGATTGAACCTGTAGCGCGTATAGCTTTGGCTATTCAGCGACTTATCAGAGACCGCGCCGTAAGCTTCACTTTCGGCAACCCCGTAACTTACGCCAGCAACCCCGAAGACGACAAGCAGACACGGGTATTACAGGCTATAAAGCGCGTCTTCTACGATACGAAGATTAGCACCGTAAACCGAAGGGCAGCGCGTAACATATACGGCACTACAGAGGTAGCCGAACTTTGGTATCAAGTGGAAGGAGAGGAACACGAACTTTACGGCTTCAAGACAAAGAAGAAGTTTAAGGTAGCCCTGTTTAGCCCGGCGTTTGGAGATACGCTTTACCCGTACTTCGACGAGAACCGCGACATGGTAGCGTTTAGCCGTGAGTTCAAACGCAAAGGCGCAGACCTTAAGACGCGCACCTACTTTGAGACCTACACAAAGGACTATCACTACCTTTGGAGCTGCGAGAACAAGGAAGACGGACAGGCTAACGGACAATGGGAGCTTATGCCGGGTTATCCTAAGAAGCTTGCAATAGGCAAAATTCCCGTAGTGTACGGCTGTCAGCCCAAAGTAGAATGGGAAGACGTACAAAGCCTTATAGAGCGTTTGGAAAAGCTACTTTCAAACTTCGCAGACACGAACGACTACCACGCCAGCCCGAAGATATTTGTAGAAGGCAAGATTATAGGCTTTGCCCGTAAGGGAGAAGCTGGCGGCATTATTGAGGGAGAGGAAGGCGCAAAAGCGCAGTACCTTAGCTGGCAGAGCGCACCCGAAAGCGTGAAACTTGAAATAGAAACCCTGCTTAAGATGATTTACACCATAACGCAAACGCCCGACATTTCGTTTGATACCGTGAAGGGAATAGGAAGCGTTAGCGGTATAGCCCTTAAGCTTCTGTTCATGGACGCGCACCTAAAAGTACAAGACAAGTGCGAGATATTCAACGAGTACATCCAGCGGCGTATTAACGTCGTTAAGGCGTTCTTAGCAATAGCCAACAAGCAGGAACAGGGATGGCAGGAAGCCGCCGAACATTTGGTAGTAGAGCCTATTATTACACCGTACATCATCGAAGACGAGCAAAGCAAGATTAACATCCTTACTGCCGCCAACGGAAACAAGCAGATTGCAAGCCGTAAGGCTACCGTTCAGCGTTTGGGCTGGGCGGACGACGTGGACGAGGAAATAAAGGCGATAGAAGCAGAGGAAGCCCAAGAAAACAGCTTCTTACAGGGCGAACCGACTATTTAACGCCTAAGAACGTATTACTTTAATACAACAGAAGCCCGTAGAGCGCGTTTCGCCTCGCGGCTGGTATAATTACCCACCCAACAGGCAAAACGCGCTTAAAACGAATTTTTCAAGAAAATAACTATGCCAAACGACAGGGAAAAACTTATTATAAAGCTTAAAGGCTTCGACGCAGCGCACTACAGGCGAACGGAAGCTTACGCCCGTCAGATTGAAAAGCTTTGCAATTTGGCGGCGAGCGAATACGCATCGTTAGCAGGTACGCTGTTTCAGCCCGACCTAAACAAGCCGTTCAACTTCGACGACTACCCACAGACCAAGAAAGCAGCAGCGCAGGTAACGCAGGGATTAGCGAAGAAGATACAGGGCGTTATAGTTAGGGGAACGGCGGCAGAGTGGAGAGCAGCCTGCGACAAAAACGACGCTTTCCTAAAGTCTATACTTCGCACTTCACGGCTAACCCCGGAAGAAGCGGAGCAGTACCAAGCGCGTAATTTGGAAGCCTTGCAGTCATTCCAGCAAAGGAAGGTAGAAGGCTTAGGGCTTTCCCAGCGCGTATGGAAGTACGTAGGCGATATTAAGGACACGATAGAACTCGGTATAGACGTAGGGTTAGGCGAAGGCAGAAGCGCACAGCAGCTAAGTAAGGACTTACGCCAATGCCTACAGCAGCCCGACAAGCTTTTTAGACGGGTACGCGATAAGTACGGCAACCTTAGACTAAGCAAGGCGGCGGCACTATACCACCCAGGACAGGGCGTTTACAGAAGTTCAGCGCGTAACGCCCAGCGTTTGGCACGTACAGAGGTAAACATGGCTTACAGACAGGCGGAGTATTTACGCTGGCAGCAATTAGACTTTGTTGTAGGTATTCGTATTTGGCTAAGCAACAACCACACCGTATTAGACAGCAAGGGCAGACCCCAGCCGTTAGTAGATATTTGCGACGAGCTAAAAGGCGACTACCCTAAGACCTTCCGTTTTGTTGGCTGGCATCCACAATGCCGATGCCAAGTTACGCCTATTCTTGCAGACTACGACGAATATAACAAAGACCGGGGCAACAGGCTTAAGGCTATTGTTCGCGGACAGGCTTACAAGTCTATGCCTTCACGCAGACAGGTAACAGCAATGCCCGAAAACTTCACGCAGTATATAGACAGCATACGCGAACGCGCCAAAGGCTGGAAGAGCCAGCCCTACTATATACGCGACAACTTCAAGGGCGGCACGATCGATGGCGGACTAAAGGCAGGAGTAGCGGAAACGATGAAGGGAGCAAGCCAAACCAGCAAGCCGATAAAGAACAATACCGAACCATGTACGGAGTTTGACGCAAGGATAGAGGGGTTAAAACGCTGGGCTTACGCATTTGGTTTGAACTTGACTAAAGCCGACACCCTACGGCTTGAAGGTAAACGCGCAGAGCTTGAAGCGGAATTAGACAGGTTAGACGAGATTGCAGAAAAGCGACAGGAAGAATGGCTGTTAGCAATAGCAGAGCTTCAACAGGTACGAAACCAAATAAGCAAGCTTAACAAGGCTATAGCGGACAAATATACGGCTATTTGCGGCGCGAACAGATGCGAAGCAGGAAAGTATTACGCGGATTGTATTAAGAACCTTAAGGAAGCAAAGATACAGGCGGAAGCGGACTTAAAGAAGGCTATAGCAGAGGAAGCAAAGAAGGAATACTCCAGCAACATGCCCGAAGAGCTTAAGGACGGACGGGCTTACTTATTGGGCGAAAAGTACGTATTTAGTAAGGCGTTTTTCGATAAGTTGAAGTATATGCCAACTTTGAAGATACCGCACACTAATAAGGGAAGCTACGAAAGTAAGTTAGGTAGGGAAGTTGTATTAGACAACGATACACGCGCACAGCGTTCTCCGTGGGAGAAGAAAGCCGTAGTTTACCATGAGTTCGGACACGCCATCGGCGACCAGCGCGACATCATACACGGCTACAAGCCTTTGCAGGATTTGAGGGAAAAGCAGATAGCAAGGCTTCGTAAGAAAGTGAAGACAACCGTAACGGATTATAAGTACGACTACGCAACAGGAACGTACAAAACCACTACGCGCCAAACTTCTATAATGTACGCTAAGCAGCTTTCGGCAAGAATAGACGCAGTTTATGAGCGTCTGAAAAAGTTTGGCGACGACGTATTTACACGTAGGGGAATAACCAAACACGACGCTTTGGAACAGATAGGAAGCCTACAGGACACACTAAAAAGCTTAGTTAATAGTAACGGCGTAGGCTGGGGGCACAGCACAAGCTATTTTAACAGCTTAAGCATGAGAAGGCATGAGTATTTGGCACATTGCTTTGAAAACGCCTTCTTAGGAAACAGAGCCTTTGAACACTTCATGCCTACGGAATACAAGGAAATGATAGACTTAATTAAGAGCCTACCCTACTAAACGAGGTATAACGCGCCGTCAGCAATAGAACCCAAGTAAGTAGCTTTAGCTGGCGGCGTTTCATTCTTACCCGGATAGACGGCGACCAAAGAACGCCCATTAGTGAGACATTCGCGCAGGATTGCCCCTGCCTTCTTTGGCGAAGGTTCTACGATCAAGAGAAGGCGAACTAAGCTAACTTCTTCGTCTTCGTTAGAGTTGTAAAGGAAACCTTCTACTAAGGCTTCGTTAGGAAGGGCGGTTAAAGGCTTAACGCCCTTTGTCGTTTGTACGTTTGGGGTTTTCATATCATATCGTTATTTATTTCTTCAACAGGAAGCGGCGCACCTTCTACGGGCGGATAGAGGAAGCGCACAACGTCGTTATAGCGGCTCGCCCATTTCTTGAAGTAGTGAAGGCACAGGGGGCGGAAGACACGCGGAAGCTTATTGTAGCGTATCGCCCAAAGTTGTACTTTGCTTTGCAGTCTAAGCACCTCGTTACGCTTGTACTCGACAGCCAGCGCGTCTAATTCTTCTATTAGTTCTTCTATACGTTCGTTCATAAAAAGCACGTTTTAACGGCTACAAAGGTACGCACTTTTTCCCGGATAGCCAAAACAGGACGCGGAACGCCTGACACCAAAAGCAAGCAGAACACCCCGAAAGCGTAGTATTTTGTAGGCATTTGCAGCCATTCGTTACCACTAAGACGAAGTTTTAGCGAAGTATTTTACACAGCTTTTTTACAAAGTATTACTTTAATACGCTACCTTTGCATTGTTTTAACGTAACAAAAATAGTTTTTATGGATTTACTACAGCAAATTTTAGCACTACTGAAACAGGCGTTTCCGGGCGTGCGAGAAGACGGGTTACAGCAGTTGGCAGCTGCGCTCAGCTTACAGGTTGAAACCCAAGAACAGGCTACCGAACTCGTAGGAAAACTATCCGCCGAGAAGGTAGAAAAATTCGTTAAGGATTGGCGCAGCAAAGCTGACGCGGAAATAGGCAAGGCTAACCAAACCTACGAAACCAGCCTTAAGGAAAAGTATGATTTCGTGGAGAAGGGAAAGCAGACCCAGCAGCAGCAACAGCAGCACCAAACCACCGACGGGAATCTGACACTTGACGATGTTAAGAACCTTATCGCGGAGAGCTTGAAGGGCGTACAGCAAAGTATTACCAGCATCAGCGACGCGAAGGTAGCAGAAACCCGTAGGGGGCTATTCGTAGCCGCGTTAGACAAGGCTAAGCTGGAAGGCAGTAAGCGCGATTTGTTGTTAGACAATTTCGGGCGTATGACCTTCAAAGACGATGCGGACTTTGAGAGCTTCATGACTTCGCAGACGGCGCACATTGCTACGCTTGCACAGGAAGAAGCCGACAAAGACCTGCAAAACCACGACAAGCCCATTTTTGGAGCCGTGACCAAAGAAGGAGTAAGCGAGGGCGTAGCAGACTACATCAAGCAGCGAGCCGAAGAGACCAGCAAGCCGACCCTAACAGGGAAGGAAGTTTAACAACCCCAAAAAACCGAATAAGAAATGGGACTTACAATTAAGCGAAAGGAAGACAAGCGCGTAGTACACGCTTGCACCCACAACCTCGCCGACATTCCTAACGGTGTAACCGTGAAGTCCGCAGAGCTTGTAAGCGGTTCTAAACTTAAGGAAGGCACAGCGATTGGCAAGGGTTCAGACGGACTCTACCACGTTGAGAAGACCGCCTTAGTAGTGGAAGCCGTAGCAGCTTCGGGTACTTCGGTTAAGATTGCAAAGGGTTCGCATTTCAAGGTAGGCGATTTCGTCATGTCCGCCGTAAACGGAAAGGCTTACGCCATTACCGCGATTGACACCACAAACGCAACCTACGACACCGTAACCATCGGCACAGCCATTGGCGCGATTGCAAAGGACGCTATTATTATGCTTGCAGACGGCGAACACGCCAGCAGCGGCGCAGCGTTCAAGTATGCACCTAAAGCCCTTACAGGCGACAGCTACGACGTGGAAGAACTTAGCAAACACCTCGTACCAGCAGTAAGTATTGGGCAGTTCAAAGAGTGAGTTATCCCCCCAATTAACTACGCTATTCTCGTCTCG
>ODAI010075083.1_pt1 | contig 10254 bp, 9 predicted proteins | sample 1539321 | NCBI WGS metagenome assembly ODAI01 (sample SAMN02144231, study PRJEB22623) | gut metagenome | biome: sheep rumen | host: Ovis aries | place: New Zealand | reverse complement strand
GTGGTTCCAAGCTGTATGCTTTTGTACTTCTGTATTTTGTCATAGTGGAAAATAGTTCCATTATGTATCATGGTCCATCGCCTGCCGGTACAGTCGGTACCAGTAAACGGGTGGGAGTTGAGAAGATCCAGGCTCCCGACGGTCGCGTAGCGGATATGCCCGAAAATGTGCCGGCCTGTGACCGGGAAATGTAATCTTTCTTTGAGCCGGGCACTTTTATAGGCGGGACGGGGTTCTTTTTCAATAATGTGATTTCCATTTTCATCCATAACTGCCAGCCCCCATCCATGAGGGTGACGTACACTGTGGGAGGAAAACTCCTTCATGTATCCTGTAATATCTTTTCCGGATGCTGAATCAAAACCCAGTAATTCGCACATTTCTTTCACCTTCCATTCCATCGGGAAAACTGCGGGGGTTTTCTGTCTGCTCCTCCGCGTTTTCTTATTCAAAAATATATATAATCCTGAACTGATTGTCAATCCGGTGAAAAAGGTTCGCCGATATGGATCCTGAATGTCGGGTTATATTTCCTTTCTATAACTGTGCGGTTTCAATGCTGTCCGGTTTTATTTCCCTGACCTGTCCTGTTTTACCTGTTCAGAAAAATCTTCTGTCCGGCTTTTTCCCACCGTTATACAGTGTTATAATAATGTTTATATTCTGAAATTTTATCGTACTGGTAAAATCAAAAAGGAAAGCACGGAGTATTACTGCTTCCGGATATCGGAAAGCAATTCGTGTATCCCGGAATCAATTCATCTTCTTCAGGAGGAAGTAACCGTAAATGTGGATTTTTCTTGTAGAAATAGCGGGAGTTCTGATGGCGCTCTGCGGCTGGTTTGGATTTCATGTTTTCTGGCCTCTGGCGACCGGATCGCTCCTGATTATCGCTTTTGATGCTCTGATGTCTTCTTCAGGAGGTCAGATCAAACATTTCGGAGTCTCGTTCCTTCTGCTGGCAGCAGGCGGGGTGATCGGAGGACTGACAGGATATGGGATTCTGGTCACATCTCTGCTGGCCTTTTCGATTTATTCCGCAGTCGTCCTGATCCTGAAACTGCTCCTTCTGTTGCTGGCAGTGCTGGACCAGGAATAAAAGAATACAGTTTTTCAAAGCCCGGGGAGCACGGAATGGTCAGTGTTTTCCCGGCGAAAAAGGGAGGATTATAATAATGAAAGAAACCGGTATCGGAACCAAATGTGTACAGGCAGGTTATACTCCGGAAAACGGAGGCCCGAGACAGATTCCAATCATCCAGTCCACGACGTTTAAATACGATACAAGTGAAGCGATGGGGAGACTGTTTGACCTGGAAGACGCGGGATATTTCTACACCAGATTGCAGAATCCTACCAATGATTATGTCGCGGCGAAAATCGCGGCGATGGAAGGTGGCACCGCAGGGATGCTGACATCCTCCGGCCAGGCGGCGAATTTTTTTGCCCTGTTTAACATCTGTGAAGCAGGGGATCATATCGTTTCTTCCTCATCGATTTATGGTGGTACCTATAATCTGATTCACGTCACAATGGCGAAAATGGGCATCACTGCTACATTTGTCTCCCCGGATGCTACTGCTGAGGAGCTGGATGCCGCGTTCCAGCCGAACACCAAAGCCCTGTTCGGAGAATCCATTGCCAACCCTGCCCTGACTGTTCTGGATATTGAGACTTTCGCGGCAGCGGCCCACAGACATGGTGTGCCGCTGATCATCGACAATACCTTCCCGACACCGGTCAATTTCCGACCAATCGAGTGGGGCGCGGATATTGTCACACACTCGACGACGAAATATATGGATGGTCACGGTGCTGGAGTCGGTGGAGCCATTGTGGACAGCGGAAAATTTGACTGGATGGCACATAAGGACAAGTATCCCGGACTGACAACACCGGATGAATCTTATCATGGCATCGTGTACGCCGAGAAATTCGGTCAGGAAGGTGCTTTTATCACCAAAGCGACATCACAGCTGATGAGGGACTTCGGCAGTATCCAGTCCCCGCAGAACGCGTTTTATCTGAACCTGGGACTGGAGTCACTCCATGTCAGGATGCCGAAACATGTAGAAAATGGACAGGCAGTCGCAGAATTCCTGGAAGCGCATGATCTGGTGACGCAGGTCAGTTATTCCGGCCTGAAGAGCAGTCCGTATTATGAAAGGGCGCAGAAGCTCATGCCGAATGGTGGCTGCGGAGTGGTTTCTTTTGAACTCTCCGGAGGGAGAAGCATGGCTGAAAAGTTCATGATGAATCTGAAGCTGGCCGCGATTGAGACGCATGTCGCGGACGCGAGGACCTGCTGCCTGAACCCGGCTACCAGTACCCACAGACAGATGAATGACGCGGAACTGGCAGACGCGGGGATTCCGGCGGGTATGATCCGTATGTCCTGCGGGCTGGAGGATAAGGAGGACCTGATCGCGGATCTGGCACAGGCCCTGGAAGCCTGCAGATAATGGTAACTTCTGATAATACGGTTTTGTATACATTATAAAAGTATCTAGACGATAATATGAGGAACGTGTAAAATAGCCTTGTGCATTAATCAATATACAGGAGGCAGACTCCGTCTGCCTTTATTTTAGTAGATTCAATTCTGGTTTTCAGGAGGTCCAGAAAATGGCGCGTGAAGATAAGTATGTATTATGGTTCGATGAACTGAGACGTGAAGATGTCGATCTGGTAGGAGGCAAATCATCCTCACTGGGAGAAATGACCTCATCCACAGATGTGCCGGTTCCTTATGGTTTTGCCACGACGGCACATGGTTACAGACATTTCATGAAAGAGACAGGGCTGGAAGACCGCATCCGTGAGGAAATCAGCAAGCTGACTGATGTGGAAGACACGGCGCAGCTTCGTGATGTAACTGCCGCGATCAGGGAAATGATTGTCGCGCAGGACATGCCTCAGGATCTGGCAGCTGATATCCGGAAAGCCTATGACGAGCTTTCTGAAAAAGTAGGAGAAAAAGATCCGTTTGTCGCGGTACGCTCCAGCGCGACTGCTGAGGATCTTCCGGACGCCAGCTTTGCGGGCCAGCAGGACACCTATCTCAATGTAAAGGGTTCCGAGATGGTTATCCAGAAAGTAAAGGAATGCTACGCATCTACTTTCACGGACCGTGCTACATATTATCGTGAAAAGCAGGGATTTGATCATATGACGGTAGCGCTGAGCGCTGCGGTACAGATGATGGTATTCTCCAAAGCTTCCGGCGTTATGTTTACCGTCAATGTCGCGAATGGTGATGACAGCTGCATCACGATCGAAGGCGCGTATGGACTTGGAGAATATGTTGTTCAGGGTACGGTGACACCGGACAATTTCGTAGTTGACAAGGAAACTCTGCAGATCAGAAGCAGTATGATCAACGAAAAGCCGGTCCGCCTCATCCGGAAACCGGAAGGCGATGTTATCGAGGAAAAGGTACCGGAAAACGAAGTGAACCAGCCTGCGATTACAGAAGAACAGGCACTGGAACTCGCGAAGTACGCGAAGGCGATCGAAAAGCATTACGGCTGCTACATGGATATGGAGTGGGGCGTTGATGAACGTGATGATAAGATCTGGCTTCTGCAGGCCCGTCCGGAAACAGTATGGTCCAGAAAAAATAAGGAAAAGGGAGCGAAAATGAGCGACTCAGCAGCAGTGACTGAAGATATGAATGTTATCGTACAGGGACTTCCGGCAAGCCCGGGCAAAGTAGCAGGCAAAGCCCATGTTATTCTTGATCCGTCAAAGATCGACGAATTCCAGGAAGGCGAAATCCTGGTTACGACCATGACTGCGCCTGACTGGGTACCGGCCATGAAAAAAGCACTGGCGATTGTAACCGATGCCGGTGGCATGACCTGCCACGCGGCGATCGTCAGCCGTGAGCTGGAGATTCCTTGTATCGTCGGAACCAAGAGCCGTTCCAGTGAAGCGACGACAACTATCCCTGACGGTGCGGAGATTACAGTGGACGCTTCCAACGGCGTTGTTTACGAAGGCATCATCAAGAGCATTACTGAAGCGCAGGAAGCGCCGAAAACTGCTGCTGTCGGCGGTTTCGCGGATTTCGCGCCGGTAACTGGCACAAAGATCTACATGAACCTCGGCGATCCGGATCTGGCAGAGAAGAATTCTGCTCTTCCGGCTGACGGCATCGGCCTGATGAGAGAGGAATTCATCTGGACCACCTATATTCATGAGCATCCGCTCCATCTGATCGAAACCGGCCGTGCGGATGTGGCTGTTGACCAGCTGGCGGATGGTATGAGAAAAGTCGCTTCTGCGATGAGTCCTCGTCAGGTGGTTGTCCGTCTGTCTGACTTCAAATCCAGCGAATACCGTGGACTGAAGGGTGGAGACAAATATGAGCCGACGGAAGCGAGTGCGCTCCTGGGCTGGAGAGGCGCTTCCAGATACTATGATCCGGCTTATCTGCCTGCGTTCCGTCTGGAACTGAAAGCGATCAGAAAGGTTCGTGAAGAATATGGCCTGACCAATCTGCAGGTCATGATTCCGTTCTGCCGTACCGTAAAAGAAGCGGAGACTGTTACCGCGATCATGGCAGAAGAAGGACTCGTCAGAAGCCAGGACTTCAAAGTATGGCTGATGGCGGAAATTCCTTCCAATATCATCCTGGCAGACCAGTTCAATAAGTTTGTCGATGGCTATTCCATCGGTTCCAATGACCTGACCATGCTGCTCCTGGGCTGTGATCGTGATAACGAAACGGTACAGCACATCTTTGACGGCAGAAACCTCGCCGTAAAACGCGCGATCCGCCATCTGATCGAAGTAGCCCACAGGGATGGCAAGACGGTTTCCATCTGCGGCCAGGCGCCAAGCATTTATCCGGACTTCTGTGAATTCCTGGTAAAGAGCGGCATCGACTCGATCTCCGTCAATCCGGACGCTGTTGCCAGCACCAGAAAGAACGTAGCCCGTATCGAACAGCGGATCATGCTGGATCGTATGACCGGTCGCGGCATTGAAGAAGCAGAAGATTATACCTGGTAAGGAACAACGGCGCGGATCATTGCGCGAATTCTCAAAAAAAGCATGTGACAGCTGATACGCTGTATGGTCCATATGGAGGATCATGATCGACTGTCATTTCACAGCAGCCTGGGAATCTTCTCAGGCTGCTTTTGTCAGGATAAGGAAGTGTGCGCAGATCAGGTGGCAATTGCCCTCAGGATCATTCATCGGGCAGGGAGGTAACATGGAGACTCAGACAATGCTTGACAGAAACTATCTGTGGAAGGACAGAATCTATCCGGCAGAAGAACGGCCGGGGAAAATGGATATTATTTTGAAAGGAAAACGCGGGCGTCTGCTCTGTACGTATTTCATGTCGGGCGGCGCGGGCCGGCATCCCGTTGTGATTATCTGCCACGGTTTTCCGGGCAATGAGCGGAACATGGATCTGGCGGCAGCCCTGAGACGGGTGGGTTTCCACGTGATGACCTTCCATTACAGCGGTTCCTGGGGCAGTGACGGGAACTTTTCACTGGGGAACTGTCTCGAAGATCTGGAGACGGTGTTTGATTATGTCATAAAAGAAGAAGAACTGCATGCGGATCCGGATCGTATCTTTCTCTGGGGACACAGTTTGGGAGGTTTCCTGGCCTATCATATGGCCGTTCATCGTTCTCCGGGATACAGAGAAAAACAGAAAATAACAGAACCGGTGACCCGTCCGGCCGGTGCGGTACTGGCCATGCCGGCGGATTTTGTGGCAATGATGCAGAAAGCCGGGAAGGATCCTGTTTTCAGGGAACAGTCCCTGGAGATGATGCGTGAGGGAGCGGACTGGCTTGTGGGAACCAGTGCGGAACTTCTGTACAGGGAGGCAGCCGGAATGGGAGAATCGAACCTGATGGAACGCCTTCTTGATTTTGTCGCAGATGTGCCGATGCTGCTGATCAATGGACTGGAGGACGATATGATTCCATCGGAGATCGCGCTGGACCGGATGACGGAAAAAGCGGAGGAACTGGGGAGTACCTGTATCAGCAGGATTGACCTGAAAACAGACCATATGGCGGCTGACCGGCGTTGTGAACTGACGGAAGTCACAGCAGACTGGCTGATTGGGCAGTGCCGGTAACATAGAATTCCTGATGCGTTGGTCAGAATGGAATGAAAATGGAACAGAAAAAAGAAGAAAGAGAACGCGTCCGGAACCAGCTGATCCGGAGGATCTGTCAGATGGGACACCCGGAAGCGTTCGCGGCTCTGATCGCTGACAGCCTTGGAACCGAAAAGACCATGTTACGGATGATTTCGTACCTGGGCAAAACAGGGACACAGAGCGCGGAGCAGATCGCGGATGAAATGCTGGCGATTACCGCGGACCGTGACCGCTGGGTCGAAAAGAAAAAGAACGAGTATTACAATCAGAAGTACAACGAAATGCGTTATACGGTACTGGGAATGGATGAGGAGTAAGCGATGAAAACAAAAGTATATATTGACGGGCAGAGCGGAACGACAGGTCTTCAGATTTATGAACGGATCGGTGAGAGGACGGATCTGGAGCTGCTCCGCATCGCTGAGGAAAAACGTCATGACATTGAAGAAAGAAGGAAATACCTGAACGCTGCGGACATCGTTTTCCTGTGCCTGCCGGATGCCAGTGCGGTAGAAGCCGTTTCCCTGATTGACAATCCTGAAGTCAGAGTGATCGATGCGTCAACCGCTCATCGTACCAGTGATGACTGGACTTATGGCTATCCGGAGCTGTGCCCGGAACAGCGAATCCAGATCGCCGAAACGAAACGTCTCGCCAATCCGGGATGTCACGCGACCGGGTTTATTTCCTCTGTCGCGCCACTGGTGCGCATGGGAATCCTGCCGGCGGATTATCCGCTGACCTGCTATTCCCTGACCGGGTACTCCGGCGGCGGCAAAAAGATGATTGCGGATTATGAGTCGGAAGAAAAAGGCGAAAAGCGGTTTTCCCCTGGAATTTACGGCCTGAGCCTGCAGCACAAACATATCCCGGAGATGAAGAAGATCTGTGGACTGGAATACGCGCCTGTGTTCATGCCGGTAGTGGATGATTATTATAAAGGGATGGCGACCACAATCATGCTTCATAATCGCGCGCTGAATGGTCAGCCGTCAGCTGCGGAAATCTGTGAACGTCTGCAGGAGTATTATCAGGAGGAACATTTTGTCAGTGTGCTCCCGTTTGGTACCAATGAACCGACGATTTATGCCAATGAGCTGGCCGGTTCCAATCATCTGAAACTGGTGGTCTGCGGCCATGAGGATCAGACAAGTGTCACAGCTCTGTTCGATAATCTCGGAAAAGGCGCTTCCGGGGCGGCAGTCCAGAACATGAATATCATGCTTGGCATCGATGAAACCACCGGATTGGAATAAAAAACTGGATTGGCAGTAAAGAAAGCAGGCTGAGTAATTTCAGTCTGTTTTTTGCTGTTGAGTTATAGACGGAACCGTCCATGAGGAGTAAACTGTTTGTGGAACGACAATTGTTGAAGAAATGATGACTCATGTCAGTATTTTCATGTAGAAATTGTTTAAAACAGATAATTCCAGTAAGTGATCTGTGGATTTGGATTCCTGAACAGAAGGAGGTCAGCGCAATGACACTGCATGATTTGATTTACAGCCGGCACAGTGTCCGGAAGTTTAAAGATACCCCGGTACCGGACGAAGATGTCCTGAAAATCCTGGATGCCATCCGGGTAGGTCCGTCTTCGGAAAATGAACAGAACTGGCACTTCCTGGTGATCCGGAACCAGGACTTTAAAGATAAGCTGGAAGAAGTGATCGTCAAGGAACAGGAAAAGCTTTCCTATGAGCTGATGGCACTGGATGAAAAGAAAGCACTCCGGTTTAAGAAATTTATCCGGAATTTCACATTGTTTGCCCTGAAAGCACCGGTGCTGGTCATGGTCTATTCATTTACAACGGCTGCGTGTGCCACCAGGGAATATGAAATGCTGCAGAAACCGCAGGAAATGATTGATGAACTGCAGCTGCAGAGTCCGGCCATGCAGGGACTGGGCGCGTCTCTGGAGCATGGTGTACTGACCATGATGGAAATGGGCTACGGTACGACGCTGATGACCAGCCAGAACTGGTGCCACAAATCGATCGAAGCACTGGTGGAAAAAGAACTGGGGTTCAGCCGGGAAGGATGGTTCCTGGGAGCCATGTTCCCGATCGGCGTTCCTGATGGGGAAGCGAAGAGTCCTGGCCGGAGACCGCTTGAGGAAATGGTGGAATTCTTTTACTGATGAATACAATCGTGACACCGGGAACATTCAGGAATCATCTGTCAGGAGAAGCCGCGTACAAGTCTTTCCTGCCGACATCGCTTCAGGAAGTAGCGGAAGGAAAGCTGCCGGATGGAAGCCGGTGGCATCAGGGAGCAGAGATAACGGCAGCTGTTCAGTCCGCAGAAAAGAAGATCGCATGGCTTCATGGATGGTGGGCGTCTCTTGGCGCGGAAGAACAGGAGCAGCAGGAGGAACAGCTGCTTCTGCGGGAAACAGAGGCTTCCGTCCTGATGGCCTATCCACATGGATCTGCAGCACCGTCGTTTGATTTCTTTTCCTCCTGGAATCGATCGGGAGTTCCTGTTGGAAATCATGCTGAACCAGGAGTTGTTGACGCAAATTCGGGGATTTTTCAGAGACACCGGCCTTCACTGGAGGATGTACCGGAGGAACTCCGGACAATGGCGGTGGAAGACAGGGATAATCTGTATCATTCATACAAAAAAGCAGCCACGGTGCTGGAGGCGCTTCCTCTGTCCGGCAGGCTACTGAAGGATCTTCACTATATCGCGCTTTACGGGGAGCACTATGATAAAAAATACAGGGGCGAATTCCGTCGTTCCCCTGTCTGGATCGGATCTGATGAAAACAGTCTCCGGTCCGCCGCGCTGATTCCTCCGGTAGAGGAGGAGATGACGGAGGCTTTTTCGGAGCTGGAAAAATTCCTGCACTATGAAGAGGATGTGAATCCACTGGTAAAAGCGGCACTGATCCATTACCAGTTTGAGACGATTCATCCGTTCCTGGATGGGAACGGAAGGCTTGGCCGGATGCTGACGCTTCTGTACCTGCAGGAAAGCTGCGGTCTTCCCTGTGCCTGGATTCCACTCTCGGAGGTTCTGCTTCCGGGACTGGACCGGTATTACAAAGAAATCCGGACGGTACAGCTTTATGGTGATTATGCGCGCTGGACACAGTGGTTCCTCCGGGTTCTGGAGGAGGCGGTTCAATTAGGAAGTGTGCGCAAATAACCTTTACAGTTTGCGCCGAATATTTTTTCGAGTGCGAGGAAAAAAACGCAGCCGATGCGGGCATCGGCGAGGCTTTTTGACAAAGCAATCGGGGAAATAGGCAAGCAGGATGTACAGGTTATTAATGCACAGTTCCTTAGTTGCCGCGGAACTGTAGCGGCTGGTCTGCTTTCAGGGAAGTTAAGGAAGCGCAGGTCGTATCAGTCCTGCTTCGCCATGGTAAACAGCTGGTAGAGAGAATCCTGCAGGCGCTGGTAGGACATGGGATCCGGCTGCTGGCAGTAGGACTGGACAAATCCGGTGATTGCCCCGGCGAAAAAGCCGGTGCTGAAGAATGGCTGCCCATGGGCGGCGCAGGCTCCGGTAAAGCTGCAGCAGCTGTTCAGGGAGGAACAGATACTGTCGTAAAGCAGATAAATGATACGGTTTTCTGCCAGGAGGCAGAGAAGGTTCCGGTTATCATAGATGTAATGCGCGTATTCGCTGCAGATGAGCCGGAGTGGGTCTTCTTCACCGGTTTCCGGAATATGGCAGTATTTGTCCTGCAGGACATAAATCATGACATTTTCTTTGGAATGATAGAGGTTATAAAAGGTCTGTCTGGATATTCCGGATTCCCGGCAGAGCTCGCTGACACTGATCCGGTCGAAGCCTTTGCTGCTGAGCAGTTCTACCAGTGCGTCCGCGATCTGGTCCAGGGAGGTCAGCGCTGTTTTATTTTTTCCGCAATACATTCTGATGTACTCTCCAGGTTGATTGATGGGTCTTCTGTAAAGTTACAATTCAGTGGTCGGCCAGAATTATATGAGAAAACGCTGCTTATCACAGTATCATCGTTTTGGGGACAGCCTTTTCAAAACGCACAACGTTTTGAAAAGGATCCCCAAAACAAAATGAACAATTCCCCGATGAACAGCGTCAGCTGTGAATCGCAGGCAGGTCTGATGCAAAGGTGACCCATGAATGCAGTG
>ODAI013877832.1_pt1 | contig 10256 bp, 8 predicted proteins | sample 1539321 | NCBI WGS metagenome assembly ODAI01 (sample SAMN02144231, study PRJEB22623) | gut metagenome | biome: sheep rumen | host: Ovis aries | place: New Zealand | reverse complement strand
ATCCGGAGATCGATGTCATTGTCGTCACGACACCTCCCCAGGCCCATGCCATGGCAGCCAGGCAGATCATCGAGGCAGGGAAAAATGTCGTCGTCGAGAAACCATTTACAAACAGTGCGGAGGAGGCACAGGCCCTGTTTGATCTGGCAAGAGAAAAGGGTGTGAAGATTCAGTGCTACCAGAACCGGCGCTTTGACAGCGATTTTCTGACCGTACAGAAGGTCATTGAATCCGGAAAGCTCGGTGAGATTACCGAAGTAGAAATGCACTTTGACTATTATCGGCCGGAGATTCCCGAGAAAGCCGCAGAATATGTCAGAGCGGACTCCTTTGTTTACAGCCATGCCTGCCACACGGTCGATCAGGTGCTCTCTTATTTCGGTATCCCGGATGCTCACCATTATGATGTCCGTCAGATGCTGGGACAGGGGCGGATGAACGACTATTTTGATCTGGACCTCTATTATGAAAAAGGAACGGACAAATGTGATGTCATGCCCGGCGGGCTTAAGGTATCTGTCAAATCCAGTTACTTCCGTGCCAAGGAGCGTCCCAGCTTTGTCGTCTACGGTCGCAGGGGAGTGTTTGTTAAAGCACAGAAGGATTTGCAGGAGGCCGACCTGAAGAAGTTCTATCTTCCCGATCACGCTGATTTCGGCCTTGATACGCCCGCCGATTACGGTACTCTGTCCTGGTACGATGAGAAAGGCCGCTATCAGGAGTGCAAAGTGGAGTCAGTGCCCGGTGATTACGGTATTTATTACGACCATCTCTACGAGACGATTCTGAACGGGGCGGCCCCGCTGGTGAGTGAGGAGCAGACTATGACACAGATGAGGATTCTGGAGGAGGCCACGGCAGAGCTTCACTGAGCTGTGTTCCTCACGAAAAGAAGCAAAGAAAAACGGTTTATAGTTACTATTCACTGCCTCCTGCGTGCTCCTTTGTTGACAGAAACTCCCATTTTCGTGTATTATGAATTTGCCTATAAGGAGTGCGCGAGAGACAAGCTCGATGACCGCACAGCAACCTGCTGATCATCTCAGCAAGGTGCTAATGCTTGAACGATGGGTGTGAATAGTGGTTTTTGCTGCACCTGTCGTAACGATGGGTGCTTTTTTCATTGCATTCTCATTGGATTCTCATTGGTAAGCCTCGGCTCATACCTGCACTCCCGGGAAATGATCAGCATTTTTTTTATATTTATATTTTCAGGAGGAAGACATTTATGAAGAAATCAGTGAGAACGAAGAGAACAGTGACAGAACTTCTTGCAGTGAAAAACAAAAGCCTGATCAGCAGGATCAGGTACAGGAATCTCCCGCGCCATACTTTTATTTACTGCCGCAGCCGGAACATTTCCGCAAGATTCCTTGCTGATGCAGAGGCGGAAGGCTTCACCTTCGGGGACGGGAAAAAGCCTGCAGAAAAAGAGCATGACGATATTTATTCTCTGCATGATGACCTTACGATTTCCTTTACCGGATGGGCAGGGCATGTGATGTTCAGGAACGCTGCCGGGAACATTATACGCATCGACTACGGAAAATATATTGCAGGAGAACCACATTATCAAATATGATATAAATCAAAGAGGAATATCTTTTGGTTTTGTCGAATGTCGATAAAAATTATTAAAAATCAAACAAATAATTGTTGACATTGAACATCTGGCGCGAGATTCGTGCTATTATATATACAACTTTACATTACTTACATCATTTGTGTTTCTCAAAAAGGAGGAAAAAGAAATGGCACTTGTAACCACAACAGAGATGTTCAAAAAGGCTTACGACGGAGGCTATGCAATCGGTGCCTTCAACGTCAACAACATGGAAATCGTCCAGGCGATCACCGAGGCTGCTGCCGAGCTGAAATCCCCTGTGATCCTGCAGGCTTCCGCAGGCGCCAGAAAGTATGCCAATTCCGTCTATCTCAAAAAGCTGGTTGAGGCAGCTGTCGAGCTGTATCCGGATATCCCGATCGCCCTGCATCTGGACCACGGCGCAGACTTTAATGTATGCAAGGAGTGCGTGGACGGCGGTTTTACTTCCGTCATGATCGACTATTCCAGCCATTCCTTCGAGGAGAATATCGAGGAGTCCAGACGTGTTGCGGAGTATGCCCACGAGCATGGTGTCGTCGTAGAGGCTGAGCTCGGAACACTTGCAGGCATCGAGGATGCGGTCAAGGTTGATGCCGACAAGGCAATGTTCACGGATCCCGACGAGGTCGAGGAATTCGTCAAGAGGACCGGCGTGGATTCTCTCGCGATCGCAATCGGCACCAGCCATGGCGCATACAAATTCAAACCCGGCACAGATCCCAAACTCCGCTTTGACGTTCTGGAGGAAGTGGCCAGAAGACTTCCCGGATTCCCGATCGTTCTTCATGGCTCCTCCTCTGTTCCTCAGGAGTATGTAAAGATCATCAATGCCCACGGCGGCGCTCTGAAGGATGCCATCGGCGTTCCCGAGGACCAGCTCCGCAAAGCTGCTGCAGGCGCAGTCTGCAAGATTAATATCGACTCGGATCTCCGCCTCGGCATGACAGCCGGCATCCGCGAGCACTTCGTGGCTCATCCTGATCACTTCGATCCCAGACAGTACATCGGCGACGGCCGCAAGTATGTCAAAGATATCGTTGCGCACAAGATCACCAAGGTGCTCGGCTCCGACGGCAAGGCCTGATTTATAATCGCGCAGGCGCAGACATAACTCTGCCCTGCAGGATGTGATTCTCACGATAACAGTTTCAGTCCTCATGATCCAGACAGCACAGGTCTCGTTTTATACCGCTGATCCGGATTCACTGATCATCCGGATCAGCGGTTTTGAACCGGCGGAAGTATCTGCCAGAAACCAAGACTCGGCTGAGAGTCTTCCCAACTGAGATAACCGGGAGGTAAATGGATGGAATTCAAAGAAGTCATTAAAGCTCGTTATTCCTGCAAAAAATATGGTGACCGCAAGGTAGAAGCGGAAAAGCTGGCAGCCATTCTGGAGGCCGGACGTCTGGCTCCCACCGCAAAGAACCTGCAGGAGCAGCATGTGTATGTGGCCCAGTCTGCCGATCTGCTCGCAAAGATCGACGCGATCACGCCCTGCCGCTACGGCGCGCCGATGATGCTCGTCATTGCTTTTGACAAATATAATGTTTTCACATACCCCGGGGAAAAGAGGGACTCCGGCATTGAGGATGCGACGATCGTGGCGACGCATATGATTCTGGCTGCAGCCGATGAAGGTGTGGACAGCTGCTGGATCAACAATTTTGATCCTGAAAAGCTGACAGAGGCACTCGGCCTGCCGGAAAACGAGGAAGTGCTGATGCTGATGGATCTGGGCTATGCGGCGGAGGGCACCGGCCCGCTTCCGAATCACAGCAGCAGGAAACCCCTGTCCGAGACTGTGAGTTACTTGTAGAAGATATGTGAACTGATTGCAGAAGATTGCGGGCTGTTTGCGGAGGATGTGCGGGCTGTTTGCAGAAGATGTGTGTGTGAGTAATTTGCAGAAGGTATATGAAAAAACACGGAAATATTTATTATCCTGAAAAGATTGACCTGCATATTCACTCGACTGTTTCGGATGGTACGGACACCCCGGAGCAGATCCTGGAAAAGGTTAGAAAAGCAGGGATAGAGCTTTTTTCTATCACAGATCATGATGCGGTTACAGCCGGTCCCGTCATACAGGAATTGCGCAGGGAGGGAGATCCGCTCTTTATCACAGGTGTGGAATTCTCCTGCAAGGACAGCGAAGGCAAGTACCACATCCTGGGCTATGGATTTGACCCCCGTGCAGATGCGATCCGAAAGATTGTTGAACTGGGGCATAGCTACAGAATGGACAAGGTACATGCGCGTCTGGACTTTCTTAAGGAAGCGTACGGGTTTGACTTTTCGGAGCAGGACCGGGACAGGCTGCTTGCCCTCGACAATCCGGGAAAGCCGCACATCGGAAACTTGATGGCAAAGTACGGCTACGCGAAGTCAAAGGATCTTGCGATCTCAGAGTATATCAACAAGTGTACATATAAGAGCCGGTATGTGACTCCGAAGCAAGCGATCGACGGAATCCTGGACAGCGGAGGAATCCCGATTCTGGCGCACCCGCCCTATGGGAACGGCAGTGACCTGATCACGGGAGAGAAACTCAGGGAACGCGTCCGCCGCCTGAAAAAGACAGGACTGCAGGGAATTGAGGGCTACTATTCTCGATATAGGCAGGAGCTTCGCGCGGAATTGCTGGCCATGGCGGAAGAAGAGGAGGACTTGAAGGACTTTTATATCACGGCAGGCAGTGATTATCACGGCACCAACAAACCGGTCGCACTGGGTGAGACCGGCTGCCGCAACGCGGCAGAAGGACCGGGCGGCCTGCGAAGATTTCTGGAGAAAAGCTTGCTCGAAAAAGTGTAAAAAGAATGTGCCCCTTTTCGGAAGTGCAGAATCAAAGATCTCGGTTTTGCACTTCCGGAAGGGAGCATTTTTTACGGATTCGGTAAGCTGCCTGCTGTCGGTATGGCTAAAAGACAGCAGCCCATCTGCGGGCCTGTCAGTGCGGTCGTCAGAATGGCTGTCGATATGGCGGTCGGCTTGGCCCTAGCCGACAACATGGCCTGCCGGCATGGACGACGACGCGGCAGCAGCTTGAAAAGCCTGGATCGTACTGACTTATTTTTTCGTGACGCCTTCTCCGTAGATTGTCGTCCAGTCATTTTTCATGGAGATGGGAACCCAGCCGTTCTCCTCGCAGAGGGCAGCCATCTTGTCGGCTTTTTCGATATTTCCGTTCTCGCGCTCTGTGTCATCACAGCAGAGCATGAAGGCCAGGCTCTTGTAGGGATTGTTGTTGATCGCGTATTCCGCCATGCTGGAGTCTCCGGTGCTGTTTCCGAATGAAAGGACCGGCTGCTCGCCGATTTCCTGGGCTATGACTTTTACTTTGTTCATCTTGAGATTTTTCACGATGAAATCGCCGCCCAGAACCAGAACATCGTCATCGTCAAACACATAGGTGAGTCCGTCTTCATCACCTTCATCTCTGGCGATAATGGTCTCGTCGGAGCCGATCACCTGACCCATGGGGATATCGAGGGGAGAATCATATACGATTCCGCGCACGATGAAACGGTCTGTGCCGCTGACGACATAAACTGTAAAATCGTTGGCCTGGAGATAATTTACGACCTGCAGCATAGGCTGATACCAGCCGTCTCCGCGGTTCATCCCCTCATAACCGGGCATGGGGAGTTTTTTGAATTCCTGGATGTAGTCGTTGAATTCATCCAGCGTCATTCCTGAGAAAGAGGAGGCAATGCATTTGCCGTGGTCGACTTCCAGACCTTCAAAAGATTCTCCGGTCTCGTTCTGGGTCACGATTTTCTGTGCGGTTTCCTTCTCAAAATCACTTGCCTGATCTTTGTAGCTTTCATCTTCCAGAACACGGTGGACCAGAAGAGTATAGTCAAAATAGTTTGGATCTGTCTCGCAGAACAGTGTGCCGTCAAGATCAAATACGGCAATGCGGTTTTTCACAGGAATAAAATCTTTACTGTTTTCATCTGTGATCGCTTCGATATAGGAGATCAGTTCTTCCTTAGCTTTTGCATCTGATGTCCAGAGAGAAAGAGCTTCTTCTCCGGAGATGACTTCCTGACCGGTCTGCTCTGCCGCGGCTGCAGCGGTCGTCTCTCCTGCTGCGGCATCTTCCCCTTTTCCGGATTCTGTGTCTTCTGCTTTCGCATCTCCCTGACTTTCATCAGCGGCAAAGGGGCTTTCTTTCCCGTCAGCTGCAGCAGTTTCTTCGACTGCTGTCCCTGCGGCAGGTCCGGTTTTTTTTGCGGATGAACCGGACGCATACATGAAACCCAGAATGACAAGAAGACAGATTGCTATAATGGCGATTGTCCGCCAGAAAGTGACTGGATTTTTGCTTTGCTGCATTTTACCTGTTTACCTCTCTTTAAGGTTTCCTTTCTTTGTGCTTGCCCTCCTTTGGCAGAGAGCCGGTTGTCACAGATTATTACTGTTATTACTGGTTATTAATGGCTTTTTCAGAAGAATGGACTGCTGCAGTGGAGCAGCAGTCCGTAACATTCTTTTGGAATATCTGGCTGAGAAGAATAGCGTTCTGCGAGGATGCGCACGGCTGAAGTGCGGACGACCTGCAGACCTGTCAGCAAGAGGGATGCGTCTGGTCCGAAGGTACAAGAGCCGGAAAGAGAAACAGAACTGTATTCTGAAGTTATTTGTACTCTTCGGAAAGACGGCGTATTTCCGCACGCATTTTTTCGACCACGGATTCGGGCGCTGTGATGCGCACGCTGCTTCCGATCGCCATGATCCATCCAAGAAACTGGTTGCTGACTGCGACATTTACGACGGTACGAAAGTGGTCTTCGTCGAGCGGCATGATGGGAATGTCCTTGCCGAAGCGGTCGATCAGGACGCCGACCATGTCGTTTCTTGCCTCCATCGTGACACGGGTCTCTTCGCCGCCGTACATGCCGAAAAGGCTGCGGGTGTAGCGCGGCAGATCAAAAGCCTGAAATTCCGCCCGGCCAAGCCTTCTGTCATTCGTGATGGAAATTTTCAGCATTTTGTCGACACGGTAGTGCTTGATCCTGGAATCCTCCGAATCAAAGCCGACGAGATAATAGTTCTCATCATCCCACATCAGACCCCAGGGACTGACCTCGTACCGGCTTCCGTTTTTTCTAAGTTCCATCTCTTTTTTGATATTCCATCGATAATACTGGAAACGGATCCGGCGGTCGCGGTTGATCGCCTCGTGAAGCTTGTCTACGTTGTAGTAGATGCTCTCGTTCATGGTCTTGACCCGGCCGGAGATGGAGACCTGACGCTGCAGTCTGGTGGCCTGGTATTTGCTGACCAGAGACTCGAGTTTCTTGATCAGATCCTTGGATTTGCGGTCTGTGATGAACTTGGCGGACTGAACAGAATCCACGAGGAGCTTGAGTTCGGGCAGCTCAAAATCCCGCGCCCCCAGATAGTAGTAGTAATTGCGCCCGTCGGCCTCTCCGATGATATCCAGTCCGAAATGGCGCAGTTCCTCAAAATCCAGATAGAGGGTCTTCCGGTCTGCCTTTATACCGGCATTTGCCAGGAGACTTATGATTTCCTGCATTGTCAGCATATGTTCGTCATCGGTTTCACGCATGAAAATCTGCATCAGATACAGCATTTTCAGCTTTTGATTACCAGCTTTTGCCATTTCCAGTCTCCCCGGCGGATGAATTCAGGCATCTACGCGCTGCTGCAGCGATAGAAAACAGATTATTCGTATACGATCACCGCAATCAGTTCCACAACTTCTTCTGTCCTGTTTGCGATGCTGTGACCTGTGCCGGGAGGGCAGATTGTGACATCACCGGCGGAAACATTGATCATTGTTCCGTTGTCGCTGTACTCTGCTGTGCCCTTCAGGATATAGAAAAGCTCTGCATCACCTTCATGCACGTGATAACCGATGCCGCAGCCGGGATTCAGGGTGATCTTTGAGAAAAGTCTTCCCTTGCCGCACAGCTCATCGGGGCCGGTGATAAAATTGGTGAGCTGGACGGTGCCGTCGCCGTCACGCATATGCTCGCGATACTCAATCTGACATTCGTTTCCTTTGCGAATCATAAATTACCTCCATTTATTCCCTGTCTGTTATAAAGTGCAGTCCGGGCAGGGACGCCCGCGGCTGTTCGCACTTCTATTATACGATGTTGTGACTCAAAATGGTACAGAAGATTGCCTGTTCCGGGCGTGAGGATATAGCTGATAGATGCTTTTCATAAAAAAAGGAAAGTGTTACAATATCTACCGGTCACGTTTTTTCGGTAAATGTTTTGAAGGGGTAGAGTGGAGATGGATTTCACGCCGAGAACACAGCAGATTCTGGAAATATTGTTAGGTGGAAAAGGACCTGTTTCAAAACAGGATATTGCTGACACCTTTGGGGTCAGTAAACGGACGGTTCAGCGGGAATTCGGGTTTCTGGAAAACGACATTAAGCAATATGGACTGCGTCTTGTAAACCGGAAGGGGAAAGGCATCGTCATTGCAGGAGAACTGCAGAATATCGAAAAGCTTCGTCAGGATATTGAAAAAAACAGCGGTGTGGAAGCTGCAGGGCGCGAGGAACGTCGCAAGCATCTTCTCTTTGAACTGCTGCGCGACCGGGAACCCAGAAAACTGTATTATTACAGTGAAATGCTGGGTGTCAGCGAGACGACGGTTGCAAATGATATGGAAGTGCTGGGAGAGTGGTTTTCCCGCAATAATCTCGAGGTGATCCGCAGGCCGGGCTATGGAGTGGTCCTGAGCGGTTCAGAGGCTGATTATCGGGAAGCCATGCGCCGGTTTATCCATGAGAACGGTCCCCAGAGGTTCGAAAAGAGGAACGCAAAAGAAACGCGCAATGCGGAGGCGGCGATCACGGATATTCTCCTGACTGCCGCAGACAGCGGAATTTATTCCCTGCTCAATAACGATATTCTGGTCCGGGTATACAATATCCTCAGCAATATGGACGAGCCCATGCTGCATCAGCTCGCGGAAAACGCACTGACCGGACTGGCGATTCATATTGCCATTGCGATCGACCGCGTTCAGAAAGGCGCAGTTCTGGAAGCAAAAGAAAAGGGATTTGAAGACCTGGCATCCTGGGAAGGATATGATCTTGCTGCCAGAATACTGAGGGAGATGGAAGAGGAGTTCCAGATCACCATACCCGGCGTGGAGCTCTCCTATATCCTGCTGCATCTGCGCGGCTCCAAGATTGCCTACTCCGGGACAGCGGGCGACAAAAAAGCCGGCGACGATGCTGTCATGCGCCAGATGCGGGGCATCGATGAAGAAAAACTCCTGGATATGATCGATGAGATGATCGAGATCTTCAATCCGTCAATTTCCTATGAACTCAAGTGCGACGAGGATTTTGTGAGGGGGCTCCTGGTCCATCTGCGCCCGGTCATCGTGCGCCTGTTCAACCACATGAATATTTTCAACCCGATCCTCAAGGATATACGGGACGAATATCCGGATGTCTTCCGGCGCTGTGCCAAAGCTGCCAAGGTCATCGAGCATGGAACGCATGAAGTGGTGCACGATGAGGAAATCGGCTTTCTCGCCATGCATTTCGGAGCTGCCGAGGAGAGGATTCTGGAGAGGCAGAAGGCGGCCCGCCGTGTTGTCATCGGCGTAATCTGTGCCAGCGGATTCGGTGTCGCCAGGCTCATGCTCACAAAGCTCAGCAACCATCTCGGCGACAAAGCTACTTTCCGTGCCTACGGCAAGGACGAGATCACAAAAAGAGTGATCGAGGATACGGATTTCTTTGTCTCCACACTGAATCTGGACTCCCTGGGTATTGACTGTGTACGCGTCAGCCCCCTGATCACTGCCAGCGATCTCACACAGATTGAGTACAGGATCAAAGGATACGGACAGGTCCGGCGGCGCCGCCAGGAGACGAACTTTGTCCTTCAGATGGACGAAGTCGGCGTGATCGTGGGAGACCTCTCGTCCCTGATCCGCAAATACCGCCATTATGAGATTGCCCCCAATGTCAATTTCCGTGAACTTCTGCGGGTGCTCTCCATGCAAGTGACCGACAGCCTTGCCGCAGCGGCCAAGGTCATCAATTCCGTGACGGAGAGAGAACGCCTCAACTCCCAGATTTTCCCTGAAATGGGCTTCTGCCTGCTCCACTGCAGGACAGATGCGGTAACCGAGACTGTATTTGTGAGCTGCTCTCCGCGCGGAAACGATAAGTTCACAGACCCCGCCCTCAAGGGAATCAGCGCCGCGGTCATGATGCTCATGCCTATTGATGATAACCGCAGGGTCCACTCTGATGTACTGGGCCGCATCAGCGGAGCATTTATCAAAAACGAAGCATTCCTGCATGCAGTCCAGCAGGGCACGGAAGACGAAGTCCGCACCGAACTTACCCACGAACTGCGCCTTTTCTTTACAGAATACGTCGAAAAACTATGAGTCACGGGGGACGGTTCTGACTGACTCATATATTCTTGTCTATAATAAAAAAACTGCACCTCAATTGAGGTGCAGTTTTTTTATAGAACAAAGCAATTGGGCCACCCCTTGTTATTATCAGAGAGAGCCGAACAGAGCATCCCTTGTAACCTTCGGTTATAGTCGATTGTAATCGACGAACCCTCGCCGCAGCCTGTTGAGACGAACCAAAATTTACCGTGCTTTCCTCCGCGCCCTCAGT
>ODAI010489975.1_pt1 | contig 10256 bp, 9 predicted proteins | sample 1539321 | NCBI WGS metagenome assembly ODAI01 (sample SAMN02144231, study PRJEB22623) | gut metagenome | biome: sheep rumen | host: Ovis aries | place: New Zealand | reverse complement strand
CTTGCTTCTATTCTTACTCAAATAGCACTTTATTCTATTAATATACGCATTATGGGAAAAGCAAATACCCCAATGCTTGGTCTTGATACAATGATGACTTTGTTTGTTACAGGAATTGGTCATATTGTTGCTCTTTTTAAGGGCGTTCATGGTGAAGAAGCTTTTGAAGAATTAATGTGGGATGTTGAAGAATTCTTTACAACCACAACTTCTTCTTTAATTTTGGGAATTATCTTTATTGCGCTAATCATTTTTGTTTTGTACTGGTTCTTTGGAACTGAATTTGGTTCTGCTATCAGAGCTACAGGAAGTAATGAACACATGGTTCGTGCACTTGGTGTAAATACAGATACAACAAAAATTATTGGACTTATGATTGGTAACGGTCTTGTTTCTTTAAGCGGTGCATTGGTTGCACAAAGTCAGGGTTACGCCGATGTTGGAATGGGAACCGGTACAATCGTAGTTGGACTTGCTTCAATCATTATTGGAGAAGTAATTTTTGGTGCCCGTTTTGGAATGTGGTGGACTTTACTTTCGGTAGTATTCGGTTCAATCATTTACAGAATTGTTATTGCAGTTGTTTTGGAAATGGGCTTAAAATCTACAGACTTAAAGCTTCTTACTGCCCTGGTAGTTGCTATTGCACTTTCTGTTCCAGTTTTCAAAAGCAAGATTGACAGCCGCAGAAAAGCCTACAAAGGTCCTGCAAACGAAGTAAATACACGCCACGCTGCCGATAAATACAAACATTCAATTTCGGAAAACTAAGGCAAAGGATTGGAGGAACAAAAAATGTCTACAATGTTAAAACTTACAAATATCACAAAAACTTTTAATCCTGGAACAGTAACCGAAAAAAAGGCAATCCGTGGAATAGATTTGGAACTTGAAGACGGCGATTTTGTTACAATCATTGGTGGAAACGGTGCCGGAAAATCAACTTTGCTTAATATAATTGCTGGTGTTCATTATACAGATACAGGTTCAATCGAACTTGACGGAAAAAATCTTACAGGCAAACCTGAATATTACCGTGCTCAATTCCTTGGAAGAGTTTTCCAGGATCCTATGATGGGAACCGCCGCAAACATGGAAATTGAAGAAAATCTTGCAATGGCAATGCGTCGTGGAAAAAAACGCGGACTAGCCTGGTACATCAAAAATGAAGAAAAAGCTCTTTACCGCGAAAAGCTTGCCCTTTTGGATTTAGGCCTCGAAAACCGCATGAATGCAAAAGTTGGACTTCTTTCCGGCGGACAAAGACAAGCTCTCACCCTTCTTATGGCAACTTTACAAAAACCAAAACTTCTTCTTTTGGATGAACATACTGCCGCCCTTGACCCAAAAACTGCCAAAAAAGTTCTTGAACTTACCGAAGAACTTGTAAAAAAAGACAATCTTACAACTTTTATGGTAACCCACAACATGAAAGACGCAATCCGCTACGGAAACCGCCTTATTATGATGATGGACGGCAAAGTTGTTTACGATGTTCGCGGCCAAGAAAAAATGAATCTTAAAGTTGAAGATTTGCTAGAAAAATTCAATGCAAGCGGCGTAGTAAGCGATAAACTTCTTGGTTAGTATTATCTATCCAGTATTCCGTTCAAAATTTGTAAATTTTAGGTTAGTAGAGTAAAATAGTACAAATCAAGGAGTACTAATCACCGCATGGATTTTTTGCGAAATCATCAACTGAATATAATGCTGATTTTGATTGGCGTTACCAGCGTTCTGTCTTTCTTAGTTGCAGTTACAAAAACATTAACTACCAAACGAAGAAATGCTTTACTTTCGCTGGAACTTAGTGCCATGCTACTCCTTGTTTTTGACCGTTTTGCTTATATTTTCCGTGGAAACGAAAGCACACTTGGATGGTGGATGGTTAGAATTTCCAATTTTCTTGTTTATCTTTTTTCTTTAACAGTTGTTCATGCTTTTAATAATTATCTTATAGATTTATTCCTCACCGAAGGCAATTTAAAAAAAATTCCTGTAAGACTTCGTATAAGTAAAATCATTTCTGTAACCGGAATTGCTCTTATTATAATTTCGCAGTTTACACATTTATACTACAGTTTTGATTCCCACAATCAATATGTACGCTCGCCTTTATTTTTTATAGCTTTTTTAATTCCTTTTTCTATGGTTCTTCTGCAGCTTACGGTAATTATTCAATATTATTCTAAATTACGCCGTTTAATTAGAATTCCGCTTCTTCTTTTTGCAGTTATTCCTTTTATTGCAACAATATTACAGATTTTTTCTTACGGACTTTCGCTTACAAATATTTCAATTGTTGGAGAAGCAATCATCCTTTACATTTTTGTCCTGCTCGATTTAAACAAATCAGTAGATCGTGCCAACAAACGCGAAATAGAAATTATCCGTAACGAACAGCGTAATATGCAGATTATGTTTGAACAAACAGCAACTGCCCTTGCAAATGCAATAGATGCCAAGGATGAATACACTCACGGTCATTCAATGCGAGTTGCCGAATATTCAAAACAGATTGCCCAGCTTTCCGGTAAACCAAATGATTACTGTATGGATGTTTATTTTGCAGGCCTTTTACACGATGTAGGAAAAATTGGTATTCCAAATAACATCATCAACAAAAAAGGCCGGCTCACCCAGGAAGAATTTGCCGAAATTAAAAAACACCCGGAAATTGGCAAACAAATTCTTTCAGGTATTTCAAAATCACCATATCTTGCAATTGGAGCAAATTATCATCATGAACGTTATGATGGCCACGGTTACCCTTACGGCTTAAAAGGCGATGATATTCCCGAAATTGCACGAATTATTGCAGTTGCCGACGCTTATGATGCAATGACTTCCAAACGAAGCTACCGTGACCCAATTCCACAAGATAAAGTAAGAGAAGAAATTGTAAAAGGAATTGATGCACAGTTTGACCCTGAATTTGCCAAAATAATGCTTCACATGATTGATTTGGACACAGAATATCAGCTAAAAGAACACGAAGAAATAAGAGAATTTTCCGGAAAAAAAGAACTTCTCTGTAAGGAATACAAAACTTCTTATACAGGCGGAATTCTTATTAACAGCAACATTTCTACCATCAATTTAAATTTTACATCAGAACAAAAATTCGACCCAAAAACTTCAATTCCTTCTTTAATTATTTTTGACTCTCTAGATGGAAGGATGCAAATTGATGAACGCAAGCAAAAAGACATTCTTTATTTTGAATATGCCGAAATCCGAATAGACGGAAAAATCACAGACAAAAATACCCGCAAAATTCAGACAGAAATTATTAAAAAACCAGAAACCGACGAACTTTTTGAATACGATTGCGAAATTCAAGCCGTAAAATATAAAGACCACATTTTAATTCAAATAAACAATCAAACTCAGATTATAAAAATAACCATTGCATTACTCGACAGTTCACATTTTGCTTATATTGCGCTTACTGGTGAACATTGCATCATTAATAAAGTAGACATTAAAAAAGCAGAAACAAAAATTGACCAGAATTATATTCCACGAATTGCAGATGAAATAAGCTTTATTAATGTTCCTACCGGCGATATTCCAAATATTCAAATTGACGGATGGTGTACAGATGCTTCAGCTGGAATTCCCGTAAAAGACGAAATGAAATTTATTTTCCACTCAATAAGTCTTCCAAGTGCAAGATTAATCTGGCATTGTCCGTATGTAATGCTTTTTTATTCCGAAAATCAAAAAATTGACGGTAAAAACTTTAAAAATTTAGGACTCATTCGTCTTGACGGCGAAAACTGGGAATCCGACAAATATACCAACATTAAAATTACAATAAACAAAACACAAGCTTTTGAAGGCTGGGACGCTTGGAAAGAAATGAACAAAAAAGGCTTTGATTCCACTGTAACTTTTAAACGCAACGGCAATCAAGTTATAGTTATAACCGAAAACGGCGGAATTTCCATAAGATGCGTTGTAACAGTAGAAGAAGCCGTTCCAGAAATTTATGCAGCTCTTACTGGTGACGAATGTGCCATCACCAATATAAGAATAAAGCAATAATTAATCACCAAAAAGAGCATGAGCGTCTTCGGTTTCCATTACAGAAATTTTGGAAGTAACAGAAGGTTTTTCGTCGCCCTTATTAGCGTAAAGTTCGCAAATATAGCGGTAAACATGATTTTCATCATCGCGGAAATCTTCGGCAATTTTCATCTGAATTGTGGTATTATTTTTTAAGTAGCCAACTTCAGCTTTAAATTCCATTACACTAAGAATAAATCCTGGTAGCGGAGTTCGGCCTTTCATTGTATTTGTAATTCCGGTAAGAGCAGAAATTCCCTGTGCCATAAATTCAAAACCAGCCCAGGTTGGAACACCATCAAATTCTGGTTCGTAAAAAATACAATTTTCGGTTATGTCGTATTCGCTCGTAATTGTATGATTGTTTATATCATGCTGAGTTACGCGGGAAAGCAAAAACATCTTGCCTTTGTGTGGAAGATAATTAATAAGTTCGTCGTGTTCAATATACTGCTGAATTTCTTTCATTTTTGTACTCCTGAAAATTTTTTATGAGGGCGGAGAGCCGCCCTACGCCTCAACCGCAGGCGTTTTCGGCTACCCCACCCAACAGGGGCTCCGCCCCAGTAACGCCCCCGCCTTAAAGACCAAGCACCAGGCAGGCATTTGCACCACCAAAAGCAAACGAATTAGAAAGACAAACTTTTAAGTTTTTTCCATCCATTCCGTCAGCGCTATTAGCAGCACCTGCGTTATTTTTATCAATTATATTTAAAACCGGCAGTTCAGGGTCTTTTTCGCCATCCCAAACCTGTACCGGAAGTTTTACCTTATTATCTTTGTTTTCTTTATTATTTTCAACCAGTGCCTTCCAGCAAATTGCTGCTTCCAAAGCTGCCGCTGCTCCCAAAGTATGGCCGGTTATAGCTTTTGTTGTAGAAACCGGAACTTTTTTTTCTCCAAATACAGCGTCAATTGCCTTTGCTTCCATGCTGTCGTTAAATTTTGTACCGGTTCCGTGCATATTTATGTAGCCCACGTCTTCCGCGCGAACTCCCGCTCTTTCCATAGCCCTGCGAATTGCTTTTTCCGCGCCTGCCCCGCTTGGATCCGGCGAAGTCATATGGTAAGCATCTGCACTTTCTCCCCAACCAAGCAGGCAAACAGCTTGTCCGTTTCCGCCCACTAACGATGTTCCGCCCGCCAAAGATTCTCCATCAACCAACGATGTCCCTTCACCCAAAGCTTCACGGCTTAAAACAAAAAATGCAGCACCATCACCCAAAGTAATTCCATGGCGGTTTTTACTAAATGGATTCGTAATTTCGCTGGAAACAGCTTCCAGAGAATTAAAACCAATTAAAGTTGTGTCCGAAGCAATATCTATTCCGCCAACTACAGCCGCATCAACAAGCCCTGCAAGAATTAATTCCGCACCTTTTATAATTGCACCCGCACTGGATGAACAAGCCGTAGAAAAAGTTGCACAAGGTCCACGCAAACCAAATTTTTCGGCAACAAAAGTAGAAACGTAATCTGCACCCTGAATTTCCAAATTATAATCTGCCGGGAACGTTCCTTCTGCAAAATATTTACGGTGCCCTGCAATAGAAAATTCTGTGCCGTTATCACAAGAACCAACGCAAACTGCAATTCGTTCGTCCCCGTACTTTTTTTTAGCCGCACAAATTTCATCTGCAATCTGTTCAAGAGCGGCTTCTTCAATCTGCATTATTCGCATATCATAACGGGCACTTGATGGTTTTAATTTTTTATCATCAATTCGTGCTGCAAAAAATTCTTCGTCATTGCAGGCTTTTACACGTTTTATTCCATTTTGATTTCCGTTTATTACAGAATCCCAAAGCTCTTCTATACAAGTTCCGGCACAACTCATTACACCCGGTTTAGAAAGATACAGATTCATTTTTGCTCCCCAAAACACCTTTAATTAGATTTTTCACAAGCCAAAAGAGCTTCTACTTTTTTTATAAAAATTTCAGGGCAATCCATCTGCGACTGTTTTGTCTTCATATTAACTGCCATTTGAGTGCTTTCGCATTTATTTGCAATTTCGCCCTTTGAATTATAAATTTCATATTTTATTTTAATGCAACTTTCGTATTCGGTGAGCATGGAACGAATCATACATTTTTCGCCAAATTCCAGCGGACGAACATATTTAAGTTTTATATCAACAACAGGGAATTCATAACCGTTTTCTTTCATCACTTTATAGCCAAAACCAATTTTGTCCAGCAAAGCACAACGTCCAACTTCCATGTATTTTACATAATTTCCGTGCCATACAACCTGCATTGAATCAACATCATAAAAATCAACGGTAAATTCTTTATCTACAGTAACAAAAGCACTACTCATTTTCTATATTCTCCTGAGGCAGCCAGAAATTATAAAAATTATACCATTGGTACGGATATTCTTTGCAAATTTTTTCCAGTTTAGAAATGTATTCTCCGCAAAATTCCTGAACTCTTGCATTACGTTCAGTTCGCGAACAGTCAAAATCAATTTTAGATTTTTCTATGAACATATTATATTTAAAGTTCATAGTCATATCTTTTTTGCGCATTCCAAAAATGTAAAAAACAGGCGTATTCAAAAGGAACGGAATCAGGAAAACTCCATAAGGAAAATCCGCATCTTTACCCAAAAAAGGCTTACGGATTATTCGGCTGCGGGCACGGGCACTTGTTCTGTCCCCTGCAATTACAACAAGCCCTCCGTTATCAATCTGTTCCTGCAAAAAGAAAATTGTATCTGGCCCAATATTCTGCGAATCAACAACATTCATCTGAACATCAGGGTTAATTTCTTCCAAAGTTTTATTAAATTGTTCTGCGCTAACATTTTCCTGAATGATTGTAACGCTAAATTTTTTAGAAACGCCGGTTCTTCCAAAAGTAGTAAGGCTTCTTAAAACTTCCATATTACCAAGATGCGAACCAACCAAAAATGCGCCTTTTCCCTGTTCCAATAGCGAAGTAAGTTCATCAAAATCATCATTCTGGCGTGTAATTTTGTCAAAAGTAATTTTTCCAAGCCAACCGTACATTTTTTCTATAAGATTAATTGAAAACGCCATAATTTGTCTGTATGCGCTGAATTTTTTAGGAAACTGCCCCTTTGTATATTCCCTTAAAATGTGCTGATACAAAAGTGCATCTTTTCTGGCACGCGGGGCAAACAAAAAATAACCAAAAACAACCGGGTACATAACAAACATTACAAGCCACGCCGGAGTATATTTTATACACATCAAAGCAAGTTTTAGAGGCTTATTCGATTTTATACATTCCTGTTCATCCGACCAATGTTTCTGGTCAGTTTCTAATACCGATATGCTGCCTGTCATTTTTTCCCAACTTTTTATTCCTGATTTTGTTTGTTTTTATTTTTTCGGCTTAATTTTCTATATAAAAGAACTGGCAAACGAATTACCATTCCAATTGTAAGACGAGCGTAAGTAAAAGAAATGCGGACATTATCGCGGAAAGCACGGAAATTGCTGATTCCATCTGTAGGGTAAACAACTTTTACAGATTCCGAAACAATTTTTATTCCAAGCCAGGACATGTGAACAAGCATATCAATGTCGTAGCCCATGCGTTTGTCTATAATTGCGTGACGTGTAATCAGTTTATAATAAGGTTCAACAGGATAAATTCTAAAACCAATCATTGCGTCCATAATATCGTTGTTAAGAGTTACAACCCGGATGCAGGCATTGGCAATTTTTCTTCCTTCAACACGGCCTTTTGGTGCAGATTCATCATATTCTGGATACCCGCAGATTACGGCATCAGGATTTTGTTCAGAAAGTTCAAGAAAACGTTTTACGCGCCCCGCATCATGCTGACCATCTGAATCAATTTGTAAAATGTGTGTAAGTCCAACCTCATGAGCTTTTAAAACTCCATCGCGCATGGCAAGACCTTTTCCACCATTTTCTGGACGTGTAACAAGAATTGTAATTGGATATTTTTGAACTACAGCGGCAATCTGTTCTTTGTTTTTTTCATCATTTCCGTCATCAACAATGATTATTGGAAGATTATATTCACAAAGATTTTTTACAACACCTTCAAGAGCAGTTCCATGATTATAAACAGGAATTACAAATCCACATTTCATACTAAGTTTGATTCCGTCCTACTCTGCCAAAAAACTAAAGCTGCCGGAAGAATAAACTTTTCCTTCTACATTTGCATCTGCCATTGTAAAAGAAATTGTTCCTTTTGCAGAATTTTTGCTTAAATCAAGATGAATTTTTGTGTCCGGTCTGATTGGCGCTGAAAATTTTATACGCTTAATATTTGGAACATAACGCTGCGAACCAAGATATTTTCTGGAAAAACGTGTTACAACTTCAAACTGAGCAACAGCCGGAAGCAGTTTATATTCAGGAAAATGACCATCAAAAAAATCGCTGCTTGCCGGAATTACAAATTCAAGTGCAATTTTATCGCCTTCCTGAGTAATAATTTGTTCGTTTACAATATCGTGATTATTTGCTTCTTTCATTTTTTCCTCTTTTTTTTCCACAATTTATTCATTAAACAAAGCTATAATTTCGTCTTTGTGTTTTTTACCCTGAACATCAACAGGAAGTTTTTCAAGAAAACGCCATTTTTTTGGAATTACAACGTTTTCAAAATATTTCATCAAAAAGTCGTGGAAATATCTGTTTATTAAATATTTCTCGGTATTTTCAAATTTCTTTTTACCTTCTGCATTAAGAACAACCGCAGCCGCCAAAAACTGACGAACATCACTTGTCATTGCAACAACTTTTACATCATTTACAAGACCAGTTTCCAAAAGACGATTTTCAACTTCGGTCATAGAAATTCGTTTTTCTTCAATTTTTACAATTGAATCTGAACGTCCTTTTAAAAGGAATTTTCCATCCGGCAACATTTCTGCCAGATCAGCAGTTGCAAAACCTTCCGGATTTTTGATATATGGAGAAATAATTCTTAAACAACCGTCATCGCCAAGCCAGATTTTTGCATTATCAAACGGTGTCCAAACAAGTCCGTCTTTATTCTGCTGACGATATGCAATTCCCGAAGTTTCTGTTGAACCATAAACTTCAAGCGGGTAAAAATTGAACAATTTTCCAGTTTGAACTGCCAGTTCCGGACTAACAGCTCCACCTGAACTAAAAATCCAGACGTTCTTCATATCAAGTTTGTCTTCTACTTCTACAGTTCGTTTTAAGAATGCCGGAGTTGCAATTATAATGTAAGTTTCATCCGTCATTTTTTCAAATTCTTCCGGAAATTCTACACGGTAACGGCGGAACGGAACTCCAAGTGTAAACGGCAGCGAAATTCCAAACAAAAATCCGTAAATATGGTGCTGACTAACAGTTGTTACAAGTTTACGTGCACAAATTTCTTTTGCCCATTTAGAAATAATAAACGCGTTATCTTCTTCAAATTCCTTCATTCGCTGAGGAACCGCTTTTGGCTTGCCTGTACTACCCGAAGTAAACATAAAAATTCTGGTTTCTTCTGAATTAATTGCAGGTGCAGTTCGGATTTGCTCTTCTGCAGGAACAGGTGCATTTTCAATAATTGAAGGAATAAAACAAAAATCTTCAGAATAAATATTTTGACCAGATGTATTGTTTTGTTCCGCACTTTTATTCTGATCGGTAATAAATTCCATACCAGGTTTGCGGACTTCTTTCATAAAAGATTCAGTTATATTCTGGGTAAGATAAACCGCTTTTTTACACTGGAGTAAAGCAACAAAAGTTACCAGAAAATACCAGTAATCTTCGCAATGCAAAATCCATTCATCACTGTTTTTAGAGTTAATAAACTGCCGCATTTTTGCAGTTTCACAGAGAAAATCTTTCCAGGTTTTATATGTTTTTTTAGACCAGATGTCATCAAAGCAGAGAATGTAATCATCCGTTCTGGAATCGGCCTTGAATTTAGTTATAGAAAAGCAATTAGTCATTTTATCTATTATAAAACAGAACTAAAAAAATTTCTACAAATTTAAGCAGGCATAAAAAAACGCCTCTCCGCAAAAGGAAAAGCGCTTCTTTTTTAGTTCAAGCAAAATTGTAAAACTTATGCCATATATGGAACAAGTGCGTCTACAACATCCTGAATTGTTTTTACAGTCTTGAAGATTGATGGATCAACATTACCTTTATCAGCAGGCATATATTCCTTCATCTTTACGATAAGGTCAATTGCATCGAT
>ODAI013241235.1_pt1 | contig 10257 bp, 7 predicted proteins | sample 1539321 | NCBI WGS metagenome assembly ODAI01 (sample SAMN02144231, study PRJEB22623) | gut metagenome | biome: sheep rumen | host: Ovis aries | place: New Zealand | reverse complement strand
CGGGCGCGCATGACAACGGGTTTTGGCAGGCCGGCCAGCTGAGCCACGTGAATGCCGAAGCTCTTGTCTGCGCCGCCGCGTTCAATTTTCCGGAGAAACAGAATGCTGTTTCCCCGTTCAAGAACGGTGATCTGGTAATTGACCACCCCTTCCACATTGCCCTCAAGTTCGCTCAGCTCATGGTAATGCGTGGCAAACAGCGTCTTGGCACCGACTTTGGTCTTATCCACCAGATACTCCACTACGGACCAGGCAATGGAAAGTCCGTCAAAGGTGCTGGTTCCCCGGCCGATCTCATCCAGGAGAATCAGCGAATTGGGTGTCGCGTTCCGGAGGATATTGGACATCTCGTTCATTTCCACCATGAACGTGGACTGACCGCTGGCCAGATCATCCGAAGCGCCTACCCGTGTAAAGATGCGGTCCACAAGTCCGATCCGGGCGCTTTCCGCCGGGACAAAACTGCCCACATGCGCCATGAGCGTGATCAGGGCAATCTGACGCATATACGTGCTTTTACCGGCCATGTTGGGGCCGGTGATGATGATCATCCGGTTGCCCTCATTGTCAAGGCAGGTATCATTGGGAACAAACTGGTCATCCCCGGTCATGCTGGCCTCAACAACCGGATGCCGGCCGGCCGTGATGGAGATCTCCCCGGTTTCCGTGATTTCAGGCCGGACGTACTGATTCCGCGCGGCGGCAACCGCCAGGGAAACCGTGGCATCCAGTGTCTTCAGCGCGACGGCAATGCGGCGGATGTCCGGAATCTTTGAAACCAGGAAATCCCGGAGCTCGGAATACAGGCTCTGTTCAAGCCGGCCTGCCCGTTCCTGGGCACCCAGCACGGTTTCCTCAATCTCGTGGAGCTCGGGCGTCGTGAAGCGCTCGGAATTGGCCAGGGTCTGCTTGCGCGTATACCGCATGGGCACCAGATCGTAGAAGGATTTGGTGACCTCAATGTAATAGCCGAACACCCGGTTGTACTGAATCTTGAGGTTCTTGATTCCTGTCTCTTCCCGCTCTTTTGCCTCAAGGTCGGCAATCCACTGCCGTCCGTTGGTGGCGGCCTCCCGCAGCTTGTCCAGTTCCGCCGAATAACCGGCGCGAATCACATGCCCCTCACTGATCAGGGCAGGGGCATCCGGATCGATGGCCGCGGCGATCTTGTCTGTGACCTCGTTAAGCGGGGTCAGTTCCCCCTGCCATTCCCGGATCAGGCTCGAATCCCCCAGGCCTGCCAGGCGGGACTGAACAGCCGGCACATGAGACAGAGACCCCAGCAGGGCCAGACAGTCCCGCGGGCCGATGGTCCGGTAGGCAATCCGGCTCAGGAGGCGTTCGATGTCATAGACATCGGTCAGCTCCGCACGGATAGCGTCTGTATCAATTTCATTCTGCACAAAGGCCTCAATGGCATCCAGCCGGGCCTCAATGTCCGCCCGGACAGCAAACGGCTGCTCAATGAACCCGCGCAGCGTTCTTGATCCCATGGCCGTACAGGTATGATCCAGTATATCCAGGAGCGAGCCCTTTTTCTGATGGGTCCGCATGGTTTCGCACAGCTCCAGATTGCGTCTTGCCGTGCGGTCCAGAATCATGTACTTGCGGTTATAGTAACGGTCGATGCCGGTCATGTGTTCCAGGGCATTTTTCTGGGTTTCCATCAGGTAATTCATGAGGGCACCGGCCGCCCGGATCGCCAGCGGCAGATCCTGAATGCCGAATGACTCCAGCGAGGAAACGTGAAAATGGCTGAGGAGCAGCGCTGTTGCTTTCTGCAGACGGAAAGTGACCGAATTCTCAATGGAATACGGGAGATCCGTCATCCCCTCCGGCAGTGAAGTGTTGGAGATAATCTCCTTCGGCTCAATCCGGATCAGTTCATCCGGAAGATTCTGCACAAACCGTTCGATTTCGTAGACATAGAATTCGCCCGTCGATACATCTGCAAAGGCCAGACCGGCTTTTGTCCCGTCCACACAGACGGAGAGGATGTAATTGTTCTTGTGCTCATCGAGCATGGTGGATTCAATGACCGTTCCCGGCGTAACCACACGGATGACGCCCCGCTTGACCAGTCCCTTGACCGTGGCCGGGTCTTCCAGCTGCTCACAGATGGCGACCTTGTACCCCCGTTCAATCAGCTGGTTGATATAGGTATCCGCACTGTGGAACGGAACGCCGCACATGGGTGCCCGCTCCGTCATTCCGCAGGATTTTCCGGTCAGCGTCAGGTCCAGTTCCCTGGAGGCAAAGAGCGCATCCTCAAAGAACATCTCATAGAAATCACCCAGACGGAAAAACATGATCATGCCCGGATAGCGTGTTTTCATCTTGAGATACTGACGCATCATCGGAGTAAAATCAGCCATTTCATCCATCCTTTCAGTCAGGCGACAGCATCCCTGTCGTTCCCCTGTTCTGCCGAAACCGGCAGAGATTTATCTGCACCCGCCGCCGCAGCTTCCGCAGTTTCCGCTGCAGCTGCTCAGGGCGGAAATTTCGCCCGTAATGGTGAACTGCAGGACATTGTTGACCTGCTCCATCAGGCGGGAAAATCCTTCCCGTGCCCGGTCGCGGCGTTCAATGACCGGCAGCGCGGCCAGGCTCTGCTTGAGTGCCTCAAGCTGCAGGGACAGTTCCTGTCTGCGTGCATCCTCTGTTTCCCGCTGCAGCAGTCCGACTGCCTCACGGACACTGTTTTCCAGCTGAACGGCCGCCGGATCGCTTTCCGCCTCCGCCTCTGCCAGCTGCATCTCGCGGTATTCCTTCGAGGCCACAATGGCCTCCCCCAGTTCCCGCGTCTTTTCAACGACTTCAATCATGCTTTGCCTCCGCCGTGGTTCCTCTGAGCGTCGTCTCTCTGGCCTCCGTAATGGTTACCGGAACAATCTGTCCGATCAGCTCCGGAGTGCCGTCAAAATTCACCGTGATGTTGTATTCATTCTTTCCCGACATCTGCCGCGGGTCACGCCTTGAAGGCGCATCGACCAGCACCTTATGGCACTGCCCGATATAATTTTGGAAGTTTTCCGCCGTGATCCGCTTCTGAATGGCAATCAGTTTCTGAATGCGGGCAGAGGCGGTTTCCGGGTCGATCTGTCCCGGCATTTTGGCGGCCGGCGTTCCGGTTCTGGGAGAATAAATGAAGGTAAAGGCGCTGTCATAGCGAACCTCTTCCACCAGAGAGCAGGTATCCAGGAACTCCTCTTCCGTTTCCCCCGGATAGGCCACGATCAGGTCGGTACTCAGGCTGATATTGGGAATGCGCTCACGCAGCATCCGTACCTTTTCAAGGTACGCCTCCCGGGTATAGCGGCGGTTCATGGACTTTAAAACCCGGTTATTCCCGTGCTGAACCGGCAGATGCAGCTGCGGACAGATGTGTTTCCCGTTTGCCATCACGTCCATCAGCTCAACGGACAGATCCTTGGGATGCGAGGTCATAAAGCGAACGCGCTCGATCCCGATCTTGTCGATTTCGGAAAGCAGCTGCGCAAAGGTCATGCCGTTTTCACGGTCAAGGCCGTACGAGTTCACATTCTGCCCCAGCAGCATGATCTCTTTCACGCCCTCCCGGCGCAGCTGCTCTGCCTCCTCAAGAATCCGGCCCGGCTCCCTTGAACGTTCCCGGCCGCGGACGGAGGGCACGATGCAGTATGAACAGAAATTGTTGCACCCGTACATGATGGTGATATAGGCCTGATAAGGATTCGCCCGGACAATGGGCAGTTCCTCCGGAACGGAACCCAGGTCATCGTTGACCACCTCAATCACCCGCCGCTGCCTGATGACCATCTGTTCAAAAAGCGTCGGGAAATGATACAGATTGTGCGTGCCAAATGCCAGGTCGATAAACGGATAGGTTCTGAGAATCTGGTCGGCCATTCCCGGTTCCTGAATCATGCAGCCGCAGACGGCCACGCGCAGATCCGGATTGGTCTTTTTGAGTTCTTTGAGCCAGGTCACGTTTCCCAGGGCCCGCCGCTCTGCATTATCGCGGACACAGCAGGTATTGAAAATGACAAAGTCCGCACAGGTCCGGTCCGGAGCGCCTCTCAGTCCCATCTCCTGCAGCATGCCCTCAAGGCTTTCGCTGTCGTGGGCGTTCATCTGGCAGCCATACGTGACAATATAATAGCTGGCAGGCCGTCCCTGCATGGACCGAACCCTTGCCATGGCCTCTTTTTCCTCAAGAATCACTTCCTGGGGAATTTCCTGTGTTATGCGTCTCATCCGGAGAAATGTCTCCTTTCTGGGTTTCCACGTTGGTAATTGCCGGATCGGCTTTGCTTTGGCCAGACAACGCCAAACTGTCACTGTGCGACAGGGCCAATCCTTTCAGGTATCAAAGTTATTTTAGTTCATCAGCGTTCCATGGCGTTTTCATGGAGGGACTCAATGGTGAAATCCCCGCCGGTTTCAAGAATCATCCGGCAGCTGTCAAAAAAGGGATCCTGATGAATCAGGGCCTGCACCTCTTTACTGCAGGTGATCCGGTATCCGCCGGCCTGACCGGACTGTTGCCTTCTGGCGATGTTCCGGCGGATTTCGCCCTCCGTGACCCGCGGGACGCGGTGGTGACCACAGCCCTGGCAGGACCGGCACAGTTCCTGCATGAGCGAGGCGACCGGAAGTCCGGTGCGCTTTCTGGTGAGCTGCAGGATGCCCAGAGAGGTAATCCCCTCGGCATGCACCTGCCCCGGATCGTGTTTTCCGAATTCGCGGACCATTTCAAGGATTGCGGCCTGATGGGCCGTGTCTTTCATGTCAATCAGATCAACCAGGATAATCCCGCCGATCCGGCAAAGACGCAGATGCGAAAGCACCGCCTGCACCGCTTCCCGGTTGACCGCAAATGCTTTTTCCTCCGGGGGCAGCCTCCTTGTATCTTTCCCGGAATTGACATCGTATACGGTAAATGCCTCCGTCACATCGACGACCAGAAAACCGCCGGAGCGCAGCCAGATTTTCCGTTTCAGAGCCCGCTCGATGATCGGATCGATCGGATAACGGTCAAAAATCAGTGTGCCGTCCTTCTCCGCGTCCCGGATGAAGGCGCCCTCTTTCAGTGCTGCCCGCTCCGCGCGTAGTCCTGTGAGCAGTGCGGGACTGTTGAGGACGATTTCCGCCTCCGGGTCACCCAGAACGGCCCGGCACATGTCTCGGATTTCCGGTGATTCCGTCAGCGGTCCCGGCCGGAGGGAGGACCGATAGTGCTCATGGATGGCCGCCCATTCCTCTCTCAGCCGGTTCAGTTCCGCATCAAAAGGGGTCCGGTCATCCCCCAGGGTGTTCCATTCGGTGCGGATGATCAGTCCCTCATCCCCGGTGCATCGCTGCCTGGCATAGTCAGCCGCCTCTGCCTGACATGCGGTACTCAGTTTCCGGGATACATGAATCCCGGGACTGACCGGACAATAGACCATATACCGCCCGGGTAGACGGATTTCATCTGTCAGCTGAATTCCTTTGGTTGGTGTGGTTGGTATGGCTTTCGCCTCCACCAGGCACAGATCCCCCTGATGCAGCCGCTTTCCGGCGCGCGGCAGGAATCCCGGGAGTGCCTCTCCGATTTCAATAAAGGCACCATCCAGGGAGGGATCTACCCGGAGCACCTGCCCCCGGTACAGCCTCCCGGGTGCAGGCGCATCCGGGAGAACCGGCACATATTCCACAAGGACATTGTCCTCAAGGAGCGCCGCCCGTGTTTCAAAGGTGCCGGAATCAATGATCAGCTGCCGTTTCATGGCATGTCAAACAGCGGAACCAGTTCGGCCTGTTCATTCCGTCCGAAAAGTCCGGTGCGGCGAATAAATGTGGGCGGAACCTCTATTCCGGCATAACTGCAGAGGGAATCAAGAAGAAGGGTTGGTTTTAAGGTGGCCGGTTCCGTGAAAGAAACGGTTGCCTGCAGGGCTGCGCCGCTTTCGGTGGCATTTCCTTCAAGATGGAAAATCATCGGCCGGATATCCACCATCCGCTCGGCGCTTTTGCTTTTGCGCAGCGCCAGAATTTCCTTTTCGGCAAGAAAACGCGGGATTGCCTCAAGCAGACGGGCGGCTGTTTCTGAATCGGTATGGAGGGTAAAAACATAGGCAGCGGCCTCAAGTTTTGCCCCCATCTTTTTAAAGCGGTCATCCACCAGACGCACTCTGGTGACCGGCATGGCGGCAGGAAGTGCCATTCGCAGCGCCTGCAGCGCCTCTTCCTCGGTGACGGGTTCTGCCAGTGAAACATCCAGAATTTCCGCATCGCCGGGGATTCCGCTGGAAAGAGCAGAGGCGAAAGACATGTTCATATGCGGATTGAATCCTTTTGAATACTGAACCGGCAGATGACTGCGGCGCAGGGCGCGCTGCATGGTCCTCTGCATATCCAGAAGTCCCAGATGACGGACCCTTTCCGTTTTCTGAAATTCAATCAAAAGTCTCATGAACGACATGCTCCTTCAAAACGTTTAAGTCCACAGCCGTGACAGCCGCGGCGGCAGTCCGGCGTTACTTTGGCCTGCATGGCCAGTTCATGCTCCCGCCAGAGGAATTCCTCTGTGACGCCCGCATCAATGAACGCCCAGGGGAACAGTTCCCCTTTCTCCCGCCGCCGGTTGGCATAAAAGGCCGGGTCAACACCACAGGTTTCAAAAGCGTTCATCCAGGTGTCAAAGAGGAAATGATCTGACCATCCATCAAAGCGGCAGCCGTTGCGCCAGGCAGTTTCAAGGACGTCTGCCATGCGGCGGTCCCCTCTTGCAAACACGGCTTCAAGGAAAGAAACCTGCGGCGTATGCCAGTTGTATTCAACGCCCTTGATCCGCATGATATGACAGAGATAATCCTGCTTTTCCTTAAACTGCTCCAGCGTATCCTGCGGTTCCCACTGGAACGGCGTAAAGGGCTTTGGAACAAAGCAGGAAGCGCTGCAGTGAACACGCAGTCCGCGGGCCCTCTGTTCCTTCGGGGTTGCAAAATACTGCTGGACAACTTTCTGTGCCAGAGCCGAAATCCCGTCCAGATCCTCCTGCGTTTCGGTGGGAAGACCGAACATGAAATAGAGCTTGATGCCGCTCCAGCCGCCGGCAAATGCATCTGCCACGGAGGACATCAGGTCCTCCTCCGTAATACCCTTGTTAATGACATCCCGAAGCCGCTGGGTGCCGGCTTCCATGGCATAGGTCAGGGAGGTCTTGCGGACGCGCTGCGTTTCCTCCAGCGTCGCCTTCAGCTCACTGTCAAGCCGCAGGGACGGAAGCGACAGCGAAACCCGCTGCTTTTCAAACCGCTCCATCATCTCATGGGCCAGCTGCGGCAGGCAGCTGTAATCACCGGTTGACAGCGAGGAAAGCGTGATTTCCTCATATCCGGTGTTATCCACCAGTTTCTGGGCCAGGTCCAGAATCCGCTCCATGGACCGCTCCCTGACGGGGCGGTAAATCATGCCCGCCTGACAGAAGCGGCAGCCGCGGGTACAGCCGCGCAGCACCTCGATATTAATCCGGTCATGGACAATTTCCATGTACGGAACGATGACGTTTTCCGGATATTCGGCCGCATCAAGATCCGCGACCATGTTTTTCTGTACCCGCTCCGGCACTCCCTCACGGATCGGGCGGAAAGCGGCAAGGGTTCCATCCTCGTGATAGGATGCCTCGTACAGGGACGGGACATACACGCCCCTCAGCTGACTCAGCTCATACAGGCATTCCTCCCGGCTCATGCCGGCCCGCTTGCAGCGCTCTACCACTTCAATGGTTTCAAGCGTTGAGACCTCCCCGTCCCCGATGGAAAACGCATCAATAAAATGATATAGCGGTTCCGGGTTAAAGGCGCAGGGGCCGCCGGCAATGACAATGGGGTCTGCCCAGGTCCGGTCCTCCGAATGGAGAGGAATCCCGGAGAGATCCAGGATTTCAAGGATGTTGGTATAGCTCATCTCATACTGCAGCGTAATCCCGAGAATATCAAAATCCCGGACCGGATGCCGTGTCTCAAGGGAAAACAGCGGAATGTTCCGCTCCCGCATCAGATCGGCCATATCCACCCAGGGCATGAATACGCGCTCACAGAGGGTATCCGGCCGCTTGTTGATAATGTCGTACAGAATGCGGGACCCCACGTGGGACATGCCCACCTCATACACATCCGGGAATCCAAAACAATACCTGAAGGAGGTATGCTCAAAATCCCGCTGAATGCTGTTCAGCTCTCCGCCCATATAACGCGCTGGTTTCTGCACCAGATCCAGCAGTTTTTCAATTTCAAGATCAAACACGATCCTGCAATCCTCCTTCATAGATATCACTTGTCTGCCCGTTCATCTTCCCTGCAGGCCCGGATAAAGCGTTCCTCTGTTTCCACCAGCTGATATTCAAAATCCCGTTTGTCCTTTTCCTGCATGGAAGAGAGAATCAGGCCGCAGATAAACAGAAGCAGTGCGGCAAGCATCCCGAAAAGACAGGTAATCAGGGTCGGGAAACGCGGGACAAGTCCCGTGGCAATGAATTCCCGCAATACCGGGCTGACAAAAGCAATGGATAGGACCATCAGAATCAGGGCCAGAATCGTGAAAAAGGAAAAAGGCTTATAGTTCTTATACAGCCTGGCAATGGTGATCAGCACCTTGATCCCGTCTCTGCCGGTATTGAGTTTTGATTCGCTGCCCGCCGGACGGTCCCGATACGTGACCACCACATTGCGAAGCAGCATGTTCCGGTAAATGGCATGGACGCTCATATCCGTTTCGATTTCAAAGCCCTTTGTCAGAACCGGATAGGTCTTCACAAAACGATAGGAAAATGCCCGGTAGCCGGTCATGATATCCAGAATATCGCTGCCGAACAGGCGGTTGATGGTTCCTCTGACCAGGCTGTTTCCGAAGTTGTGAAAGGGACGTTTGTTTTCGGTGAAATAGGTACTTGAAAGCCGGTCGCCGATGACCATATCCGCCTGTTCATGAATGACCAGGTCCACCATTTCAGAAGCGGATTCAGCCGGGTAGGTATCATCCCCGTCGACCAGGACATAGCACCTGGCATCGATCTCCCGGAACATCCGCCGGATGACATTGCCTTTCCCCTGCATCCGCTCTCTGCGGACAATGGCACCGGCCCGCTCCGCAATTGCGCCGGTTCCATCTGATGAATTGTTGTCATAGACGTAAATGGCGGCCTCAGGAAGGGCACGATGAAAATCCTTGACGACTTTTTCAATGGTCTTTGCCTCATTATAGCAGGGAATCAGTACCGCAATCCGATCCATAAAATCACCTTTCCGGTTCCGACGCAGACCCATCCGGTTCTGTTCGGAGCGTTATTTGATCCAAAACCCGTTTGCCCTTTCGGGACAAATACCTGATACAGATAAGAGAGCGCACCGGGACAGTGCGCTCTCCAATGTTTACTTGGTACCGAAGAGCCGGTCTCCCGCATCGCCAAGACCGGGAACGATATAGCCATGTTCATTCAGGTGGCTGTCCATTCCCGCCACGAAAATGTCCACGTCCGGATGATCCTTCTGGACTCTTTCCACACCTTCCGGTGATGCAATCAGGGAAACCAGCCGGATATTGTGGCAGCCGCGTTTTTTCAGGAATCCGATTGCGGCAGAGGATGAACCGCCGGTGGCCAGCATGGGATCGACCAGCAGAATTTCACGTTCCTCTGCATCGCTGGGAAGCTTGCAGTAGTATTCCACCGGCTGCAGGGTTTCCGGATCCCGGTAGAGTCCGATATGACCGACTTTCGCGGCAGGCACCAGGGACATAAACCCATCCACCATGCCCAGTCCGGCACGCAGAATCGGCACAATGGCAAGCTTCTTTCCCTGAAGCACCTTTGTCTTGGTTTTGCAGATCGGCGTTTCAATTTCCACGTCGACAAGGGGAAGATCACGGGTTACCTCATAGGCCATCAGCATGGAAATCTCATTGAGCAGTTCCCGAAATTCCTTGGGTCCTGTATTCTTGTCTCTCATCAGGGACAGCTTATGTGTAATCAGGGGATGATCAAACACATGTACTGTTGACATAAATCTTCCTCCTCTTTATGAGCCTCACAGTTGTTATATGCCGGAGCATCCTGGCCGGGCTCCGAATCTGACTGACTGCCTCTTAAGCGGCAGGGCCACTCAAACATTCACTCACCAGAATATCTGCGAAATTATATCATTTCTGCGTGCCCTGTGCAAGCTGTAATTTAGGCGGCAACCGGTCATTGGTGCCGGACACAGTCACGTTTATGGCTGATTTCCGGCACGG
>ODAI012194731.1_pt1 | contig 10257 bp, 7 predicted proteins | sample 1539321 | NCBI WGS metagenome assembly ODAI01 (sample SAMN02144231, study PRJEB22623) | gut metagenome | biome: sheep rumen | host: Ovis aries | place: New Zealand | reverse complement strand
CAGGATTGGCGAATGCGTGGCAATGATAAACTGAGATCCCAGGCGGACGCTGTCATGGATTTCAGAGAGCAGGGTCAGCTGGCGCTGCGGGGACAGGGCAGCCTCAGGTTCATCCAGTACGTAGAAACCTCTTCCCTTCATGTTCAGCTGAGCCATTTTAAGGAAGCTTTCCCCGTGTGACCGCTGATGGTAATGTGCCGGAATGCCGCCTGTTTTGCTGTACTCCTCTTCCATGGACGCAACGTTATAAAAGCTTTCTGCTCTGAAAAAATCCCCCCAGCCGGAATGCCCGGCTGTGCGGATAAGCGACAGGGCGGTTCCCAGCTCCGAATGAGAATCATAGGTCGAAAAATGATAATTCCGGGACCCGCCTTCCGGATTAAACCCATACGCAACGGCGATAGCCTCAAGCAGGGTGCTCTTTCCGGAACCGTTCTCGCCGGTAAAAAAGGTCACCGGGGCATGAAAACGAAGCGTCTGGATGCTTCGGATGGCAGGAATCCTGTGGAGATAACTGTCAGCCGGTATTTTCTCCCAGTTAATGGAAAGCTGCCGGATGGTCAGCGCTGTGTTTCCCACGCGGGTACCTCCAATCTCCTGTTTTCTGGAACAGCCGGAGAAATTCTCCGGCTGTTTACAGATACAGGTGCACTCAGGCAGATGGAACAATGTCAGATGCCATGCTCTTTTGCGCAGTTCTGGCAGTGCAGATACTGGAGATTTCCGGCGATAAAGGTACACCTCTGCTTGACACAGTCAACGCTCCTCAGCGGATCCGCCGGGGTGTTGAATACATAGTCGATCAGCCGGTCAAGGTCGGTGGTTGCGACATGCAGACGGGTGTCACAGGAGGCGTAGTAGATGTAGACCTTTCCATCATTGACAATGGCGCCGTTGGTAAATACGACATTGCTGACATCCCCTACCCGTTCTTTTCCGAACGGGGCGATCAGGTACCCGGCAGGTTCCGCGATGACCTCCGAGGGATCCTCAAGGGAGGTGGCGAAGGCGTAGATGACATAGCGCAGGCCGGCTGCCGTATTGCGGACACCATGTGCAATATGAATCCATCCGCGGTCAGTGCGGATCGGAACTGCGCCGGAACCGTTTTTGCTCTCCGTGATGGTGTGATACCGGCGAATAGAGGTCATCTTTTCCTCGTCAATCACGGCGTTGGTGATATCATCGGCAAGCCCGAAGCCGATTCCCCCGCCGCTGCCGGTCTCGATAAAGTCATCCATGGGCCTGGTATAGAAGGCGTATTTTCCGTTCACAAACTCAGGCAGGAGGCAGACATTGCGCTGCTGCGGGGAATGCAGGGTCCGCAGATTCGGAAGACGCTCCCAGTTCTTGAGATCTTTTGTCCGGACAATGCCGGCAGCAGCCGTTGCCGCAGACAGATCGGAGACGGAGGTGTCTTTTGATTCCGAGCAGAATATGCCGTAAATGTAACCGTCTTCATGTTTGGTCAGACGCATGTCGTACACGTTGGTTTCATCCGGGCAGGTATCCGGCAGCAGAACCGGATAGTTCCAGAACCGGAAGCCTTCCGTGCCGGAATCTGACTGGGCGATGGCAAAGAAACTCTTGCGGTCATTCCCCTCAACCCGGGCAATCAGGGTATATTTGCCCTCCAGCAGAATGGCACCGCTGTTGAAAACGGCGTTGATTCCCATGCGCTGCATCATATAAGGGTTTGTTGCCGGATTGGGATCGTAGATCCAGAACGGCGGGATATGATCCCTGGTCAGGACCGGGTTGACATAACGCTCATAGATTCCGTTGTAGTAGGTCGGGTCAACGGCGTTCTTTTTCTTAATCAGTGTCTCATAACGCTGCTCAATCTCCTGATAGGTCATACGCGACTCCTTTCAATTACCTCAAAAGCCATCCGGCCGTTATGATAGGGACATTTCCAGGGCTCCACGATCGGTTTTCCGGGAATCGGATGGCCGGATTCATCCACGGACCAGAACCACTCGGATCCCGGCCGCTTATCGGCCATGACATCACGGATATAGCGCCACTGCGTTTCGACGGCCTCTTTGTAGCGGGTTTCCCCTGTCTTTTGCCACATGTTCAGGAAGCCGACCAGGGCCTCAGCCTGAACCCACCAGATACGGGTCGTGTCAATCCGGCCGCATTCACACTCATTGGCAAATCCGTGATCCGTAAACGCTTTTTCATACGTTTCTTTGGCCATCGCCTGCAGGAGCGGGCGGACACGGCCGGTCATTTCGGGATCATCAAGAACTTCCAGCGTGCGGTCTGCCAGCCAGGAGGTTTCAATATCGTGGCCAAAGCTGTGGAGATCAATCAGCGAATGATAGTTCCGGTCAAAAAAGACTTCCTGACGATGGCGCTGCGGATTATAGATCTTATCGGCCAGCGTATTCAGGATGAAGACAAGCCGCTCACGGACGCGCACATTTCCGGATACCCGATACAGTTCCGTATAGGCCTCAAGGACGTGAAGCAGCGTATTCATGGTCTTTTCTGCCATGACGCCGTTCTCACTGAGCTTTTCATTGCTCTCCGGTTTCCAGTCCGCCGTATGTGCCTCCAGATAACCGATGTCATCGGTGCAGCGTTCCTCAATCAGTTCAAACAGATTCAGGGCTTTTTCAAGGGCGCCTGCGCAGGGACGGACTCTGGCATAGCAGGACAGGGCATAAATGGCAAAGGCCTGATTATAGGTATGCTTTGTCCCATCCTCCACCGTTCCGTCGCAGCGTACAGACCAGTAAACGCCGCCGTTTTTAATATCGCACATCCGGCAGAGCATATTATAGGCATGGTCTGCATAAGGAAGCAGCCCGGGATCCTTCAGGGTCTCTGCTGCCTGAGAGAAGAACCACAGGATGCGGCTGTTGAGAATGCAGCCCTTGATGGCGTTATTGTCCCGCTCAAGATCCTGGGATACATATCCGATATCCCCGCCGTTTTCCCGGTCAATCAGCCCTTCCCAGAAAGGCAGAATGACATTGATCAGATGTTCTCTGATCTCCTGTTCCATGCTCAAAAAAGTCACCTCCGTTTATTGTTCACTGCTGATTAATCCAAATTTCTTCAGATATCCCAGAATCCGGTCGCAGGCCTTGCGATGGTTATCAAATCCGGGATGATTTCTGGATCCCTGCTTTTCCGGTTCACATTCGCTCAGTCTCAGATAGCCTGAACGGTCAATTCCCTCTCTTTTCGCCTGAATGACCGCGTAACGGAAAACGCCGGACAGGGTCTGACCGGCCATCCCGTACGTCCACAGGATAAAGGCATTGGGATTATGCTTTCGGATCATCCCCATAAATGCCACGGTTTCCGCTTCGATTTCCGTCATTCGCTGATAGCGTTCAGCCTCCGAAAGCAGCTGCATGGCGGTGTGATCGTTTGTGCCAAGATTGACAATGACGATATCCGGATCAAAGCTGAAATCATAGGGGGTGTTCCCTGCCTGTGTGAAGGCACAGGTACGTTCATAGATAGCAGGGATATTGCGGTCTTTATTGTTCTGCCAGTCAGAGTAAACGCCCCATCCGCCCATGGACACGGTCTGAATATCTGCACCGAGCGCAGAGGAAAGCAGCTGGGGATATGCGCTGGATGGACTGAGGTACAGGGTGTTCCATTCCTGATTTCCGCATGCACCGACAATCCCCTCGCCGCATGTGATGCTGTCACCGATAAACTCGATTCGCAAAGGTGCCGGTTTCATGGCTCTGAAACTGCCGTTGCCGCGGAAATGCGTCAGATAGCAGTCGCATTCCCCGTTATTCTCGATCGGCTGCGTTTCCCTGACAATTTCAATTTCATGAAGACTTCCATCCATTGACTGCAGAACCGGATACCAGTAGCTTCCTTTCAGCAGCGGGAACCGGATGACAGGTTTACGGTCAACCAGTATGGCCATATAAATCGGGAAAACTTGGGTTTCTGATGTAATCTGAACCAGCAGATCCTGACCGGAGTACTGAAATTTTGCGCCGGACAGAGGCCAGTATAAATGGTATCCGCCCTCATCCGAGGCGATTCTTCCGTTTATGCGAAGCTCAGAAATTGTAACGGCTTCCCGGGTCCATTCCTTCATCGTCAGCTCCCCTTTCATTGGTCATTAAAAAGCAGGAACGTATTAAATTCTATCTTTCCGTTTCCTCTCTGTCAACGGATAAAACAGATGTTTTTTCTTTTTTTTCAGCGTTTTTTCCAGAAAGGAAAAAGCAGCGGACCGGACTCAAACGCTTTTCTGCTTGACACCGGCATCACAATTCAGTACACTTCAGCCAATCGGAATTGAAACTGAACCATCAGGCAGGATCTCTACTTTTAAACTGGAGGAGGAATGTTCATGGCGATTACATTTGAAACAGGCTGCTTCCATCTGAAAACAGAGCATACCAGTTATGTCTTTGAACTGGCCGACGGGAAATATCCGGTTCACCTGTATTGGGGTCCTTCTGTCAGAGCGGTACATGATATGATGATAAACCGTCTGACCCGTTTTACGGAGGAGAACTTTACCCTTCATGAACAGTCGCTTGATTCACTGCCGCTTGAGTGTCCTGCATTTGGCGGCAGCGATCTCCGCCCCGGAATGCTTCACCTCATTCATTCCAACGGGACGCACGCGCTGGATCTTGTTTACGAATCGCATAAGATTATCACCGGCAAACCGGAGATTCCCGGAATGCCCTCGGCCTCGGGCGAAGGAGCAGAAACCCTGATTGTCACCCTTCGCGATCATCCCAGCAATCTTTCGGTAGAACTGTTTTATACGATCTGGCCGGACCTCGATGTGCTTGCAAGGCGGATTCGAATCCATAACGGCGGCGACAGTCCCGTTTTTGTTGAGCAGGCGATGAGCGTTTCGGTCGATTTTGAAGCGGCCGATATGGATCTGCTGACGCTCAGCGGCGCCTGGGCACGGGAACGCGAACCTTTCCGGCGCCCGCTTTATCCGGGCATTCAGGGTGTTTCCACGGAGCGGGGCGCGTCCTCTCTTCAGACAAGTCCCTTTATGGTGCTCCTCTCCCGCGATGCAACGGAGACAAGCGGCGAGGCATACGGCTTTGCGCTTTGTTACAGCGGTTCGTTTGCTGCCTCGGTCAATGTGGACCAGTTTGGCATGGCAAGGGCTTCCGTGGGAATCAATCCGTTCAATTTCCGCTGGAAACTGACTTCCGGCTCCTCATTTGATACGCCGGATGCGTATCTGGTGTTCTCCTCCCAGGGACTGGGCGGAATGAGCCGGTGCTACCATTCCTTTATTCACAAACGGATTACCCGCGGGCCGTTCGCCGCTGCCAGCCGGCCGATTCTGATCAACAACTGGGAAGCCACGTATTTTGATTTCAATGAGGAAAAACTTCTGAGCCTTGCAGCCTGTGCGGCGGATGTCGGGATCGATCTGTTCGTTCTGGATGATGGCTGGTTTGGAAAACGGAACTCGGATCACTGCTCACTGGGTGACTGGGTGGATGACCTTAATAAGCTCCCCCATGGTCTTCGACATCTGAGCGATGCCATTCACGGCCTCGGACTGAAATTTGGCCTGTGGGTGGAGCCGGAGATGATTTCACCGGACAGTGATCTGTACAGAGCGCATCCGGACTGGTGTATCCATGTCGAGGGGCGTGAACGTCTCGAATGCAGAAATCAGCTGGTGCTGGACCTGACACGCAAAGAGGTCAGGGATTATATCGTTGCCGCGATTACGGACGCGCTGACCCGCGGGAATGTGGATTATGTGAAATGGGATATGAACCGCAACATTTCCATGTGGGGTGCCAACCTTCCGGCAGATCAGCAGCAGGAACTGGGCCATCGGTATATTCTCGGACTCTATGAGATCATGACACGGATTACCGGTCAGTTCCCCAACGTGCTGTTTGAAAGCTGTGCAAGCGGCGGCGGACGGTTTGATCTCGGCATTCTCTGCCTGATGCCTCAGACCTGGTGCTCGGATGATACGGATGCCTGGATGCGCTGCCGTATCGAATCCTCCACTTCCCTTCTCTTCCCGCCCTCTGCCATGGGTGCCCATGTTTCCGCCGTACCCAACCATCAGACCGGACGACTGACGCCTCTGGCGACCCGCGCCGCCGTCGCGATGTGCGGGACCTATGGTTATGAGCTGGATCTGCAGAAACTGACCGCGGAAGAACTGGAAATGATCCGGGAAATGAACAAACGGGTGCATGAATGGCAACAGACCCTGTTCTACGGGGATTTCTATCGGCTGAAAAATCCGTATGAGGGTAATGAGGCCGCGTGGATGTCGGTCAGTGCTGACCGCCGGGAGGCGATTGTCACACATGTTTATGCACAGGCGTTTCCGCAGCAGAAGCCGAAACTGCTTCGTCTGACCGGTCTTGATCCGGCACTGGATTATCAGGATACGGAAACCGGTCTGGTGTATGGCGGAGATGAACTGATGCAGCGAGGCTATCCGCTCCAGGTTGCGTGGAATGATTACATGTCCCAGCAGATCCATCTCTGTGCCCGCTGAGAATAACAAAGGCAGCGAAAGAAGGTGTTCTTTCGCTGCCTTTTTGCGGCTGTTTTCCCTGTAAGGGATGGATCACACATCAATGGAACAGGACCGGAGCTCACGGAGCACCTTTTCCCAGTATTCGGCGGAACGCAGCCCGTCCGCCCAGTCAAACTGTTCATCCGCCCTCCCGAATATTTCCGGCGTAATATGGCTTTCCCCGGCCTCTTTCGCCAGCTGACTGGCCAATGCGACAAACGGAACCAGAACACTCAGGTTGTCCGTCATCTGCTGACAGATGATGCGGGAGAGAATCGGACAGGACTCGAAAAGGCCTTTTTGAATGAACTGGCGCATGACCTCATGGACATCATAAGTGACAAAGCGCGGCCGGATCACGGTGATGCCGTTTTCATAAAGCCAGAGCATGGAATACATGGCGGCGCCCGGAATCCCCGCATCCATGCATCCGCTGCTTCCGATACTGTCAATCTGGATGCCGTTAAAGGTGATCTGTGTCGGGTTATGCCCGTGACCGCACACAATGTGCGAATAACGGCCGAATGAACAGTCCGGCAGCAGCTTCTGTACACGGTCCGGATCGTAAACCGGAAAGGAATCCTTTCCCGGCAGCGCATGGCAGAATAAGACCGGTCCCAGGACGGCGGTTTCAGGAAGAAGGAGATCATTTCGTGTGACCTGGGAGGCCGTGAAACGGACCAGGTCAAAGTTTGCCCCTTCATAGCCGCTTTTCCCGTCCATTGCCTCAAGCACATAGCGTTCGTGGTTTCCAATGAGACATGCCACGTGTTCCTGCGAGAGGAGATCCAGGGTCTCACGCGGACAGGGCCCCAGGTTCACCTGATCGCCCAGCGACAGGATGCGGTCTGCTCCCTGATGTTTAATGTCGCGGAGAATGGCTTTCAGTGCCGTTACATTGGCATGAATGTCGGATATCAATGCAATTTTCATTGGTTCTGTCCTCCTCTATAAGCCGTGTATCCTGCGGGAAGGCGCTGTTTCATCCGGCCATTTGCCGGCGTCTGGCCATCTCCCGCTGAATGGCGGCGATTCGATTGGCCATCCCGGGATGATCATATTCGAGTGTCTCGATCAGCGGGTGCGGGTTCACATCCACCAGTTCATCATTGCTGAGGCGTTTGAAGGTAGCGATCAGTTCCTGACCGTATCCATTGGATACTGCCTCACGGTCGGCCTCATACTCCTCCGCCCTTGAGCGGCTGTTATGGAAGAGGCCGAAAAGAATGCTCACCGGGCCCAGGAGGGCTGAGAGAACGTTCAGAATCATGGTGTAGTTGGTGACGGATATCCCGAAGGACAGATTGACCCAGTCAACAAACCTGAGAACGGGAGACGGCCAGGCAATGAGCCCGATGATCACCAGGAAAAGCAGGACAATACTCAGATAGGACAGGTAGTTGCGCCAGTTTTTCCGATGTTTCAGATGCCCGATTTCATGTGAGAGAACGGCAAGGAGTTCCCGCTCTTCGTTTTCATTGATGAAATTGTCGGCAATGCCAAACTCGCGGTGCCAGAACAGTTTCAGAAGGAAGGCATTTTTCGAGGTCGATTTTCTGGATTCATCGTAGATATAGACAGCCTTTACTTTCTTCTTTGAACCTTCCTGCAGTTTGCGGATCTTGTCAAGAAGCGGTCCTTCGGGCATGGGTGTAAAATGGTACTGAAGGCGAAGAGCCTGATAGGAAATCAGATTCAGGAGAACCACGATGAGAAAGAAGGCTGCGAAAAGAATCAGAGCGATTTTGGCGGCACCGGGGAGACCGATGCTGAAATGACCGGTCCATGCGTCCATGTGTTCACCCACAAACGTGATAAAGAGGGTCAGCAGGACCATGATGAGAATTTCAAGGACCGTTTCGATGCAGAAGTCCTTGATGAATTCACGGACGGTCTTTTTGTTCATTCCGTACTTTTCTTCGATGTGAAAGGTCGAAATGCCGCTGCGGATTCCGGAAAAAATCGTTTCGGGAATCAGGAAAATCACATAGGTCAGCAGGGCGATCAGGTAGGGATTTCCCCCGCATAACCGCTCCGCTGCCGGATAGAGAGCGGAGAAAAGGAGCGGCAGTTCCACCAGCAGCCCGAGCAGCTGAAACAGATAACTAAGTCGGCGGTAATCCGCCTTGTAAGCGAGAAATTTCTGATAGCGTGCCGGATCGTAGACATCACTGACCGAGACGGGCAGCGGTTTCTGCCGTTGCTTTTGCGCGACAAAGGAAAGGACCGCGTTGTAGGCAATGCTCAGAAGAATAAACAGCACAATCAGAATGCGTGCAGACATTTGTTTCCTCCCAATACCGGAAAAATCGTTTTCATTGACATAGAAAAATGCTCCTGTCTGATCTCTGCCCGGAGGCAGACACAGGAGAATGGATGTATGTTTACCGTGGATTGTCAGGCCATCCTGCGAATCAGATAAAGCAGTGCCAGAAACAGGCCGATCAGCGCGATGACACCGAGCAGTGCCAGAATACGCTGGAAAAAAGTCGGATGAATCTCCAGATCCTCCTCATTCGGCTGCCCGGACGGGATCTGGGATGGTGATTTTGTGCTCATACAATGCCCTCTTTCTGAATGGGTTTCCCCTGCCGCAAAAACAGGAGTATTTTAGCATAAGTGGGCTTTGCGGTAAAGAGGCGCCCTTCTATCTGCCTTGACTTTCAGGAGTAAATCGGCGATAATACACCGAAGAATGACAGGAGAGGAGATCAGGTATGCCGCAGAAAATTGTGGAGGTAGCCCCTCATTCTCTTGCGTCAAAAGCCGGGCTTAAGGCCGGTGAAACGCTGATCAGCATCGGAGATGTTCCTGTGCTCGATCTGGTCGATTATCAGTATCTGACGGCCAGACCGCATCTGTCCATCCGGGTAGAGGGCGTGGATGGAACGAGGCGTCAGGTGGTGATCGACAAGAAGACAGAGGCGCCCCTTGGCCTGACACTTGAGTCCTCCCTGATGAGTCACCCGAGGACCTGTGCCAATCACTGCATCTTCTGTTTTATTGAGCAGATGCCCCCTGCGATGCGGGAGTCTCTGTATATCCGGGATGATGACTGGCGCCTTTCGCTGATGGCCGGAAACTTTGTGACCCTGACGAATCTCCCACGGGTTGAGATGGACCGAATCATTGAGCGCCATGCCAGTCCGCTCTATATCTCCGTTCACACGACAAACGGAGAGCTGAGAAAGAAGATGCTCCATCACGTTCATGCGGACAGAATCATGGAGCATCTGAAGCGGTTTGCGGATAACGGAATCAGTTTTCACTGCCAGATCGTTCTCTGTCCCGGAATCAACGACGGGGATGAACTGCGCAGAACACTTTCCGATCTGACCGGATTCATGCCCCACGCACTCAGCGCGGCGCTGGTGCCGGTGGGCCTGACCAGATACAGGGAACATCTTTTTCCGCTGAGACCGTATACCCGGGAGGAAGCGGCCAACGTCATCCGGATTTCCGCCGACTCCCGCTACAAGCTCTACATCAACGGCGCCTTTGTCCAGGAGGGACCCCAGAAGGCCATGGAACTCAAGGAGTGGTTCGTCGACACGGCGGACATAGCCCCCTTCCTTAAGGAAGGTGAAAATGTCGCGGCTGTTGAGGTGCTCCGCTACCCGGCACCGACCAATTCCAACGCCAATCCCAAGACCAACGACTCCCTCTACAGGACAGAAATGCCCTTCCTCTACATAGAAGACACCAACGCCTCCCCGGATCCCCGGATTCCCCGT
>ODAI012190384.1_pt1 | contig 10257 bp, 8 predicted proteins | sample 1539321 | NCBI WGS metagenome assembly ODAI01 (sample SAMN02144231, study PRJEB22623) | gut metagenome | biome: sheep rumen | host: Ovis aries | place: New Zealand | reverse complement strand
GGTGCGGCTCTTATCTGCTACCACAAGATTTGTGTTCAGCGGATCAAGCCCAAGCTCTGCGCACTCTACCGAAGCATAAAATGATTTGAGGTCTATCGCTACATATACCTTGTTCATGTTTCACCGTCCTTTCGTTTAAATATGCTGTATTAGGGTAACAATATTATCAATCCAATTTTGAGAGAAAGGCTTTTATCTTTGAGCTGATCTTGTCGCTTTCATAATAATGGATATAATGCCCGCAATCCAGCAGAACAGTCTCGGCATTTACCGATTCGCCATACTTTTGTGAATTCTTTATCCAGTTCGGTGATGTCTGTTTTCCGTCAGATAGAAACATTAAGGTCGGACACACCGCCTTTCCCGATTTGACAACGATCTTTGCATTTTTCTTGACCTGCCTTGCTTCATTTGAAATAGCATCTGTTCATCAGGTTGCGCCTTTTAAGAAGGTCAAGCTGCTGTATTTCGTCCTTGCTCAGACTTCTCTTGTTTACAGGGTACCAGAACATCAGCCCAAGATCATTGAGCTTTTTAAATTTCTGCATAAGGTCTATACGCTTTTTTATATCTTTATCGCTCCATTCCATATATGTGAGCGGAGTTGCCATATCAAGCCCGATCATCGCCTTTATATCGTCCGGATATATCTGCTTCCACCGAATTGCTTCTATTCCGCTCATTGAATGCGGCAGGAGTATGTATGGGGGCTTTTCACCAATCATTTCCAAAGCCTGTTTCTGATAGGATACGACCGAATCTATATCACACGGACATTCATACAGTTCGGAATAACCATAGCCGAACTTCTCTATCACGATTATCCGAAAATCGTCAAGCAGCTTTTTGTATAAGACCTTGAAATCATACATGGGTGCAACCGTGCCTGAGCCTGACATAAATACGAGCTTCGGCTTACTCTCATCACCGCATCTGAAAATATGCAGCCTATGACCGTTTATACGAACAAATTCCAGATCTTTTCTGAACTTAGCTTTCATTTTTACCCGTCCTTTTTTATGCTAAGAACTGCGATACTTCCTTTATCCAGTTCTGCGGTTCAAAGCAGGCAAGCTGGGCATGTGCATAGCCGTCAAAACATCGTATCTCTGTCTGAGGATTGACTTCCTTCATTTTGATAGCACATTTCTTTGAAACCGATTCATTTCCCTTAGTTCCGTGCATGAACAGAATCTTTGTATCGCTGTCATAGGTCTTATACCGGAATTCACCGAACACACTGTCAAGCATATTATTTATCGACTCGTTTTCCATATTGTCTGCGACCCTGAAGAAATATTCATGGTATCTTTCGGGGAGAAAATCCCGTTTACAGATCTCTATCACTTTCGGATCACGCTTTTTTGATTTTTCAATGATGCTGATATAGCTTTTCTTCATGAAACCGATAAGGAACCTCGGCATTTTCATCAATGGTGCGCCGTCAAGGACAAGGCGCTTTATTCTGATGCCATCCATACCCGCAAGCGTGGCAGCGATACGTCCGCCCATTGACAGACCGCACAAGGCATAAAGCTCCCCGTTATGATTTTTAACCAGATAATCCCTTAACTGCTCTGCTTCCTTCTCTACCGAGATAAAACGGCTGGGCTTATCCTCGGTATGTGCATCAAGTTCGGGAACAATTACAAAATAATCGTTCGACAGAACAGAAACGGCATCTTCCCATATCTGCCACGGATTAAGCACTCCGTGTATCAGCATTATTGCTTTATTTCCATTGTTTCCAAAAGTATGAAATATCATATTTTCTCTCCTATATTTGTATAAACTCAGTCTTCGGCTCAGGATAGTCCTTTGCTTTTACCGGCATCATTTTTGTAAGCACAGTTTTTGCTGCCCTTAACATCATCACAGGGTATATAAGCGAAGAAAGTCTGCTTGATTGTCCGGTACTGCGGTGACCGTGTCTGTGGTATCCGACACATCCATTTTACCATAGATCCATGTCTGTTTCAAGGCTTTATCAAAAATCATTTCCTGGCGGGGCTTTCCCCGTAGCGCTTCACATAGGCACGGTAAAACACGGAATAATCCCCGAAGCCGCATTCCTCTGCGGCTTTTTTGGCGGTACACCCTTCAAGCATCTTCGCACGGGCTGCGGTGAGCCTTTTCACGGTTATGTGTTCCCATGGGGGTGCGCCTGTGGCTTGTCTGAAAATGCGCCCGAACTGGGACTTGCTAAGAAAGAACTGATCCGACAGGAGTTCTATGGACAGCTCATCGAAAAGGTGATCGTTCACAAAGGCAACGATATCTTCCGAGAGAGAGGGCTTGGAGCCTTTATTGGTGCAGGAGGAGCTGTTTTGCAGGTCTCTCAGCAGAAAGAGCAGGGTGGATGTGATGCCGAGCCTGCGTTCGTATTCATCGGGGAAGCTGCCGCACATAAAAGAAAAATGCCTTTCCGCCTTTTCCGTAAAAAAGAGGTTCCCTTTGCCCAGGGGTCTGTCGGTGTATATCTTCATCAGCCGCCTTTCAGGGTCTATGAAGTCAAGGATGGACAGCGGGAAATTCACAGCATAGCGTTCATAGGGTGCGCTGCTCAGCAGATGGGCGCAGTGAGCCTCCCCCGGCCGCATTATCAGCAGATCTCCCTTTTTAAGAGGATATACGGAGCCCTCCACAAGGTACTCCGCATTTCCCGAAACAAAGTAGTAGATCTCACACCTGTCATGGACATGAAAGGAGAAAACAGACGTGTCCGGACATTCGTCTGCTGCGTATCGGGTGTATATCCCTGAGCCTTCGTATTCCCTGAGTATGTTCACTTTTCACCAATCCTGTTTTTTATACTGATCTCTGACCGATGTATAGACAAGAAACAAGCCGCAAATGCTTGGATATAAGGGATTTGAGGCTTGGAGATCGTCTATACATCGAGGAAGAATCAGTATTATTCTAACATATCATGCGTGGATTTGCAATATGTTTTGATGATTTTTGCAATTGTAATGCAAATCAAACTGTGATATCATCTTATCAACAAATAAAAACGGGGGACGATCCTATGAAATATATCATTTCAGCTTTTGCGGATGAGGCTTCATCCTCTCTTGACGGGCAGATAAGCGCCATGCTGGATAACGGGGTGGAGTATCTGGAGATAAGGGGAGTAGACGGAGAAAACATTGCGGACATAACAAAGGAAAAGGCAAGGGAGATAAGAAAAAGGCTGGAGGATAAAGGCCTTGCCGTATGGTCATTGGGTTCGCCCTTCGGGAAGATCGGCATAAATGAGGACCTTTATCCCCACACGGAAAAATTCAAAAATGCCCTTGAAACTGCGGACATACTGGGTGCAAAGCATATAAGGCTGTTCAGCTTTTACGGCACTTCGGAGGCAGGACCCGTTCTTGAAGGGCTGAAAGGCTTCATAGATGCCGCAAAGGGCAGTGATGTTATACTGTGCCATGAGAACGAAAAAGGCATCTACGGCGACACGGCTCTCAAGTGTCTGGAGATACATAAGGCGCTGCCGGAGCTCAGAGCCGTATTCGACCCCGCAAACTTCGTTCAGTGCGGACAGGACACCAAGGAGGCGTGGGAACTGCTTTCTCCCTATGTTGAGTATATGCACATCAAGGATGCGCTTTCCGACGGTTCGGTGGTCCCGGCGGGAAAGGGAGAGGGAAATGTTCCCTACCTTATTTCCAGATATAAAGGGAGCGTGCTGACGGTGGAGCCTCATCTGTCTGTCTTTGAAGGCTTTGACAGGCTTGAGGGAGAGGAAAAGACAAAGATGGGCTACTGCTACAAGGACAGCCTTACTGCATTTGCAGCTGCTGTGGATGCCCTGAAGGATATTATCGGGAGGTAAAAAGGATGGATAAGCTGAGACTTGGCATTATCGGTATGGGAAATATGGGCGGCGGCCACCTTCACAGCATATTGAAGGGGGAGTGTCCCCGCATAGAGGTCACCGCCTTTGCGGACATAGATGCCCAAAAGCTGCAGCGTGCAGTGGATAAGCTGCCTTCTGCAAAGGGATTTTCAACTGCGGAGGAAATGCTTGACAGTGGTCTTGCAGATGCGGCGCTTATTGCCGTTCCTCATTACGATCATCCGAAACTCGCCATAGAGTGCTTCAAAAGAGGGATACATGTTATGACGGAAAAGCCTGCGGGTGTGTACACAAGACAGGTGCGGGAAATGAATGAGGCAGCCGAAAAGTCAGGCGTGAAATTTGCCATAATGTTCAATCAGCGCACCAACCCCATATACGCAAAGGCAAGGGAGATAGTCTCCTCCGGCGGACTCGGTGATACGAAAAGGCTGGTTTGGATCGTCACCAACTGGTACAGGACACAGGCTTATTATGATTCGGGAAGCTGGCGTGCCACATGGAACGGTGAGGGCGGCGGCGTGCTCCTGAATCAGGCGCCTCACAACCTGGATCTCTGGCAGTGGATATTCGGTATGCCAAAGAGCATAAAGGCATTCTGCTCCTTCGGAAAGTATCATAACATCGGAGTGGAGGATGATGTTACCATATTCGGTGAATATGAGAACGGCGCCACTGCCACATTCATCACCACCACCGGTGAGGCTCCCGGCACCAACAGGCTGGAGATCTCCGGCACAAGGGGAAAGCTGGTGCTGGAACACGGGAAGCTGTGCTTCTGGAGACTGAAGGAGGATGAGCGCACTACCTGCTTTACCTGCAAGGACGGTTTTGTATGGCCGGAGTGCGATTACGAAGAGTTTACTGCGGAGGAACCGGACGGACATCCGCTGCTGCTCAATAATTTTGCAGACTGTATACTGGATGGTGATGAGCTTATCGCAAGGGGCGAAGAGGGACTGTGTTCCCTTACTATATCAAATGCCGCATATCTTTCTGCATGGACGGGCAGCACGATCGATCTTCCCTATGATGAAAAGGCGTTCGAGGAACACCTTTCAAAGCTGTGTGCGGAAGAAAAGGTCAGTAAAGAGAAAAAGTAAGGTCACGGAAGACACGGAAAAGCTGTTAGAGCGCTGGAAAGTGCATTGGTAAATTTCTCAAAGAAAAGGCAGGCAAATACATACTAACGATATGTCATGCTGTTTTAGGACACCGCAAAAACCATAAGACCTTGTTTTTGCCTGTCTTTATCCGGCTGATGATGTCGTTAAGGGTGCAGGCCTGCCTTTTCTTTTTAACAATAACAAGGCTGTGCCAAAGGCGCTTTTTAAATATGGGTATTGATTTTTAGAGTGCCTTGCTGTATAATCTACTGATGAGAATGTCTGATACAGATAGAGGATACTTTTCAAAGACGTGGGTCATACGGAGGGACTTTATGAACAAAAACAGGATATTTGCTGTTATTGCGGCGGCAGCCATGCTTTGCAGCCTTTCAGCCTGCGGCGGCAGCAAGGGTGAGGAAAACGTGACGGAGGCTGCTGCAGCTTCGGCGGCGGAAACTGCGGTAACGTCCGAAGAAACGGAGGCGCAGACTTCCGCAGAGACCGCAGAGGAGACAGGTGAGACCGAGACGGAAGAGGTCACCGAAGAGGAAACACAGCCGCAGGAAAGCGGTGCAGAGCAGAGCGAGCCTGTGATAATATCTTCAAGCGATGAGCTTATGCTGGGTGTTTTCAATGCTCTGAATGCCGAAGGCGGGGAAATGGAGCAGCTCAGGCAAAGCGATACCTACACGGTCTACAGTGAGGAACTGAATGACAGCGCCATTACTGTTGCGGCTGAGGGTGAATATATAAACGGCAGATGGGAATTTATCCATGACGGTGACTATATAACCGCATCCTTCCCTGAAAATGATTACATGGGTGCTGTTATGTCCACCTACATAGGCTATGCGCTCTGCGACACGCTGGGTATAGACAAGGACCTTTACAGGGCTTATGTTTCCTACCTGACATTCTCCGAGGAGGAGGGGCAGTATTATTCCGTAAAAATGAATGAGGACGGCTCTTCGGAGATGAAGCTGTACACGGGAAAGGATTATGATTTTTCGGAGCTGGACGGCGTTTATATAGATGAAAAGGCGCTTTCCGACATTGAACCTCTTGGGGACGACGACATCAACCACTATATAAGCTGCGGAAAGGTGAATATGTTCTCCCTCGGAAACAGGAACAGTGTTGAGATCACCTTTGCGGAGTACGGAGACCTCAGCAATCTTACATACAAATCTGTCATCGAGACCGTGAAGAAGCTGCAGCCCGCAGGCTATGAAGGGTTTATCGAAAGCTTCACCGCCCTTGAAGAGGCAAACACAGATGCCTACACTGTCACTTTCCCGGAAGATAAAGCTGATCTCCCTGAATTCTACGGTGAACTGGCGGGAAGGTACAAGTTTGTAAAGGTGACCTTCGGAGAGGGAAACAGCTGAGTTTTATTACACTGTTGAAAATGAAAAGCAGGACAAAATGGTGCCCTGCTTTTTTATACTGATCTCTGACCGATGTATAGACAAGAAACACGCCGCAAATGCTTGGATATAAGGGATCTGAGGCTTGGAGATCGTCTATACATCAAGGAATGATCAGTATCATACTGCCCCGAAATGCTATGGTACATATCCTCATAAATGAGCCCTGCGGCATGGAAAAGGCCAAATCAGTCTACAGTGTAACGGGGAAAGATGATATGGCTGACAGTATACATCAGGTGTCAAGAACGCTGCGTATCTTTCCGTCAAGATCCTTGTAGGAAATGAGGGTGGCAAGGTTTACCTTGCAGGAGCTGCGGTAGATGTTCATCTCTATCTGGGGGGTTTCTTTTTTCAGTTCAGCTATGAGCTCCTTAATGTATTTCCTTTTTGAGCCGGAATGTTCGTCGCAGGAGGAACAGGTGTCTGTAAAATGGCAGGCACATTGTATAAAATGCAGCTTGTGGTAATTCTTGAAACGGATGATATCTGCTTCACGCACAAGGTACATGGGGCGGATAAGCTCCATATCCTCGAAATGAGCGGCTTTGAGACGGGGCATCATGCACTGCATCTGTCCTCCGAAAAGCATCCCCATAAGGGTGGTCTCTATAACATCGTCAAAGTGGTGACCCAGTGCGATCTTGTTGCAGCCAAGCTGCTTTGCGTGATCGTAGAGGGCTCCTCTTCTCAGCTTTGCACACAGTGTACAGGGGCTTTTTTCATTTTCCACGGCAGTGAATATATTGGTGTTGAATATAACTGCGGGTATGTCCAGTATGCGCAGGTTTTCCTCTATCTGCTGCCGTGTTTCTCTGCTGTAGCCCGGATCCATCACCATATACACAGGTTCAAAGGGGATATTGCCGTGAAGGTGCAGCTCCTTGAAAACAAGGGCAAGGAGCATGGAATCCTTCCCGCCTGAAATACAAATACCTACCCTGTCCCCGGGGCGAAGCATATCGTATTCCTTTATCGCTTGCTTTGTCTTGCTCATGATGTCGTAGGCATAGGTCTTTCTCAGGGATCTGAGCACCTCCTCCGAAAGGGTGTCCCGTGAGGAAAGGCTGTCTGCAAGCCATGAGACATAGCCGCCGCACAGGCTGGATGCACTGATCCCTTTTGAACGCAGACGCATTGCTGCATCTTTGCTTATAACTCCCGATCGGCATATAAGCACTATGTCGGTGCCTGCGGGAAGCTCGGATGCCCACTTGTCCAGCTCCTCCTCCGGGACATTTACCGAGCCCTCCACATTGCCGAAGGAAAAGGAATACTTATCTCTTATATCCGCAAGCACAGCGCCTGCTGGGATTTCTTCAAATCTTGTTTCTTCTTCCATATGATCTCCGCTTCTGTCAGTATTTATCTTCTGCAAGGTCTTAGGGTGACCTGCCGCATTCTATTTCATTTCTTCTATCAGCTTTGAAATGGCTCTTTCCACGCTTCTGACTTCCTCAAGAAACTCATTTGCCGATACTCTCAGCGCACCGTTTCCCAAAATGATGAGCTGTTCTGCGTAGTCCGACGTGGCAACACGAATGCGCCGTGCCTTTTTTATCTCATGGGTGGTGCGTTCTATGTACATATCCGCTGTTTCCGCCTCTTTAGTAAAAACAGTGCTGACCCTGCCCCGTTTTTCTTCCTCTCTTGTCTGCCCCTTTACCTTGTAGGCATCAAAAACAAGTATGACTTCACATTCTCTGAACCCCGCAAAATTAGCAAGGATATCCTCCAGCCTTTTGCGTGCATGGTCAAGGGATGTTTTCGCCAGTTCCTTCAGCTCATCCCACGCAAATATGATATTGTATCCGTCCACAAGCAGATAATCCGGACCGTCAGGAGCCGGATGCGGCTTTGATCTCCGGGTCATGTCCTGCTCACGCCTCATAGCGTGCCTTTCGGGGCGCTGTATCTTCCCGTAGGTGCGCTCAAAGACCTCCATCAGCTCCTCATCACTGTACAGCCTTGTGCGGAAGCGTGCTATCTGTGAGGAAGTGATGACCTGTTCCTGTTCTTCGGGTGCTTCTTTGCCTATGCTCGTGTGCATATGCTCCTCAACAGTGTCCCATCTTACTGATACGGCCGCACCGTGAGAGCAGAAAACACTGTCCGGTGTGTTTTCAAGGTCTGCAAGAGGATCATATCCTATGCCTTCGATAATGCTTTCCGGATCCTTTGCGGGCAGGTATCCCCTGAAAACATAATCAAGCTCACCTTCGCCCTTTGTATAGGCTTTCACTTCGGTCTTATAGTGTATGAGCCTGCTGACGGGAGCGTAGCCGGCAATAACAGCTGTGCTGCCTATCTCGGGGGCTTCGCACACAGCCCCCATGTTATCAAGGTCTGTGAGCGCACGTCCGAAGTTTTCACTTGGGAGAGACAGCCGAAAATCGTAATATGGCTCCAGGAGCACATTATTTGCCTTCATCAGTCCCTGACGCACGGCTCTGCTCCCTGCCCTGAAGAAGTCACCGCCGACCGTATGCTTTATGTGCATCCTGCCGTTCATGAGGGTAATGCTCACATCCGTAAGCGGGGAGCCCGTCAGAACTCCCTTGTGCAGCTTTGATTCCAGTGCGGAGAGCACTGCCCTCTGCCTTGAAGATGAAAGCACGTCTTCGGGACATTCGCTGCCGTAGATGATGCCGCTTCCCGCAGGGGCTTCTGTGATCTTCACCACCACCTCCGCATAATGTCTGAGAGGTTCGTAGTGTCCTACTCCCACTGTCTCTCCGGATATGGTCTCCATATAGCGGATGCGGGGCGTTCCGAAGGAAAGCTCTGCTCCGCAGGCGTTTTTGTAAAGCTCACTCAGGATCTCAAGCTCCATATCCCCCATAACGCTTACGGTAACTTCTCCCGAAAACTGCGTATCAAGAGTGGGTATCCGTATCTCAAGGGCTTTCAGCCTGTCCGCAAGAGTATGAGGGTCACAGTCGGAGGTCACGGAGAACCTCATAACAGGAACTATCTTCTGGGTGCTGTCTTCTTTTTCAAAGCCGAAAACAGCATCTCTCGCGACTGTAAGGCCAACTGCTGCAGCGACCTCTCCGCAGCTTACACTGTTTACCTGCTTGCTGCCGGCGCCCGAATAAACATACAGATTGTTTATCTTTTCCCCGTTCAGCGTGTCCTTTACGGAAATGCTCCCTCCCGTCACCTTGAAATGGGTCAGCCTTTTGCCGTTTTCGGAGGTTATTTTAAACACCCTTGCTCCCAGATCCTCACGTTCGGGACAGGGGACGGCAAAGCGCTCCAGGATATCCACGAAGCCGTCAATTCCTTCGCCTTTCAGGGCGCTCCCCCAATACAGCGGGAAAAGCTCTCTTTTCTTTATTCTTTCTTCTACGGCAGGATCGTCCAGTTTACCGTCAAGATACAGTTCAAGCAGCCCTTCATCGGTCATTGCTGCCGATTCGTATATATCTCCGGAAAAGTCGGCTATTTTGGGAGAGAGTTCAGCGCAGAGGGAGCCAAAGATTTCTTCCCGTTCTCTGTACATGATATCCGTTTTGTTTACAAAGATGAAAACAGGTATATCGTATTCCCTGAGCATTCTCCATAAGGTGCGGGTGTGGCTCTGCACACCGTCGGATGCGGATATGAGAAGTATCGCACAGTCAAGCACACGAAAACACTGCTCCGCCTGTACCAGAAAGTCGGAGTGCCCGGGCGTATCCAGCAGGGTGAAGTAGTATTTGTCATTTTTGATAACAGCCTGATGGGAAAAGACTGTAATGCCTCTTTCCTTTTCAATGCCTGTGGTATCGAGAAAGGCGTTTTTATTGTCCACCCTGCCCATGGAGCTTATCATACCTGTGTGATAGAGCAGTGCCTCTGCCAGTGTGGTCTTTCC
>ODAI012126449.1_pt1 | contig 10257 bp, 6 predicted proteins | sample 1539321 | NCBI WGS metagenome assembly ODAI01 (sample SAMN02144231, study PRJEB22623) | gut metagenome | biome: sheep rumen | host: Ovis aries | place: New Zealand | reverse complement strand
TAGCAAGACTGAGGGGTAGTCAAATCCCCACAGATTCAGTAAAAACAACTACCCGCCCACCGCAAGCGGTCCCCCCTCCCTGACAAGGGAGGGCATTAAGCGGTTGCTGATTTTGCGCACGAAGCGTGCGCTAAATCAGAATTTAAAAAAGCAGGTTTTAAAAACCTGCTTTCCTTCTTTTAACTTATTTTTGAGATAAACCGAAGCGCTTGTTGAATCTGTCAACACGACCGCCGGTATCTACAAGCTTTTGCTTGCCTGTGAAGAACGGATGGCAGTTGGAGCAAATATCAACGGACATATCCCCTGCTGTGGACTTGGTCTTAATGACATTGCCGCAAGCACATCTGATTTCTGCCTCTTTATACTCGGGATGAATTCCTGATTTCATGTATTTTCACCTCTTTCAACCTAAACATAGAAAAATAACAATGGAATAATACCACAAGGCGCAATAAAAATCAAGTCTTTTTTAATTTTTATTTGCCCATTTCCAATGAATACGCTTGTTTTTTTTATCTACCACGGTATTTGCCTTCAAATAAAGCGCGATAACAATAATATCAATCAAAACGGTTTTACCGATAATCAGCACCGAAACAAAGCCTGTCATGCCCTCAAACACAACGGAGAGAATCAACAGCACCCACAGCACCGCCATCGCAATCATATAGCCAAACAGGAATTTTTCAATATTTTTGCGAAAGCCGTTGTACTTCGGTGTGCCGGCGGTAGCATCCTTCACATTGAGCAAAAACAGCCTTTGGATAAAGGAATAGCCTTTTTTGATATTGGCAAGCTCCTGCTCGCTTTTCCCGGCACTGTGCAAAGAAACAATCGCGCTGCGCAAAATCAGGATAGTCCATGCGCAGGAAATGAGCAGGATGAATAATAACGCTAACTGCATTTGATACCCTTTCCGCCCGCTTGAAAGCCGGCTTCATATTAACAACCTATGGATTATACCACAAATGCGGGTAATTGTCAAAATTCCACGGTGATATCCTTATTGAGATAAAAAGAATACAGATGGCAGCTCTTGACCGGAATCCCCCAAATGGTTTCTATCGCGCGCTTGTAAAGAGCGATTTGCTTTTCGTAGCGCTCTGTCAGTTCCCCGGGTGTTTGCACGCGGTCGGTCTTGTAATCGACAATGTGTGCGGCGCCCTCTTCTTCAAAGACTGCGTCTATCATACCATCCACAAACACGCGCTCCTTTTGCAGCTTTGCGGGCAGCTGTGCATCAAAAAAGCCCGCCTGCTCGAGGTAAGAGAAGGCATACTCCTTCTCGCAGCGCGCCGCTGCCGCCATGCGCGCGGCAATGTCGCTCTCAAAAAAGCGCTCGAGTGCCTTTTTGTCTAACACCTGCGCCTGCTCCTCGCTCAAAAAGCCCTTTTGCAGCATTGCGCGCTTTTCCGCTTCAAAATCAAAGGGCGCAAAGCATTGCACCTTTTCCATAAAGCGGTGCATTGCCGTGCCGCGCTGCGCGGCATTCAAGCGCTGCTTTTGCATAAACTGCGGCGGCTCGAAGTGATACTCCGGCACACCCTGCGCGCTCTCGGCAACGGCAGAGGGTGTCATCTTGCTGTCGATATTCTCCGCGCCCTCGTAGGCATAGCGGAAAGCAAAGCGCTGCAGCAGTTTTTCTTTGAGCTGTGCATCCGCCTGTGCGGTGTGCGCAATCACCGCCGGTGCCGGCTCGCTTGGGAAATACTCCGGCAGCACAGTGCGCAGCTTGCCCTGATAACCGCTCGCGCGCGCCCCATCCGGGTGAAGCGCATATGCGCGCAGCTGCTCCGCCTGCGGGTGCATCAGTGCGCAAGCGCACATCCAATACAAATAGTTATTATTCGCGCGCATCCAACCTCTGCGTATCTCGCCGCGGCTGTTTGCCGCCAAGTGCGCAATGCTCCACAGCTTGCTTTCGCGCGGCGTGGAGCCGTCTTTTAAAGGCGCACCGTCAAAGGTACCGGTTATCACAAGCTTTGCCTTCGGCCTTGTCAGCGCCACATACAGCGTGCGGATTTCCTCCGCCATATCGCTGCGCACATTGGCAAGGTGCACCGCACTGTAGGAAAGCGTGTCATAGCGCGCATTGTCCTCGGGGTACTTCGGCTTCAAGCCGATGCCGTATTCCCGATTGAGGACAATATTCGAGCCGTTGTGGTGATTGCTGCTGTTGGTGTAGGCAAAAATGACAACGGGAAATTCCAAGCCCTTTGAAGCGTGCACGGTCATAATTTTCACCTTACTGCCGCTCTCGGGCACATAAGCAGTGGTGATATCGGTGCGGCTCTCGCGCACTTTTTCCAAAAAGCGCACCAAGCCGGTCAAGGAATAATACCCGCCGGAGGTGTAGAGTGCCGCAATGGAAATAAACTTAAATAAATTGGCTTTTTTGGTTTCGCCGTCCTCGCGTGCGCTCATCATTTCCGGCAATGAGGTCTTTTCATAAAGGCGGCGCAAAAATTCCGCCGGTTCGTGTGTTGCCGCAAGGGTTCTATAGCCCTCAAGCTGCTCGATAAAATCGGCGCACTTCCGATTGCCCTTTGCCGCAAGCGCGCGCACGGCGCCGTAAAAGCTGCCGCGGCGGTTTTCGATGCGCACCAAAGCGAGTTCCTCCGGCGTAAAGCCGAAAATTTCGGAATAGAGCACGGCAATTAAATCCACATCGCGCAGCGGATTATCCACCATGCGCAAAAAGCTCATCACAAGCATAATTTCCGGGGTATCAAAGAGATTTTCGCCTGCCACGCCGGTGCAGGGCACCCCTGCCTGCTCGAAAGCCTCCTGCAGCTGCGCCATATGCGTTTTGCTCCTGACAAGGACACAATAATCGCCGTAATCCGTCGGGCGCAATTCGCCGCCGATTTGCAGCGGCTCGCCGCTTGTGACCTTCTCGCGGATATAATCGGCTATGTAGTGCGCTTCATACTCGTGCTTTTTCACCTTGCGCCTGTCGGGCAGGTGCAAGTCCTCGAGCAGATGCATTTCCACCGCGGCGGCGCCTTCGTCGCTCTCATTGGCACCGGGAATGAGGTATTCATCCTCGTTATAATCCACATCGCCGAGTTCCTCGCTCATCAGCCTTTGGAACAGGAAATTGACAAAATCGGTAACAGGTTTTTCGGAACGGAAATTATTTTTAAGTAAAATATAGCCGCTCTCCTTCCCCTTTTCATAGGGGGCGAGCGCTTTGCGCTTGCCGATAAAGATTTCGGGCATTGCCTGGCGAAAGCGGTAAATGGATTGCTTTACATCGCCCACCACAAACAAATTATTATCGCTAATGGCGGTAAAAATCGCATCCTGCACGCCGTTGGTATCCTGGTACTCATCGACCAAAACGGCTTTATACTTTTTGCGGTATTCGAGCGCTGCCGGAGTCGGCGCGCCCTCTTTTGTCAAGATGCGCAACGCCAGGTAAGCGATATCGGAAAATTCAAAGCTTTGCTGCTCTAACTTCCTTTCAAACAGGCGCTGCTCGTAGGCATCAAACAGCTTTTGCAGCTCCTGTACGACCGGGTGCAGCAAACGGTTATCGCGTGCGAAATCCGCTTCGCTCTCAATCAGGTTTTTCAGCGCGTCAAAAAAGGTATTCTTCGCACAATCGCGGTAGGACTTGGCAGCTGCCTTCAAATCGGCATCAATGCCCTTTTTCGTGCGCGGGTAATTACCGAATTTGGTTGCCTTCATCTCGCACAGGTCAGCCCACTGCCGCTGCTCGACCGCTTCTAAGGCGCGGGCAATGGCAGCGCCATCGGCAGCGAGCACTTCCTGCAATGCCGCGGCAGTCGCTTCATCCTCCCGCGCGATTTCCAGCGCGCGCTCGTTATAATCCGCTGCCAAGAGCAGCTTCTCCTTCATATCCGCCAACAGCAGCCTGCCCCAAGGGGAGGCGCTGATATCGCTTTGTAAAAAGTAATCGGTTTTTTCCGCCATCCATGCGCTTCTGTCTATGTATGCAGAGGTATCGTTATGCAGTGTGTTGATGACGGCATAAATATCCAAATCATTTTTGCCCTTGGTGAAAACATCCATCAGCGCGCGGAAGCTTTCCTCGCCTGCATCATAAAATTCACCGAGCACCTCATCGAGCACCTGAGTCGATAAAACGGCAAATTCCGCGCCATCGAGGTTTTTGTAATTCATCGCAATATCGATACTATCCAGGTGTTGAAAATTGTTTTTGACCACATCCGCGCAAAAGGCATCAATGGTGGTAATTTGCGCTTTGCCCAACAACAGCTGCTCGCGCTGAAAGCGCGCGTTGAAGGGGTTTTCCTCGAGCTTCTTTTCTATCGCCTGCGTGATTTTTTCGCGCATCTGGGTAGCGGCGCTTTTGGTGAAGGTGACAATGAGCATTTCATCAATATCGCACTCGCTCTCTATCATCTCCATCACGCGCTGTACCAAGACCGCGGTTTTACCGGAGCCTGCCGCTGCGGAAACGAGGATATTGCCGCGCGCGTCAATCGCTGCGCGCTGCGCATCTGTCCAGCGAATTTCACTCATTTTCGGCACCTCCCTCCAGCTGCGCCAAGGCTTCCTCAAAGGATGGAATCTCCACCTCGTTTTTCTTCTCGCGATTGCGGCATACCGCCTTAAAATCGCACCAGGCGCAAGCATCGGTCTTTGCGGTTTTATACGGCATATCATCTATCTCGCCGTGATGCAGCGCATTGCCCATTGCGGCGATGACACTGTCGAGCTTCTTGCGGATTTGTTCCATTTGAGCGCGCGAAACCAAATTGCCCTTGATATTCCCCTTGCGGTCACAGTCGATGGGGATAAATGTACCGCTCGGCTCATGCTCCATACCGTAAATGACCTCTTGCTCATCTAAAAGCATGCCGTTCATTTTATAGCGCCCCTGTTTTTTTGTTTGCAAGTCCTTTTCATTCTCATGGGAAGCGTTGATTGTCTTATCCTTCGCCTCCACATACAACAGCCCCGCCGGCACACTGCCGCCGTATTTCTCCCCGCTGTCGGTGGAAAGCGAGAGCAGGTAGATTAACATTTGCGCATTGATACCGTGCAGCACCTCGCCGAGCTTGAAATCCTTAGAGCCGGTTTTGTAATCAATAATGCGGTAATATTTTTGCTCGCCCTTTTGCATCAAATCCACGCGGTCGACCGTACCCATCAGAGAAACCTTACCCTGCTCGAGCGCTACCTCGTAGCCCCCGACACCGCCTTTGCCGACCTTCAGCTCGAAATCGGACGGTTCAAAATCGCTTTGGCGCATTTCCGCCGCCATTTGCTCAAGAGTGGCAATAATGATACTGCGGTTTTTTGATACAATATAGCGGAACCTGCCGGTAATAAACTCCTCCGGCAAATTTAATTCCTCCAAATACTGCGCGGTGTAGCGCTCTACCGCTTCGCGCAGAGCCTTTCCCTCGAGGGCAATGATGCCCTGCTTGCCCATATCCTTGAGCATGTGCTCGAGCACATAGTGAATGAGCGTGCCGCCGGTGCGCGCATCTAAGGCGGCTTTATCGATAGTCTTTGCCCGCAAGCCGTATTTGCAAAAATACATAAAGGGGCATTTCGAATAATTTTCTAATTGGGTGGGCGAAATTGCCATCACCTCACCAAACAGCTGCAGGGCGGTTTCCGGCTTTGTGATGTGCCGCGGCTGCGCGGCTGCGCCGTTATCAATCAGCTGTGTTTTCTCGGCATAGCCCTGCCGCCGGCTGTAAATCTCATAGAGCGTTTGGCGCAGGGTGCTGTCCTCGTTCCACAGCCTTGCCATCACGCCAAAGCCCTGCTGCTCGCTTAAAATATCCTCCTCGCTCTCGGAAGCCGCGCGCTTTACCGACAGCTGCGGTAAGACCTTCAAAATTTCCTTGACAAGGGAGGAGGGCAACAGCGTTTCCCCGTCTAAATTGCTGCTGTTGTAAGAAACATATAAAAACGCGGTGGGCGCGAGCGCCGCACAATAAGCGAAAAAGCGCTCTTGGGTGCTCATTGAGCGAAAATTCACACCTAACTCCACACCCTGCTTGAGTAAATGCATGCGCTCCGCATCGCTGAAAATGCCGCCATCGGTATAACCCTTGGGGAACATCCCTTCATTGGCGCCGAGCAAAAATGCCGCCTTGGGCAAATCGGTACGGATTCTCTGCGCGGAGCCGACCAATATCTCATCCGCCTTTTGCGGCAGCACACCGATATTGGAATGGGCAGCCGCCAAATCGAGCACCGCTAAAAAGTCCTTGGCAGGGAGCACCTCCTCGCCGCGCGTTGCCACTAACTGCTCCAAGCAGTGCATCAGCACTGCCCATACCTCGTTTTGCTCCTTGATAATCTCGGCATCCGCCTGCGCGCTGCTTTCGCACAGCTGCTTTAAATGCGCCGCCGCACCGACTGCTTCCAACAGCTCGTAAAGCGCCACAGCGGTCTGCTCCACGGTAGCGCCCTGTATTTTCTTTGCAAATTGCAGCAGCGGAATGACCGCTTTTTTTCTGGTCGCATTCACCCGCGCAAGCGCCGCTTCATCCTCCGGGGTAAAGCGGTCGGTAAAGCCTTGCGGGTTATAAGCAAAGTCACTGCCCCACTTTTTCTTGCCGTTAATATTCCATATAATACAATAGTTTTCAAAATCGGAGATTTCCTCGGTCGGCAACCCGACCACAGCGCTTTTGACACAAGCCATCACATCATCCAAGCGGAAGCGGTCGGCACAGCACTTGAGCGCATAGTGGCAAAAGAGCATCAGCGGCTCGTGGGGCACACTGCGCCGCGCATCTTTAAAAAAGGGAATTCCGAGCGCTGCCAGCGAGCGCTTCAAATAAGGTGTATAAGCCTCCTCATCGCGCACAATCACCGCGATGTCTTTGTAACGGTAGCCGCGCTCCATAATCAGCTTTTTCATCTGCGCTGCGGCAAAATCACACTCGCGCTGCATATTGGTGCACTCGTAAATCACCACATTTTCACACGCGCTCTCAAGCGCCTCCGCCGCCGGTGTATACAGTCCCTTGCTCAAGTAACGAAACGGCTCTGCCATGGCAGATAAATCCGAAAAGCACTTGGTTTTCACCTCGACACCGAGTTCCCTTGCGGTTTGAATCAGCTTGTGCGCGGTTTGCTTGACCGCATCAAACTTATCTGCCCCGGCTGCATCGCGCTCTAAGGTATCGGTGCAAAGGGTGATATAGGTTTGCTTGCTTTGGCGCATAATTTTGCCGATGATATCTAACTTTTGCTTGTCAAAAAAGCCGAAGCCGTCTATCGCCACGGTGTAACCGGCAAAAAACGACTCGTGCTCCAAAATGGCATTGACATCGCTTAAAATGTCATCGGGATTCAAATAGCTTTGCGCGACCAAGCTGTCATACTGCCGCGCAATAAGCGATATTTCCGCAATCTTTTGATTGAGCACGCCCAAGCCGCTATTTTCTCCGGCGCGCACAAGCGTATCTAAATCGGTCTTTGAAAACTTCAGCTCTGTCGAGAGATTGAGCATCCCGGCAACGAAATCGGGGCGCAGCGCCTGCTTTTTATAATACTCTAATTGCGCGCTTACCTGCTCGATTGCCTTGCTCATCAGCACTGCCTTACCGGCATTGTCGAGCACCTGCGGTCTGACACCGCCATATTTCTCGCAAATTTCTCTTGCCAGATTATTGAACCAAATAACCTTGATTTTCGCCCCGGCGCGCGCGCCGAAATCCTCCAGCACACTGCGCTCGGTGATGAAGGAGTGTTGGTCGGGCACTAAAATCATCAGCTTTTCATCCGCTTTCAGTTTCCCGGCGAAAATTTCTTTTATGTACTGTGACTTGCCGCTGCCGGCGAGTCCGTAATCTATTTCAAGCATCGTTTTTCCTTTTTTATGAAAGATAAGGCTTAAAGGCGCTCATTTCCAAGCGCTCGAAGCCCTTGAGTGCTTCATAAATCCTGCGCGCAATCACCTTCACACCGCCCGCCACATTGCTCTCTATGTTGAGCGGCAGCACCGGGTCGTGCACCGATAAGCGCAGTACAAACCAACCGTCGGCATCCGCATCGGCAAAATTCACTCTGACTCCCTCGCGAGAATCGGTTGCCAAAATCCAGCCCTCGTGCGCCGCGGCATAAGCTTCCAGGCTCTTGATAACCCGGGTGCCGTAGGCTTTAAAGTCTGGCTCGAGAATATCCATTCTCAGCTCTTCCGCTTCCTGCGGCTGCCGCATCCCGGCGATGATGGAATTGAGGGTTTTCCCCTCTCTATCGAGCAGCATCATTTCAATCACAATCTTGGTAATTAAATACGCGCCGTCATCCAAAAAATAATTCTCGCGAAACGCGATATGCCCTGCAGTCTCGCCCGCAAGCGGAGTATCAATGCCTTCCTCGTTGAGGCGAATCGCTTCATTTATCACATTCTTATAACCGCGCACAAAGCGGTGGTGGTGACAGCCCATCTCTTTTTCAATAAACTCCTTGAAGCCATCGGAGGTAATCGAGTCTGTAACAATGGTCTTGCCCCTCTCACCCTTCACAGCAATGTAGGCGGCGATTGCCAGCAGATTGTTTTTATTAAGCTCCTCGCCGTTGGCATCCACTGCGCCGCCGCGGTCCACATCCGTATCAAAAATAATGCCGAGGTCGGCATGCTCCCTGAGTGTTGCGGCACAAATGCTGCGCATCGCTTCCTCGTTTTCCGGGTTCGGGATATGGTTCGGGAACATCCCGTCAGGCTCCAAAAATTGGCTGCCGCTGACATCCGCGCCCAGAGGCGCAAGCACCTCGCTCGCGTAAAAGCCGCCGACACCGTTGCCGGCATCCACAATGATTTTTTTGCCGGCTAAGGGGTGCTCGTAGTCTGCCGCGCCGACTTCCTTTTTAATTTGCTCGCGCAAAATTTCGCAATAGCGCGGCATAAAATCGTAGTTTTCCACACTGCCGCACAGGCTGTCATCATACGCTTTTTGGTCGGCAGCACCTAAAATCTCAACAATATCGCTGCCCTCGGCACCGCCCTGCCCTGTAAAAAATTTCAAGCCGTTGCGGAAAAACGGGTGGTGCGATGCGGTGATTTGAATGGCACCGTCAGCACCCAGCTCCAAGGTGCTCATAAACATCGCGGGGGTAGATGCCAAGCCGAAAAACAGCGCCTTGGCACCGCAATTTTTAACTGCCTTTAATACAGCGGCAGAAATTCTATCGGCAGAAATGCGTGAATCGTGGCCGACCGTAATCACTAACTGCTCCGCCTTCTTTGCGGTTTTTTTCGCCACGAAGGCGACAAATGCGGCGGCAATATCATAAACCGCTTCATCGGTCAGCTCGACTGCCTTGCCCTGATATTCCACGGCAATACCTCTGACATCGGTGCCGCTCTTTAAAAAATCATACTTTCCCATTTGCCTGTTCCACTGCCTTGAAGCGCTTTGCGAGCGCATCTAAATACAGATACATTCCTTTCATCAGTTTTAATTGCTCTATCATATAATCCGCAAAATCGGGTGTGGCGACAAGTGAAACATCCGCCACCGATTTTACAAAATATAATTCCTTTAAATTGTAGATGCTTTTGAGCGCATCGGGCATCTGCTCCGTGCCCGGCTTTTCGCGCTTATAGCACGCGCCCAAGCAGTGGTAGCCCGCATCCAAAAGCGGCACGAAGGCTTTCAAAAAGCGGTTGGCATTTTCGCGCAAATCGGTTCTGAAAAACTCCATCATCGCAGGTGTGGCGCGCCACAGACCTACGCCGTTATCCACACCGCCGGGCGCCACCTCACACCACATACCGGGTGCTGTTTCGCCCTCCTCAAGCGACCTGTGCCAGACAGTCCACACATTGGCGCGGTAAAGCGTTTTATCCTTCGTAAAGCGTGTATCGCGGCGAATGCGCGATACCTTTTTCGGGTCAACGAGCATATTCTCATCTATGGCATACAGCTGCTCCGCCAAATCCAATGTCAGCGCGCCGAGCTGCTTGCGCGAGCCCTCGTTGATTTCCTTCTTATGCTCCTCGTAAAAGGGCTTGTTATTATTAAATCGGTTCATCTCCAAGAGCATCAAGGTTTCTTGAGAAATGCCTTTGAAGTTATAACTCAATTTCTCCTGCCTCCTTCATCTTTTGCAGGGCTAATAAAATGCCTGTCTTAGCCGAGTAAAAATTCAACCCGCCCTGCATCCAAACACAATACGGCTCCCCCCTCGGCCCCTCTGCCCAAAAATCAAACGAAAACCCGGAAAAAAAAGGGCCCGCCCCCCCAATCACTTTATATTCGTACCCCACCACAACCCCCGCCTCCGCGC
>ODAI010552017.1_pt1 | contig 10257 bp, 5 predicted proteins | sample 1539321 | NCBI WGS metagenome assembly ODAI01 (sample SAMN02144231, study PRJEB22623) | gut metagenome | biome: sheep rumen | host: Ovis aries | place: New Zealand | reverse complement strand
TCTCTCTCCACATTATTCTTCTCGGAAAGGGAGGTGGAATAATCCAGCGCCGCCTGATAAAGGATATAGGGATCATCCTGCACATAGCGGATGCCGTCCAGCGCGCCCTTTACCCATTCCTTCGGGAAGCTGATAAAGAGGATCCAGAATTTTCCCCGCCATTTGGAATCGATCACATCCAGAAACCGGTCATAATCCTTTTTGAACTGCTTCTTGCTCACCTTTCCCCCATCCATGGACTGCTGGATATAACCGGAGATCATGCCGATGTGGGAGCGGTATTTCGACTGGATCAGATTATAATTCACCTGGAGGGCAAGCATGTTCAGCGCCTCCTCCTGGCTGGCCTCATAATAGCTCTGATCTCTCGCAAGGGTATATTCCACCAGTGAGGGAATCGCTGAGCGCTTCATCGTGGAGTTGACAAAAGGATCCTCAAAACTATAGCCCTGGGACACATCGATCCCCAATGTCTGGGAAAGTCTCTTCTTTTCGCTCTCCACCTTGCTCTTTGATGTGGCGATCGCCGATTCCACAGTGGAAAGCTGCGTGTTCGCCTTGTCCAGATCGTTCTGCTTTGCTCTCCCCAATGTGATCTGCGCGGGCAGCTTTCTTACCAGATCCTGCAGCTTCTCCAGGCGCCTTTCATTATAAGCGATGAGATTCTGCTCCTCCGTGATGACGACAAAACTTTTGCTGACCTTTTCCTGGATCTCCAGCCGTTTATCCAGCACCTTATGCTCGATCTCCCTGATCTCTGTCTGGAGCTGCTGAGGTTTAAACGCGAAATCAAAGGCCTCGGACTCATTGGGCTTGGTGGGAAACTTAAAGGAAAGCAGCGGAGACCACCGGAAGGTCTTCATATTCCGCTCTCTCTCCTTTAAGGAACGCACGGCGGACTGCTTTGCCGCGTTCTTCGCCTCCACGCTCATCTCCAGCGTCTCGATCTCCTCGCTGTTTGCGATCGCAATGGACTTTGCGGAGGCAAGGTTCAGGTTCCTTGCCTCGTGCGCCTTTCCAGCCGGAAGCATCCCGCCAAACGCTGTGGCGCAGACAGACGCAGCCAGCAAAAGGGCGGTAAAGCGATATGCTGTTTTTCCCAGGCCTCTCCTTTTCATGCGGTCAGATCCTCACTGCTGTCTCCGATAACATAGTAGAAATCAAAGGTATCCGTGCCTTCACGGCCCACAAAGGTATAGATCAGGCTGTCCAGCCGGTAGGAGTGCAGAAACAGCTCGTACTCCGTATCATAGGACTGCACTTCTTCATATTCAGTAAACATACGGTCTGTCTGCAGATCCGCGTAGCCGTAAACGACCTGCCCGTCTGCAATGCCATTGAGATAATTGATCGCGATCACCTCGCCCAGCGTCGCTCTGGAGCGTCCGGAATAGATCGGCTCGCCAAAGACCTCCTCAAGCTCTGAGAATGTCCCGTAGGAGGTGCCCCCATGCCGGATATAATTCCTGAGCACAAACACTGCACCCACATGGTACTGCTCATTATCCACGGAATCCGCATCATTCTGCTCGAGTGTCATTGCGCGGATGTCTTCCATCAGCCGGATCCGTTCATCCGCAGAATGGTACATCACCGTTTCCCCCGTATACGCCGTGGCGACCTCCTCCGGACGCTTCCCCAAAAGCGCGCTGTAGCGGATATCGTTCTGCGTAAACTGCCCGGTAAAGAGCGGGTTCTGCCCTGTATCATACAAAACCCCCGCGCCCTCCTTCATGCCCAGGGAAAACTCCCCTTCATATTCCATGGAGCCGGACTCCCGGTACAGCTTTCCTGTCCCCGAGTAGAGATTTTCATGAAAGCCGCCGTTGTATTTCAGGGAACCCTCGGGATAATACGCCTGTCCCGCCCCTTCATACATGCTCTTGTCAAAGCTGCCCTGATACACCACTCTTTTTGAGGGGCTGAACAATGTCCCCTGTCCGGAGCAGAAGCCGTCCGACACTTCTCCCTCGTAGGCCAGATAACCGCTCTGCCCCGTAATCCGTACCTTCCCCTTGGCGAACTTCAGGAGGAAAGAATTATAATGATAGGTCTTAATGTTATTCACCTCGGACGACGGGAAAAGGACAGACCGCATGTTGATCAGGAAAAACAGGCTCACCACCCCGATCACGACCACGACGGCAAAGGCCAGACGCTTGCTGACAAGCCATCCGAAGATCTCGTAATAATCATCCTTATTCCTTGGCTTTACATTAAAAAGCTTCGAGAAAAAGTTCCGGATGACCGCCAGGACATTGGTCCTGAAATAGGTCGGGGAGAAGATCATGCGCAGCCGGTTGAGCAGCGGCATGAACCGCATCCGTATTCCGTTGATGATAATATCGAAAATATTATTTCCCATCGTCTGTTCTATCCTGATATACGATTTTCCCCCGGCATATCCATGAACGGGGAGACTGCGATCAGCAGCTCACGCGGCGCCGGGACCTGTCGCTTCCCGTACCGGCTTCCCTGCCCGGAAACGATCATCGCATCAGGAACTCTCCTTCATATTCGGGCTCCGGATCGGAATTCAGATAACGCTCACATTCAAACAGATACCACCTGGAAAGGCCATCCTCAGGCAGCTTTTTCAATACATTCATAAACACATTCCGGGCGTAATAATAGTCCTTACTGTAAAACAGCCTCAGCGCCTCCTCAAACTCGCCCATCGTATCGATCTTAGCCAGTCGGATCTTTGCGGTGCACGCATCCAGCACCTCATACAGCCTGAGCTTCCTCTCGCCATCCTTGATAAAGCCGATATGGCGCAGCATCCCGATAGATTCTTCTCTGTTCATCACTGTCTCAGAGATCACAAGACCCAGGTTCAGGGAAGCCAGCCAGGAGGAATACCGCTCCAGCAGATCCGCCTCGGGCGCGCTGGTGAAGACAAAGCTCTGCTTATCCGTGCCGGCGATGCCGTAGGTCAGGGGGACATAATGCAGAAAAACGGAAAAGCCCAGCATGATCTCCTCCCCCGTGGCGATCGAGGTTAAAAGATCGCGTCCGAAGGAAACGGTATGATCGCATTCCTGCATGAACAGCACCTTGATCAGGGAAAGATCATTGGACGCCGAGATCAGAATGCCGTTCTGCGCCTCCATGCTCTTTTCCAGAAAGCTGAAATAGCGGTTCTGCACCTCCAGATCGGCGGAACTGCCGCTGCGGATACCCGGATTGACAAACAGCGCCATCGTTCCTTCCATTTCCCGGATATCCCCGCGATAGACATCCAGGATGGAATCCTTTTGCAGGATCTGCTCAATATTTTTCGGGGCGAAGCGGAAATACGCCTCAAAAGTCAGCATTTTCGTACGGTTCAGCGCAAGGATGTTTTTCTGAAACTCGCTGACGCTGTTCCACATCGACTTGCACTCCACCCCGCGGAGCTTCGGCTTCTTAATATCCGTCCTGCCCATTGCCTGTTTCTTTAACGCTTCCGCCAGCTCACGCAGATCATGCTGCTGGGCGAAGAGGAAAATGCAGCCCAGCACACTGCCGATCAGGAAGGTTCCAAGCGCTGCGATAAACATTTCCCGCATGCTGGAAAAGAGATTCACAGAGCCCAGATGATTATCCACCAGGATCATGACATGATTTTCCAGATGCCAGGGGTTAAGCGGCAGCATATACAGGGAATAATTCACCCGCTGCATCGGAATGATCGCGGTGCTGAAGCCTCCTCTTGTCCTGGCTTCAACGATCTTATCCATGAACTGCTCCCCGTACAGATCCGTGATCGTCTGATTATTCCTGCCGGATGCGGAGATGATCACCTCGCCAGTCTCCGCATTCACCAGCGCAATTTCCTGCGCCCCCGTGCCTGAATTCATGGAAAGGCGCATCGACATCGCTTTCTGCAGCGTATGGTAAATCTGCTGGTTATAAAAATCATTTGTGTCCAGCTCGCCTTCATAAAAGGTATCCAGATCGATAAAAATGCTGCTTAAGGTATTCTTGGCTGTATCGCCCACCCCTTCTACGATAAATAACGACCGCTGGAAGGAAACAAACAGGATAAAGATCACCATCAGCACAAGCATCAGGGATTCAAACACGAAGATCTCATAAATAAGCCGGTTATGATCCGAGCAAAGAAAGCGGATCGCCGCAATGAAAAGAGAGCCAAAGAGCATAAACGCGAAAATGCCGACGAGCGATATACCCGCCAGCCTGGCCTTCTGTCCGAAGGTCATCTGTCTGCTCAGGCTGATCTTCTTCACATCCTCGGGAACCGTGAACACTTTAGGGGGGTCATCCGCGTCTGTCCGCAGATAAAGCTCGGATTCCGCGTATCTTGCCTGGGCGTAATACCGGTCTGCGTCCGCGCGCATATTGACAATGAGCTCCGGCTCGATAAAGGCCGTCTCCTCCTCACCCTGCTGCGAAGCATCCTTTGGCTTTTCTATATCGTAATAATCCTTGAGCTCCGTAGCGTCTGCGCGATAGCCGAACACCTCCTGTCCATCCTCGGAAAGCGCGGTAATATAAAGATCCTCCGCATCGATGGAAAACCCGCTGACCTTAAGCCCCGAATCGATCCTGATCGGACCGGAAAGCAAAATCGGATACAGGTTGTCGTCAAACTGAAGCACCTGATAGACGACGATCGGTACCCCCTGCTCAGTTGTATTAAAGGATAACAGCGCTGCGGGACCTGGATTTCCTCCTTCCCGGTAATCCAGATGAATGATATTATGATGCGCCAGATTCTCATGCTCCCTGGTCAGGAAAAGCTGATGCACCTCGCCCTCAAGAGAAACCGAGTAAAGGATTCCCTCATCCTGGTCATTGTCCGAAATATAGTACATTCCGCCATGGAGCAGATAGTCATTAAAAAAAGTGAACTCCTGCGGGACGGACAGCGCCTCAATGAGTAAAAAGGAGACCACGCCCACAAACAGGATCCATATGACATAGATAAGCCAAACAAGTCTTTTCATCAATCGTTCCCGTATTTCTTTCGTTGATTACTGCAGCAGGCTCTCCGTCCCGATATGCTCAAAGCTCCGGATGAAAAAGCGAAGCCACGGCACATCTCCAAAAATAAGCTGCGTCAGAATGGAAACAAGCGCAATGCCCATCAGGATCACGGAGATCACTAAAAGGATCCGGAACATAGTATCCTTATTCCGGTAATACCAGGCCTTGATCCTGTTCCAGATTCCCTTTTTTTGCTTTGGCGAGGCGGCGATCCGGACATCCTTATATAATTCCGTGAACCGCCGATAGGAGCTTTTGCTGATCTTTTTCTGCAGCAGCAGAAAGCTCATCGCCTTCTCGGAGGACTTGGACTCCAGCAGCCCAAGGATCAGCCTGGCGCACTGAACGGTGCAGTCATGCTCGTTTCTCCGGATATCCAGATCCGCCAGATCCACTTCATAGCCAAGGTATACATTGTTATCCCTGGAAAGATGCACCTGCCCCTGCGCCAGCACCAGATAGAGGATCGGCCATGGGAGCTTTGCCGTCATGCAGGCCAGGATCGTGTTGATGCAGATCTCCTCGCATTCATTTAAGGAAACGGAATCCCCCCTGTAAAAGGCCGAAAGCGGACGCTCCTTCACATAGGGAAAGACCACGCAGAACACGCCGTCCTTATGCATCACCGTCATATCGGATTCATCGGGATCACCTGTCTCCCGATAGATGCTTAAGAACTTCCTGACCACCTCATGGTCATGCACCTCAACGACCGAATACAGGGCACCGGAGGAATCCTCCATGTCCCTGCATACGGTCACCTCGTTTACCTCATTTTTTTTAACCAGCTGAATCCTATTCAGATTCATCGTTCTTCTCTAAGCCCTTTTTCTTGACAATCGCATAGGCATAAGTGCAGATCACCGGCATATCCGTGCAGTAAATGCGGATCTCGTACACGCCCTCTCTCGCCGGCGCGGTGTAAATGCCGTCGGACGAGATCTCGCCGGAGTTGTTTTCCGTGAGCTCGTAGGTGATGCTGCACGGCGGCATATTGTTGTAGGAGACGCTGAAGTAATAGGTCTCCTTTGTCCCCATGACCACGGTGGGCGTGTCTGCGGAAATGCTCTTGCCGGTATAATCCTCCAGCATTCCCAGGTCGTTGCCGGCCGGGAAACGGATCGCCACCCATCTGAAGCTTAAGACCAGAAAGTCCACATTGTCCAGAAGCCTCACCGCCACCACAAAGCTGCCCTTGTCGTTTAAGACACGGACGGCCGTGTCCATATTCACAACCACCTTCTGATCCTGTGCGAAAAGATCCGGATTGCCGTAAATCGTGTTCTTCGTCACCTCGCCGACGCTTCCGTCCTCCTTTGTATATTCATATCCGACGGAAACATACACATTCCCCTTGCCCAGGCCATGCATGATCTCCCCGGAATAGAAAACCGATCCTTTTCTGCCGTTTTCTCCCAGCGGAACCTCAAGCGTGCCGGTGGCCACCTCGGGGATCGTGCCCAGCAGCTTGTTTTCCCCTTCCTCCGCATCGGTCTTTACCACCTGGACACCGGCAGGCGAAAGGTCGATCTCCTTTTCGAAATACTCCAGATATTCGTCATGAAGATCCGCCTGGGAGGGAAGCGTCATATAACGCTTGATCCCGGATTCCTGCAGGCTTTCGATGATGTACGCACTGTCCGTGCGCATCAGGCGGATCTCCGCCAGCCGGACAAAATCCCCCTGGCTGCCGATCCCCTTCATCTCCAGATTCAGCTTCCCGATCTCCTGCGTCACGATCTGGCGGGGCGTAAGGTCTGACAAAAGCACCGTCATCGTAAAATTCCCAGGCACCTGGATCGCCTCTTCGTTCACATAGGCCCGCGCGGAATTGCTCTTTAAAATGATGCTTGCTTCCAGCCCCGGCACATCCTGCACCTTCATCCAGTAGGGAAAAACCGCCGTCTCCCCCTGCTTCAGGGAAAGGTCATTGATGGAAAGCTCCAGCTCATGCGTTCCCTCCGGCGTCAGAAAGGCCGGGATCTGCAGCAGGGCATGATAAGTCAGGCGTTTATCGCCATCCGATTTTCGCTGCACCTGCAGGATCGCCTTCGCATTCCTGCCCTTGCTCACATTGGCCGGCATAATGAATTCCACGAGGAAATCACTGTTTCTTAAGAGCGTGCCCTTGGTAAAGAAATCCGTGGCCATCGAGAATTCCTGCGGAAGCTCATCCTTATCCACAAGAAACAGGTCATAACCCTCGCTGATCCGGTTGTATTCATATTCCTTATCGGAATCCGAATGACTCACGGAATACACCGTATGGGCTTCCTTTTCGTGATATTTCAGACAAAGCTCAGCCACATCCGATCTGAGCCTGTCAAAGCCATCCAGCACGGAAAGCTTTTTGACCACGGCACTTTCCACTACGATCTCCCTGCCCATTCCATCGAAGGCCACGCCGCTCTCCACCAGAATGGAAAGGTCGTCCAGGCTGACGACGCCCAGCCCGCATGCGATGCCGGTGCCGTACATCAGGTTGTTCAAAAAGCGCCGCTTATTATTGAAATAAGTCTGCTCTGCCTGAAAATCCGCACTGGTCAGCATTTTCCCTGCATAATACCGATTGCGCTCAAATGGATAGATCTGATTGTTATTCATTTGTTTGTCCTTTTTGGCTATGATTTATAGTAGACAAAAAACCATTAAAAAGTATACATAAATTGTGATGATTTGACAAGAGAAACATAAAAAAAGAAGAATAGCCGAAAAGAAGAATAGCAGAAAGAAGCAGAGACCCTCCCGGATCAGGCGATGAACTGCATCGCCCTCTCCGGGCCTCTAAGGGCCGGCATTCCGGCCTCAGTGATTGGAGATCAGCGCGCTGATCTCATCAAAATCATATTGCGTCTGCGGATAATCCCGGAAAGAATTCCTTTTTCCCTGCGCCGACGGCTTTTTCTTCACGGGAACAGTATAATTCTCCTGCATCGCCTTCAGCAGAAAGGCCACCAGATTGCTGATCTCTTTGGGATAATCCTCCGCTGCGGCATATGCGGCCCTGACCCGCTCAGGATCATAGCCGGACGCTTTTGCCAGCGCTTTTAAGTCCTTCGTCTTCACGGGCTCTTTGATGATCTCACGCAGCTCGTCAATAAGGTCATCCATTTCCGCCTCGGAAAGCACTTTTCCGTTCGTTTCCGTCCGTGTCTGCGTCTGCGCAGAACCCGGCTTCACCACATCGTGCCTTGCGTGATACGCTTTGTTATGCTGTATGCAGAAGGTCAGCCCGGAAACCTTGCCCCCGCGTCCCGAGGTGATCTTTTCCATTCTGGAAATATAGATATCGCTTTTTTCATTGATCTCCTTAATGCCGGGCTCGATCACGCGCACGGAAAAATCGCTCCAGCGCCTGTATTTCTGGTGCTTTTCTTCATCCACCATTTTCTGCCAGTTCGGCCTTTTTTTATTGCCCTCCCTGCGCAGCGCATCCTGTCTGATGTCCACATAGCCAAGCAGCATGCGCAGATCCGGCAGATCAAAGGAGACCGCATATTCGGGAAGCTCCTCCTGCGTGACAGACATGTCGATCCCCGGCAGATTGGGCGAATAGACATAACTGCGCAGCAGCTTATACAGCTGCAGTCCCCCGTTTTTTTCAAAGCTGAAAAGGATCGGGAGCTGCAGCTTTGTAAAGTTTTCTTTTAAATTAAGGAAATAATCCTGCATGGAGGGTTCAAATTCCACATAGAGCTGTCCATTGGCATACGCAATGTCCGAATACATGCTCTTCAGGAGATACCTCTTCTGCTCTTTATCCTCAATGATCAGGATCTTCTGCTTCAGGGCAATGCTCGCGTCCTTGATATCGTTATACACATCACCGTCCGTCCTGCCCATCAGCTCCTTGATCTCCGCAGCCTTGAGCATGACATAACTGACGCTGTAGCTTTCCCCGTTTGCATCCGTCTTTTCACGCTGCTTCATATCCACATCCATATTGTGGATCGCCAGGATCTCGATCTTGGACTCCAGCAGATTCGTGAATTCCCGCGCCCGGATCACACTGTTCGACAGCGTGACAAACTGGTTCTGATACTTCTGTTCGATCGGGGTATTGACCGGTGCTTCTGATGACATGCTCTGCTCTTTTCTGCCGACAAATGGCGTTTTTGAAAGGCTGACGGTTTTTTGACAGACAAATCGCGGAAATATTCTGACCTGCATCGAACACGCCATCTGTCTGTAATTCGATATGTATGTTAGACTCTTTTGTTGATGTTGTCAAGTAAAAACACAAAATATTGTGTTTCTCTGTAAAAAAAATACGCTATTTGTCTGTTATTATGGAACGGGACGAAAAGAAGCAAAGGCATTCTGATATACGCTATCTGTCTGTAATTAAATGGAATTTACCCGCTTTTTGCGGTAATAAACCGGCTCCACTCGGTTTTTGCGTTAATATACTGAATTCACTCGTTTTTTGCGTCGAAATACACTCGCCGGGAAAGCGGCTTGCCGTTTCGCTATCGGGCCTGCGCCGGCCGCGTGCCGTCTGGAGAAAAGCGGTCCTGTGCGGCCGGCCGCGTCATTGATATACGCAGTAATGGAGTTTTATTCCGTTACTGCGTATAACAAGCTTCCCCGCGCAGACTCCGGTTTTTGCGTCAAATTACCCTGTAACTGCGTCGAATTACCCGGAATACCCGCAAATATACCGGTTTCCTGCTCTGTATCTGCGGTTAAACAACACGCAAAAGCTGCTGAGTTTAACGGGAAAATGCGTCAGTTTTCCCTCATTTGCTGTTAAGTTACTCCGCATTCCGCGTGAAAAAAATGCGAAATATGCCGTAAACCCGTGAGTTTACAGCATATAATTAAAACAAATAAAGTTGTAAAAATGTTTAAAAGCGTTAAAAACAACAACAAAGGTTCAGCGCGTGTCTTCCTCTCTGTCACGATCCTGTAGAAAAGAAAGACGGTGTTTATCCACCAGATCATCAATGTAAGTGCTTTTGCTGATCCCGAGGATAAGCACATAATCATCCACAAAATCCCGCAGCTTTTCCGTCAGGCGAAGGGGAACCATTTTTCCTCTTTCCTTTGGTTTGGTAATGGTGTGATCATTTGCTTCAAAGGAGAGATTCCTGAGATCCGCTTTCTCCGCGTTTTGCTGATAATCCTCGTTTACGAAGTTGTAGATCAGCTCGGTCTGCGTGATCCGGCAGATATGGGCATACTTTTTCACAAAGTCTGCATTCACACCGGATATTTTTACCGTGGAATTATGCAGCGGCTCGCGGATGAAGGAAAACCGGCCGG
>ODAI012605308.1_pt1 | contig 10258 bp, 9 predicted proteins | sample 1539321 | NCBI WGS metagenome assembly ODAI01 (sample SAMN02144231, study PRJEB22623) | gut metagenome | biome: sheep rumen | host: Ovis aries | place: New Zealand | reverse complement strand
CGTGTCGCAGGGTATAAAAAAGCACTGGAAGAGTCCAAGATCCCGATCGATCCGGATCTTCTGTATCTGGAAAATGTCTCTGAGGAGAGCGGCTTTATGGCCATGATGCACTTTATGCAGAAGAAGGACCGCCCGACGGCTGTTTTTGCCAGCGGAAACGACCTGACTTGCGGTGCGGTCATGTATATCAACGAGAAGCACCTCCAGATACCGGACGATGTTTCCTTTGTCGGATTTGAGAACCAGACGATCGCGCATGTCTATAACCCGACGCTTACGATCGGCATCCAGCCGATCCGGAAGATCGGCCAGACCGCTGTCCGTCTCCTTCTCGAGCGCATGAAGGAAGAATACACCGGAGACCCCAGAAATATCCGTCTCAAAGCCGTCATCGACTTTGGTGCCTCGGTAAAAAAGATCAAATAGTTTTCAAAAGCGAAACCCGGCATCTTATTTTTTACGCTGAAAGGTGCCGAAACGCCGATTTTTCTCTTGACGATACGCAGATCGCGTGCTATTCTAGTGCGGTGACCGCATGTGCCGGGCTTCTAAATCTGTGCCTTTTTCAGTGCTTTTGCAGAAGAAAAAGCGCCAGTGCCTTGAGTGATACAGCGAGACTGGATGAACAGGAGGGAAACGTTTTTATGCAGTATGCAGTTATTCTGACAGGCGGCAAGCAGTACAAGGTTGCCGAGGGCGACGAGATCTTCGTAGAGAAGCTCGCTGGCGAAGCTGGTGAGAAGATCACATTTGATCAGGTCATCGCTGTTGCAGACGATAACGGTATCAAGGCTGGAGCTGATCTGAAGGCTTCCGTTGAGGGCGAGATCGTTAAGCAGGGCAAGAACAAGAAAATCGTCGTATTCAAGATGAAGGCTAAGAAGGGCTATAGAAGAACAAATGGCCACAGACAGCCGTACACACGCGTCCGCATCACCGGCATCAAGGGCTGATTCGGATAAACTTTGAAGGTTGTACCTGTATCATGATACGGATCGTCATATGGAAAGATACGAAAGGTAATATCCTGGGTTTCTCAAGTGAGGGACATGCGGGATACGAGGAAGAAGGAAAAGATATCATCTGTGCTTCGATCTCGACACTCTTTACCACCGCTGTAAATGCACTGGAAGAGCAGCTTTCGTGGAAGGATTTCTATATGGTCACAGGAAACGAAAGTAATTTCTGTGAGGTATGGACACCGGAAGGCATCACGGACAAGGAGCGGGAGACCGCCAATGTGATCCTTAAGACCATCATCAGAGGTATCCTCGATGTGGAAGAGAGTGTCAGAGAAGAATACGGATCGGATTATCTTCAGGTGACAACGAAGACTAAATGAGAAAATGGAGGGCTTGACCATGTTAAAGATGAATTTGCAACTCTTCGCTCATAAAAAGGGTATGGGTTCGACCAAGAACGGTCGTGACTCTGAGTCTAAGCGCCTTGGTGCTAAGAAGGGTGACGGACAGCTTGTAACTGCCGGTAACATCCTCGTAAGACAGCGCGGCACAAAGATCCACCCGGGTACAAACGTAGGCATCGGTTCCGACGATACACTTTATGCTCGTATCGACGGCCATGTTAAGTATGAGCGTATGGGCCGTGACAAGAAGAAGGTCAGCGTATATCCGGTAGAGCAGTAATCTCTCACCTGATATTCAGGGACTTTCCCTTGGAAATGGAAAAGAATTGATCAAAGGGTCTGACCTGAAGAATATTCGGTCAGACCTTTATTTTTGCTTATACTTTTCTCGCATTTTTCCTGAAAAGGACTATTTTTGAGAAAAATTCGAGAAAAACACCTGTTTTTATCAGCGAAAGTGCGGTTTTTCCAGATTTTTTCTCGTTGAACGACAAAATCTGGAAAAATCCGAGAAAAAGGAGGCGCGATCCATGTTTATCGATCATGCGAAGATCCATCTTAAGGCCGGAGACGGCGGAAACGGAATGGTTTCTTTTCATACGGAAAAGTACATCACCAACGGCGGACCTGATGGCGGAGACGGCGGTAAGGGCGGTGATATCATTTTTTATGCCTCCGAAGAATTAACGACTCTTCAGAACTTCCGTTTCAAACACAAGTTTGTTGCAGAAAACGGAAGCAACGGCATGAACCGTAAGATGTACGGAAAAGGCGGAGAGAACCTCCGTATCGCAGTTCCTGTCGGAACGGTCATGAAGGATCTGGAGACCGGAAAAGTTATTGCCGATTTTACAACTCCCGGACAGGAAGAAGTCGTCTGCAAGGGCGGCCGCGGCGGTCAGGGAAATATTCATTTCAGTAACGCGATCCGTCAGGCTCCGAAGTTCGCTCGTGCCGGTATCCCGGGTGAGGAAAGAGATGTTTCGATCGAACTGAAACTTATCGCGGACGTGGGACTGGTCGGATTTCCGAATGCAGGAAAATCCACGCTTCTGTCCGTTATTACTTCTGCAAAACCGAAGATCGCAGACTATCCGTTTACGACACTTGAACCGATGCTCGGTGTCGTTTCCGTAGGCGATACCAGTTTCGTTGTGGCCGATATTCCGGGTCTCATCGAAGGTGCTTCGGAAGGAAACGGCCTCGGTCACGACTTCTTAAGACATATCGAGAGAACACGTCTTCTGATCCATGTCGTGGATGTTTCCGCGCAGGATGGAAGAGAGCCGATCTCCGACTTCGATCAGATCAACGAAGAACTCCGTCAGTTCAATCCTCTTCTTGAGACACGCCCGCAGGTCGTCGTAGGAAACAAGATCGACCAGGCGGACGAAGAAGTGGCGAAAGCATTCCAGAAGGAAATGGAAGATCGGGGATATAAGGTATTCATGATGAGCGCCGCTATCTCTGAAGGTACAAAAGAACTGGTAGATTATGTTGCATCGGAGATCCAGAAGCTCCCGCCGACGATCCTCACTGAAGCGGCCAAGGAAGAAACTCTCTATGAGTTCAAGCCGGAAGAGAAGTTCACTATCGAGATCGAAGACGGCGTGTACTGTGTGCTTGGCGACTGGATCCGCGTGGTACTCGAGTCCACCAACTTTGATGATCCGGAATCTCTTGCATACTTCCAGAGAGCTCTCCGCAAAAACGGCGTTATCGATGCACTGGAAAAAGCAGGCTGTAAAGAAGGCGATCCGGTGCGCATCTTTGATCTGGAGTTTGACTTTATCGAGTGATCGCTTATCATCTATCTGATTTATAGAGAGATTCCGATCTTTATGCTTATTGCATGATATAATGGTCATATGGAGGGGGATGTCCATGCTGTTGTATTATGAGATCCTTTTTGGTATTTCTGTTTTGTTTTCGCTGATCTATGTGTTCATGTGGAACAAGCATTTCGATGCCAATATCACTTTGGTGTTTTTTCTGGTTCCTGTGAATATCCTTTCGCATCTTGCTGTAGCACGGGCAGCGAATCAGCAGACCGCGATCCTGGGAACTCAGGTCATTTACCTGACGGTGCTATTCAATATCCTGTTTGTATTACTTGCGATCGTGGAACTCTGCCACTTCCATCTTCCGAAGCCGATACGCGGATGCCTGGTCGGACTGACGATGCTTTTTTATCTTCCGGTACTCACGATCGGTCATTCGGATATGTTTTACAAGAATGTCTCTTTCGAAGTGGAAAACGGTGTCTCCATGCTGACAGAAAAGAACTATGGCCCGTGGCATGGTGTTTTGTATTTGTGGATCTTTGTCTGCTTTTTCCTGTGCCTGATCGCATTGGTATACAGTTTGATCAAGAAAAACGATGTATCCCACAGGATCATTCTTATGCTGTTTATTCCGGTCGTTACATCGATGCTGACCTTCTTTACCGGAAGGATCATTTCAAGTAGGATCGAGCTGGCAGCCGCATCTTATGTCTTTGCCCAGTTTGCCTACCTTCTCATCGTGCATCGTCTCGAACTCTACGATATCAATGAGTCCGCGCTGGAGTCTCTGGTGCAGAAGGGGGATACTGCATTTATCTCCCTCGATTACCGTCTGAAGTATATAGGATCAAATGAGACGGCGAAGAAGTGGTTCCCGTTCCTAAAAGAACTTCATGTGGATAAGCCGGTCAAAGAAAATCCGAAATGTCAGGCGACGATCTTATCGTGGATCAGAGACTTTAACGAGGGGAAGATCGATGATGAGAATCATATCCATTATCATCTGGAAAACGACAAGAGGATCGTTCATGTTGATGTGAATCACCTCTATGACGGCAGACGGAAAAGAGGGTATCAGCTGTTTATCACAGATGATACCGCAGATGTGAAAAATATCGAGTTTCAGGAGAAATTTAACACTGTTCTACGCTTCGAAGTGGACCAGAAGACTGCCCGGATCATGCAGATGAATGACCATCTTCTGATCAGCATGGCGACGATGGTTGAAAGCCGTGACCCGTTCACGGGCGGTCATATCAAGAGGACAAGTGAAGGTGTCAAGCTTCTGATCGAACAGATGCAAAAGGATCCGGAACTGACCCTGTCGAAGAAATTCTGCCAGTGCATGATCAAAGCGGCGCCAATGCATGATATCGGAAAGATCGCTGTACCGGATGCGGTTTTGCTGAAGCCCGGCAGATACGAGCCGGAAGAATATGAGATCATGAAATCCCACTCGGCAGAGGGCGCACGAGTCGTTCATGAGATATTGAAGGACACGGATGATGAAGAGTTCCGCCGTATCGCGGTCAACGTGGCGCATTACCATCATGAGAGATGGGATGGCAAAGGATACCCTGAAAAGATCTCCGAGCATGATATCCCGCTGGAGGCGAGGATCATGGCGGTAGCGGATGTATATGACGCGCTTGTAAGTAAACGTGTATATAAAGAGAAGATGCCTTTTGAAAAAGCGGATGCGATCATCCTGGACGGGATGGGAACCCAGTTCGATCCATCACTGGAGAAGTACTATATCGCTGCACGGCCGGCGCTGGAAGCATACTATAGAAGCCAGCTGAACGAAGATGCGACGCAGACAGGTGAACAGGGATAAACGTATAAATTGTTAAAAGAAGAACCAATCTGTCACAATTAAAAACACTTCTTTTTAGTTTGTTAACAAATGAGTCATAGTGCATACACTTTTCTTCTTTAGAATAAAGCCATAGAAAGAACAAAGGAGGACAGACCGATGCAGGACGAACATACAACTCAGGCAATGGGGTCTGTTGAATCCTCCCACTGCTTGAGTGAAGAAATAAGAAGAGTTTCTCTCTAATCTTTTGAGTTTGTAAAAGTCCATAAGGACTAAAGAATACCCCCTCAAGGTGAATGAAAACCTTGAGGGTTTTCTTTTTGCCATGGAATGCAAAGAAAAAGATGGTCTCACGTTGAAGGCCATCTTTCTTTGATCATTTGGTTGATAATTTGATCTTAGCTGGAAGCTGATCAGATACCAAGCTTGCTTGCGAGTTCTTTTGCTGTTTTTACAGCTTCTGCATCAGCGGAAGCAGAAATGGAAAGGAACATATCTCCAGAATACACAGCAGCAGCATATATCTTGTCTTCCATGGTTACCACGAGCTTGCCACTGCTCTTCTTAACATCGGCACCCAGTTTCTCAAGAGAATCTGTGCCCTTGGAAGAAAGTTCAAAAGCCTTCTTGGCATCATCCGACTTCTCAGCGACGACATAAGTTACTTCAAGGGAGCCATCTGCGTTTTTAGCTTCATACTGCTCTTTTGCGCCGTCTCCACCGCCAAGATCTTCAACGGTCAGGCCAACTTCTTCACAAGCCTTCTTGAAGTCGTCAACGGAAACTTTCTTCGCGCCCTTCTTACATGCTGCCATAGCAAGAGCCATAGCACTTACCATAACGATAGCAGCAACTCTTTTCATTGTTGTTTTCATACTGATTATCTCCTTATTACTCTAGTCATTTCGGTACATTTTCGTGTGTGCCATGTACCGAAAAGAATGATAACCTTGTCTAACCTGCGTGTCAATTAAATCCGATAGTATTCTATTTTTTTGACACATATTCGTGACAGTTGTTTTCAAATTTTCAGAGAATTACCGAATAAAAAGAAGGAACCGGTTCTTTTTTGATCCGGTTCCTTCTGGTCTTTAGTGTTTCAGATAATTACTCTTCCTTTAGGATCTTTACCGGTTCGAGCTTGCTGATAGAACGGGAATTCAGGAAGCTTGTGACTACGGCACAGGTCAGGATGATCGCTGCAGTTACAAGGAACCATAGAGGATTCATCGTGAGATTTGACTTCGCGATGCCGAAAGAGGAAAGGCCGATGGACATCATCGTGTCATTCAGAAGGATCTGAAGGACGAATCCGGCAAGTACACCGATGACCACGATCGGAAGTGTGCTCATGATCATTCTCCGGATCAGTTCGCCGGAGGTGTAGCCGATGGCTTTGCTGACACCGAGCTCGGATCTTTCTCTGATGATCTGGGATCTTGTCAGGAGGATCTCGGTTAAGATGACGACGAAGCATGTCAGGGCGATGAAGATAAAGCAGATAGCACTCATTGCCATAACCAGAGTATCGATCGTGGAGCCGATGAGATCGTCAACTAAAAGGAATGAATCCATAGGATATTTGCTGTTCCACTCCTTCTGGAATTCTTTTATGTTGACCCCATCGCTAAGATAGACCATACAGGTGACAAACTTGTGCTCAGGGTTGAATCTTTTTGCACCTTCTGCTGTCATCAGGGCTTTATTTCCCATGTTATTGATCTTCTGGTCGATGCCGCAGACTGTATAAGATACAGGTTCCCCGGTCTTTACAGTCATTACGGTGACGATATCGCCGATTTTAACGTCGAGCTTATCTTTGTTGACAGTGGTCAGTACGATCTCATTTTCATTCTGCGGCAGGTGACCGTCAAGAAGATATTCATACTGAAGTGCTTCCAGATCATCATAGACATCAACGCCCAGAGACACATTCTTGGTGGCAGACTTAACTTCCACATTCATATATCCGCTCTGAAGAAGCGTTCTCTCGACACGCGGATCATTCTGAAGCTCGGAAATCACTTCCGGATGGTTCGAACAGTCACACTGGACGTCTGCCGCCTCAAATCCGACCAGCTTCAGAAGATGCTCCTGATTCAGTGCGAAGTTCTGATAGATCGTAAATCCCTGCAGGCTGGCAAACGTCAGAAGTGCGATGATCAGGGCAATAAAGATGCTCTTCTTCGGCCTGCCGAAGATCTGTTTTCCGGAAAGCGCGAGATTCATCGGAAGGGAACTTCGATCCAGCGCAAAGCGGTTCTTCTTGAAGTTGTGATTGGAGATGCCGGAGCGCAAAGACTCGAGGACAGTCAGTTTCTTATAGCTTCTGGACGCGATGAGAGTTCCGAGAAATACCAGAAACGGAATACCGATCAGTGTCGCAAGAAGAGCCGGGATACATACACCGGAGAATCCGGAAAGACCCATCAGCATACCTTCGATAGAGTTAAGCGGTGTGGTGATCAGAAATCCTGTTACCAAAGCCAGGATCGTCGCAATCACACAGATCAGCATTTCTTCCAGAATGCAGGCTCTTCTGAGTTCTTTTGCCGTATATCCGTTTGCCTGGAGAAGACCGATATTCTGGATATTAAGTTCGATGAAGTTTTTGATCGAGAAGTACATGATGATCACGGCCAGTCCGACCAGAACAAAGGTGAAAAGAAGTACGATCGCTGATGCGATATTGGCGGTGGAAAGAGTGCACGTTTCCATCAGCGGACGGGCAATAGTAACAGGAGTAGTCATTCCGTCAAAAAGATGCTGCACTTCCTTGTCGTAGGCATCGATATCCGTACCTTCTTTTACTTTGCAGTTGATGAATGTTCCGACGAGCTCCGGATTTATAGTAGAAGCGATCTTTCCGAAAACATCATGGCTGATGAGACAATAGTATCCGGAGATATTCATGGGAGTAGCGAAATAGAGATGCTCAAGGTATCCCTTGACTTTGAAAACATGATCTGTACTGCCTGTGAAGATATGGAGGGTCTCACCGGTCTTGATGGTGCTTTTGAGAAAATAGGGAAGGACGATCTCGTCCTCTTTCAGATCCTGATACTCTTTCGGAAAAGCATTCAGATAAGTCGGGTGACTGCTATCTGCAAGGAAGAACTGATAGGATACAGCATCTTCCTGCGTCTTGTTTCCGTAGTAAAAATCGCCTACATAATTAACGATCGGGATCGAATCAACCAGCTGAGTCTCCGGAAGGCTTTCGATCTTTTTGATCGTCCCCTCAAGATCCTTATCGATCTCAGGCGTGCTAAAGATCATAAGATCAGATGCATGATATTTCTCATCGGCTTCTTTGATAGCTCCGTTTCCGGAGAGCATCAGGGAAAGGCTGGAAAAGAGAAGGAGTGCAGCCAGATAGATCAGGACAAAAAGGATCGCGACCTCGCCTTTATGCTTCTTTAGATTATGTTTTGCAATGAAATAATGTGAATACATATCTTACCACCCCATGTTCGAGAGAAATGTCCGAAGTGCTGCGTGACGTTCTTTGTCCGGACCGCTATATGGTGTCAGCTCGATCTCGTCACAGATCACACCGTCGCGAAGATAAAGAATGCGGTTTCCGCGCTCGGCGGCTGCGATGGTGTGAGTGACCATGACGATGCTCTGTCCTTTATGATTCATCCCGGAAAGGACATCCAGAACGGCATTTGTGTTCTGGGAATTGAGAGCACCTGTCGGTTCATCTGCAAAAAGAACTTCCGGCTCATTGATGACGGATCTGACGAGTGCTACTCTCTGCTGCTCGCCGCCACTTAGCTGGTTCGGAAATTTGCCGTAACTCTTCTCATCAAGACCGACCTGGGAAAGAAGTTTCTTGGCTTTCTCGGCGAGTTCTTTTCTATTCTTATGCTTCAGAAGACCGCTGACCATGATGTTATCAAGAACGCTCATCGTGTCGTTAAGGTAGTTCTGCTGGAAAACGAATCCGCAGTGATTTCTTCTGAAAAGAGCGAGCTTGTCGTTATTATATCTGGAGATCTCTTCACCGCCGTATGAGATCGAGCCGAGGCTCGGACGGTCCATGCCGGAGAGGGCATACATGAGTGTGGATTTACCGGCGCCGGAGTCGCCCATGATGACCGTGAAGTCTCCCTTTCTGATCTGGATATTTAAGTTCTTCAGCACGTGCTGCTGGATCGAATCGTTACTGAAGGTCTTGCAAAGATCCCTGGCCTCCAGGATCACTTCCTTAGTGCTGAGTGATCTTACATCCTGCATAGCTGCATTGTTTTTCGTCTGAATGGTTGTCTGCATTTTCGTATCTCCTTTTATGGATGATGTGTTTTTCAGATTTCCCCGGTGCGTCCGCCGAGGCTTTTTTCAATCTTATGATTCTAGTGTAGAACTTCTCTTCATGAAATGCTTTACACAAATCTTGTGCAATTCTTAACTGATTCTTACACGAAGAAAAATGCTATTTGTTTCGTTGTATAATATAGAAGTAACTTTTGAGATACGGGGATGAAGGAATGATAAAGATCGACCTGCATATGCATTCGACAGTTTCGGACGGCACGGACCGGCCGGAGGAGATCCTGGAAAAGGTAAGGGAAGCGGAACTTTCCGTATTCTCTGTCTCCGATCACGACGCAATCAAGTGCAGCACCATCATCCCGAGCCTTCTGAAAAGCGGGGATCCGGAATTCATAACGGGTGTCGAGTTCTCCTGTAAAGATGAGGAAGGGAAATACCATATCCTGGGATACGGATACGATCCGGAGGCGGAATCTATCCGCAAGGTCGTCGAGACCGGCCACGGGTACCGCATGGATACCGTCAGAAGAAGACTGAAGTTTCTTGCAGAGAACTGGAACATCCGATTCCCGGAAAAAGAGGTCAGGAATCTTCTGGCACTGGATAATCCCGGGAAACCCCATATCGGGAACCTGATGGTGAAATTCGGGTACGCGGAAAGCAAGGAGCAGGCGATCAACGAATTTATCAATCAGGCCTATATTCCCAACGCCTATATCCGGCCGGAGGAAGCCATTCGGGGCATCCTGCTGGCCGGGGGAATTCCGGTGCTGGCCCATCCCCCCTTCGGGAGCGGGGAGGAGCTGATCATCGGGGAGGAGCTGGACAGGCGGGTGAAGCGGCTGATGGATTATGGCCTGCGGGGGATCGAAGGGTTTTATTCCGGCTTTACCCCCAAACTGCGGGGGTAAGCGCTGGCGCTGGCTGCCAAGTACGGGCTGCTGGTGACGGCCGGCAGCGACTATCACGGGAAAAACAAGCTGGGGAGGCTGGGGAACCCGAAGACGGGGT
>ODAI011511041.1_pt1 | contig 10258 bp, 6 predicted proteins | sample 1539321 | NCBI WGS metagenome assembly ODAI01 (sample SAMN02144231, study PRJEB22623) | gut metagenome | biome: sheep rumen | host: Ovis aries | place: New Zealand | reverse complement strand
GAGCGGCCGGTGGGGGCTGGTGCGGGACGGCCCCCGGCTGGCCGCTGGGGTGATCCGGCTGGGCCGGGCGGTGATCCGCAACATCAGGCAGAACCTGTTCTGGGCATTCTTCTACAACCTGATCGGCATTCCCATCGCCGCCGGGGCGCTGACGAAGCTGGGGGTCGAGCTGAACCCGATGATCGCCGCCGCCGCCATGAGCATGAGCAGCGTGTGCGTGGTCACCAACGCCCTGCGGCTGCGCGGCTTCCGGCTGGACCTGCCCGACGCCGGTCCCGTCGCCACAGCGGACGGGGCGCAGCCCGTGGCCGTGGTCCACACCGAGCTGCCGGAACCGAATTCCATTGAACGAAAAACCAATATCAAGGAGGGACAAACCATGAAGAAAACCGTGAAGATCGAAGGCATGATGTGCCAGATGTGTGTCAAGCACGTGAAGAACGCCCTGTCCGCCCTGGACCCAAACGTCGAGGTCTCGCTGGAGAACAAGTGCGCCGCCATTGACGAGTCCGTGGCGGACGACGCGATCAAGGCCGCTGTGAAGGAGGCGGGCTACGAGGTCGTGGCGTAAGTGGACGCACAGCGTTCAACGAAAAATCCGCGTTTGAAGAGACGCGGATTTTTCGTTGGAGCGTGTTTCTGAAGGGGCATCCCATGCCGTGGAACCGCCATGAATGAAAAGCGGGCGCTGTAGCGGCGCCTGTCAGACGCCATGTGACGGCAGATTGCCGCCGTTACACACCATAGGTCGTATAGCTACTTCTTTTCACGGAAAGGTATGCCATCACGAAGGTGTGACGGAGTTTCCGGCCTTATCATGTATGATCGGATCGCATAAAAAGCAACCGCCACTCTGCCAAGTGACGGATGCCTTTGGTAAACCAAGGGTATTCTGCTGTTTGAGGGAGCAACCGTGCGCGTGGTTTGCCTTTCGCCTTTTTATATAGCACCGGGCGTCTTTGGTCAAGCCGGGTTTCAGATGTTGCGCACGGGGCTGAAAAATGGTATAATGCGGGACGGAAGCGGAATATGCTCGGCCAAATATGGGCTGAAGGAGGGATGGGCCATGGAAAACAGGGACAGATGCCCCCGCTGCGGGGCGCTGATATTGCCGAACGAGAAGTTTTGCAGCCAGTGCGGCGCGCCGCTGACCGAGGCCGCGGCGGCCTCTGCCGGGTCGGCTGCCGGGCGCTATGCGCAAACCGCGACCGCGCCGAACGGCGCAGGCGGGGAACGGACCGTGAACAACGGCAACAACGCGAATGGCAGCGTGAATCCGGGCGCCGGCGTGACCGCGGGCGCGGCCGGCAGCTCCGGCTGGCGGCCGGGGATGCGGCCCCGCACCATCGAGCAGCTTCAGGACTTCTGCGCCTACAACGAAATGCCCCTGGAGCGCATGCGCTTCTTCGTGGGCGAGGATTACCGGCAGGCCCGGGCCTTCGGCATCTACCGGGACGGCGACCGCTTTGTGGTGTACAAGAACAGGAGCGACGGCAGCCGCGCCGTGCGCTACGACGGCCCGGACGAGGCTCGCGCGGTGGGCGAGCTGTACGACAAGCTGCTGGACGAGTGCCACCAGCGGGATATATGGCCCGACGGCAAGCCCGTGAATTTTGAGAAGAACCGGAAGGCGGAGAAGCGGCGGCTGGTCGCCATCGCGGTGGTGGGCGCGCTGCTGGCGGGCACCCTGGGCTTCCTGTTTTTTAAGTGGCAGGCGAAGCAGCACGCCAACGACGGCTATTACCGCTTCAACGACACGGGCATCTACTACTGCTACGGCGGGGATTGGTATTACAACGACGGCTACAACGACTGGGAGCCGACGTACAACGGGCCGTATGACGATTACGAGGACCGGTCGGGCTATTACATCGGCGATACCTACGACCGGGGCTGGGGCTACAGCGACTTCGAGGATTCCCGGGTCTGGCAGCAGATCCAGGAGGAAAGCCGCACCTCATCCAGAGACTACGACGGCTGGGATTCCAACGATACCAACTGGGATTCGGACTGGTGAGAGCGATCAAACAAGGGGCCGGTTCAAAATGCGCGCATTTTGAACCGGCCCCTTGCCTTGGGGTTCCCTATTCGGCCTTAGTCACGGCGGTGATGTGGGGGTTGGCGCCGTTGTACCAGTACAGGAAGCCCTGCAGGTCCACTACGTCGCCCACGTTCAGGGCCTCGACGGCCTTGTAGACCTCGGTATCCTGGCCGCAGAGGTAGAACTCCACGGTGAACTCGAAGGTCTGGCCGTTCTTGCTGACCTTGAAGTACAGGTCGTCGGTCTTGCCCTCGGGGTCCTTGTAGGCGAAGGCCGCGCCGCTGTCGTCATAGGCCTCGACGGTCATGCCCTTGAAGGTCACCAGCTGGTTCATCTTCTCGGCCAGCGCGTCGGTGCCCAGCAGGTCGGTCACGTCCACGGGCTCGGCGATGTAGGCGTCGCCCTCGATGAACTCAAAGCTGGAGACGTCCACGATCTCCACTTCGCCGGACCACTCGCTCTTGAAGCCGGTGGCGCGGAACTTAGCGCCGGGTACCAGCTTGGCGGCGTCCTCCTCGCTCATGGGCACCTCATACAGGAAGTAAGCGCCGTCGGCGTCGGCGGCATAGATGGTCACCTTGCCGTCCCACCAGTCCTGATGGGCCTGCACGCAGGCCTCGATGGTCACCTCGTCGTCCACCGCGGCGGCGGCATAGTCGGCATAGCTCATCACAGCGGCGCCCTCGGCCACGGCCAGCGTCAGCATAGACACCGCCAGAGCCAGCGCCAGAACGGCAACCAGGATCTTTTTCATAGTCATTTCCTCCTCAATGTAGATAGGCGGGCTGTAAGTGCTCGCTGATAATAAGGACAATTCAATTATACATAGAATTGCAGATATTTCAATGCGACAGTGGGGATTTAACATTAATATGATAAATAGTGTTTTCTTTGTCACTTAACTCTTGCATTGAAGCGATTCATAAGGTAAAATGATTGAGTTATGGTAATTGTTCAGTATAGGACGTATCAGTTTCTTCTGTGGCGGACTCGAAGGCCGTCACGACTGACCAGATACGTGTTATGATTAATTATGGAAGTGTGAATATAGATGACCGCATTTGAACAGCTGCTGAAAGACCTGAAAGCTCTGAGCATTAACAAAGCTGAGCAGGGAGCGCGTTTTGAAAAGCTGATAAAGCAGTTCCTTTTGACTGACAGGCTGTATGCTGAACAGTATGAAAAAGTCTGGCTGTGGGCTGAGTTTCCCTACAGAAGCGGCCATGACATTGGCATTGACTTGGTTGCGAAGCGTCATGGCGCAGAAGAATATTGCGCCATCCAGTGCAAGTTCTATGATGAAAGCCACAGCGTGTCCAAGGATGATGTTGATACCTTCCTGTCTGCGTCTGGCAAAATGTTCATGGTCGATGGCAGGATGACATGGTTTACAGAGCGATTGATCGTCTCCACGACTGACAAATGGAGCCAGAACGCGGAAGAAACCATCAAAGGCCAGAATCCCCCTGTCAATCGTCTGCGCTTGCAGGATTTGCAGGAATCTTCCATCGACTGGAAGAGCTATTCCCTTGCCAATCCTGAAAGTATGCAGCGAAGCCAGCTGAAGCAGCTGCGTCCACATCAGAAGCGTGCGCTGGAAGATGTGGTTTCCAAGTTTAAAACAGCGGAGCGCGGCAAGCTGATCATGGCGTGCGGCACAGGCAAGACCTTTACTTCCCTGCGCATTGCGGAGGCGCAGACCAATGGCAAGGGCAATGTGTTGTTCCTTGTGCCTTCCATCTCCCTGCTGAACCAGTCCCTGACAGAATGGTCCGCGCAATGCGTGTATGATTACCATGTCTATGCCATCTGCTCTGATCCAAAGGCCAGCAAGACCAATGGCGATTCCATTGTGGACACAGCGATTCCCGCGACAACAGATGTACAGAAGTTGATTGCCCGCTATCATCTGAATGGCGAAGATGGTCTGCACTTGTTCTTCTCCACCTATCAGTCGATAGAAGTTGTAGCAAAGTTGCAGAAAAAAGCAGGCTTTGTCTTTGACTTGATCGTTTGCGACGAGGCACACAGGACCACAGGCGTCACCCTGGCAGATGAAGACGAAAGCGCCTTTGTCCGCGTTCACGATAATGATTTCATTCAGGCGAAGCGCCGCCTTTACATGACCGCGACGCCACGCATTTATGGCGATGAAAGCAAGTAGAAGGCAGACAATAAGAATGCGGTTCTCTGCTCTATGGATGACGAAACCATCTATGGCGAAGAACTGCATCGCCTGGGTTTCTCTGAATCTGTCGAGCTTGGCCTGTTGTCTGACTACAAGGTGCTTGTGCTGGCGGTGGATGAAAACTATGTCAATCGAAGCCTTCAGCGCCTGATTACAGACAGCAACAATGAACTGTCTTTGGATGACAGCGTGAAGATCGTCGGCTGTCTGAATGGCCTGTCCAAGAAGACGCTGTTTGACGCGGACGATGGCAGCTTTGCCTCTGACCCCGCGCCCATGCGCCGCGCTGTAGCCTTCTGCTCCACGATTGAAGGCTCCAAGAAGTTTGTCGCCATGCTCCAGACCATTCAGGACGAATACAAGATGAATGGTTACGATGAACGCATTGTGACTGTGGAAGCCGCACATGTGGATGGCAAGAGCAACGCCCTGTTCCGCAAGGAAAAGATCGACTGGCTGAAGGCTGATCCTGGCGAAAACCATTGCCGCGTGCTGTCCAATGCCCGCTGCCTGTCTGAAGGCATTGATGTTCCCGCACTGGATGCGGTGATGTTCCTGAACCCGCGCAAGTCCATCGTGGACATTGTTCAGTCTGTTGGCCGCGTAATGCGCAAGACTGATGGGAAGAAGTTTGGTTACATCATTCTTCCCATTGGCATTCCCGCTGGCATGGAGCCTGAAGAGGCGCTTGCGGACAATGAGAAGTATAAAATCGTTTGGGACGTGCTGCAAGCCCTTCGCGCCCACGATGACCGCTTCAACAACACCATCAACAAGATTGAACTGAACAGAAAGAAGCCTGACAACATCAGCATCATTGGCGTAAGCGGCAGCGAAGAAGACGATGGCAAACAGGACCTTGGGGAGCCTGTCGTTAAACAGCTTCGCATGGATTTTGCTGAATTGGAAAACTGGAAGAACTGCATCTATGCCAAGATCGTCAAGAAATGCGGCAGCCGCCAGTATTGGGAAACCTGGGCGAAGGACATTGCCACCATCGCGGAGCGCCACATTGCTGAAATCCGCGTTCTGCTGGAAAACGAAGAGATTGCCGCGAAGTTCCGCGTCTTCCTGAATGGCTTGCGGAGCAACCTGAACCCCTCCATCAGCGAGGATGACGCCATTGAAATGCTGGCCGAGCACATGATCACGCGGCCTGTTTTCAATGCGCTCTTCGACAACTATGAGTTCATCCAGAAGAATCCTGTTTCCATCATCATGCAGGAAATGCTGGACACGCTCCACGACAAGGCGCTTGAAAAGGAACAGGAAACCCTGGACAAGTTCTATCACAGCGTTCAGGAACGCGCCAAGGGACTGGACAACGCCAAGGCGCGGCAGACTGTGATTATCGAACTGTATGAGCAGTTCTTTAAGAATGCGCTGCCCAAGCAGGTTGCCAAGCTGGGCATTGTCTACACGCCTGTCGAGGTCGTGGACTTCATCATCAACAGCGTGAACGAGGTGCTGAAGCAGAAGTTTGGTTGCAGCCTGAGCGACAGGGATGTGCATGTGTTGGACCCCTTTACTGGCACAGGAACCTTCATCGTTCAACTGCTGCGAAGTGGCTTGATCCGCAAGGAAGACTTGCTCTACAAATACACAAGCGAATTGCACGCCAACGAAATTGTTCTGCTGGCTTATTACATTGCGGCCATCAACATTGAGGAAACCTTCCATGAACTGTATGGCGCGGAGGAATACACGCCCTTTGAGGGAATCGTGCTGACTGACACCTTTGAGATGACTGAGAATGTCACAGACAGCGAAAACAACCGCGTCAACAAAGCCGCCCTGGGCGACATGTTTGAGCGCAACTCTGAGCGTGCTCAGCGGCAGTTGGACACGCCCATCAGGGTGATTTTTGGCAACCCGCCCTACTCTGTGGGACAGAAGGGAGCTAACGATAATAACCAGAACATTCCCTATCCTAATCTTGACAATTCAGTTGCTGAAGCCTATGCAAAAAGATCGAAAGCAACATTGACGCGAAATGCCTACGATACTTATATCAAAGCATTCCGCTGGGCAACAGATCGAATTGGAGATAATGGCGTTATTGGCTTTGTGACTAATGGTAGCTTCCTTGATTCAAACTCTCTGGATGGATTTAGACAAGCATTATTGGAAGAATTCAATTCAATCTATTGCTTTAACCTTCGCGGAGACCAACGCACGAAGGGTGAATTGTCACGCAAGGAGGGCGGCAAGATTTTTGGTTCAGGATCACGCACTCGCGCTTGCATCACAATATTGATTAAAAAGAAGGGTGTTCGCAAGGATGGGTATATCCATTATCATGATATTGGCGATTACCTTTCCAGAGAACAGAAGCTGGACATAATCAAGGGATTGAGCAATATCAATAGCATTACATGGGAAACTCTTTTCCCAGATGAAAATGGCGATTGGTTGAATAAGCGAAACCCGAATTTTATTAACCATATCGCTATAGGCGATAAAAAGAAAAAAGAGAAACAGAGTGTTTGGAATGATAATTACGCCATAGGTCTCTCGACAAATAGAGACGCATGGGTATATGGTTTCTCCCAGCATCAGCTCTGTGATAGAATGAATGGTTTTATCGCATTCTATAATCAAGAATTGTTTCGCTGCCATGCAATTTTTGATTCCCTTGCTGCTGAATTTAGGGCAGGCAGTATTAAGCAGGAACCAATCTTGGATAAGGTATTGTTGAATTCCAGAAGCAATGATGCTCAGAGAATCAACTGGTCACGAGGGCTGTTTAACAGATTCACAAAAGGGCAGGAATTGACCTGTGATGCCCTTATCAAAACTGTAATGATGCGGCCTTTCTGTAAGGAGTATTTGTATTATAATCGACAGGTTATTGAAATGCCTTCTCGTTGGGAATCCCTTTTTCCAACTGAGCAGCATGACAATCTTGTGATTTGCGTATCTGGTGCTCCACTGAAAAAGCCTTTCTCTGTGTTGATCACAGATAGAATTCAGGATTTGAATTTGCTTGAACATGCACAGAGCTTCCCATTGTACGTTTATGATGAGATGCGTCCAGAAGAAGGCCAGCTTTCGATTGCGGACCTTATGGAAAACGTCGAAGAGCAGAAGACGACTTACAAGAGGCGTTACGCGATTTCTGACGCTTCCCTGGCGAAGTTCAATTCGCTTTATGGGAATAAGGTCACGAAGGAAGATATTTTCTATTATGTCTATGCTGTGCTGCACAGCAAGAAGTATATAGAAGAATATGCGGACAATCTTTCCAAGGAACTGCCGCGCATTCCCACGCTGGACAGATTCGCGGAATGGGTGCGGATTGGCAGAGAGCTTGCAGACCTCCATTTGCATTATGAGAAGCCCGCTGATCCCGCCGCTTTGGGCCTGACCATTCAGATGACCAAAGAGGATTACACTGTGGAGAAGATGCGCTTCGCCAAGGAAGGCAAGATTGCGAAGAAGGACACGATCCAATATAATAACTGGATTACCATTTCCAACATCCCTGAAAGGGCGTATGAGTACATCATCAATGGTCAGTCCGCGATTGAATGGATCATGGAGAAATATCAAGTCACAACAGACAAGGCCAGCGGCATTAAGAGCAATCCCAATGACTACGCTGGCGGCAAGTACATCTTCGACCTGCTGATCTCCATAATCAGCATGAGCCTGAAAACCCTGGACCTGATCGACGCGCTGCCTGAGTATAAGGAAATATAGAAATCCAATATGATAATGAAGAATCACTGGTTCGGCCATGTGACATATACTCATATTTGATTATAAGGGAGGATATTGATGATTAATATAAACAACAAATCGTGGGAAAACCTTAGGGCAACTGACATCGTAAAATTGTTAAGTGGTGATATTGAAACAGATGAGAACTTCTTTTTTGAATTTAAAGAGGATAGAGAGAAGAACGATAAATTTATTAAGGAAGTCTCTGCTTTTTCCAATACTTATGGTGGCTATATTCTTTTGGGTGTTAATGACGACAAGACTATAGGAGGCTGCAAGAACTGGAATGAGCAAAGAATTCACAACGTAATATATAACTGCATCACACCGATTCCAGATTTTGATGTAAAGAGATTCACGATTAAAGGCAATACAGTTTATGTTGTCAAAATCGAAGAAGGTCCTATGCCTCCATACATTACTAATGCAGGTAAAATATACGAAAGGGTTTCTTCGGGTTCTGTATCCATTAAGGATTCAAGCATGTTGTCACAACTATATACAAAACGAGAAGATCAATTAAAACGAATACATAAAAAAATTGGGCTTGAGCCAATACCAATAGATTCACTGCTTCCTAATAACATCTGTGGCCATTTGGATTTAGGGTTTTCTTTGACATGCTCCGAGTTGACCAAGTTACAAAAGGAATTCTATATAATCGATTTTACAAAAATACGTGATATTCTTTCCTCCTTGAAATCCCCATATACTATATCAAGATCAGGGGAGTCATATATCATATCTATAGGGAAAGTTATAGCTCATGATAATTTGGGCAATACTATATTGCTCGGCAATGGAGTTGGCAACTTCATTGAAATACTATATGATGGAAGTGTTAGATGCAGAACAATTATACTCTCTGAAGAAAACAATATAGGACATGCCAATTTATTTCTTGTTACAGGAATGACAAATATATATAAACAAATCTACAACTTGATAATGAATGAATCACTTCATAGAAAATTCCTTTACGCACAGAAATATCAACAGTTATGTGTGATAAGACAATTTGTCCCTACCTATGATGTTACAGGTATTATTGAGGAACCACACCATAGAAACAGATTTATCTCCTATGTGATGAATCATGATACTAAATATGGCGGAAACTATATTGTTATGGGAAGCAGAATTCCAAGGAATGATTTCAAAATTCGTGACAAAAGATGGTTTCAAACCGTTGGTATACCCTATACAACGGAGAATATTGTCGATGAATTATTTGCGTCCGATTTTTACAATATGGGTTTCATTGATCCATTTCCATTCATGTCTGAAAATGAGGACTAATACAAAGAAGCTGCTATTCCAGCAGCTTCAAATACTTATACACAGTCGTCCTTGACAGCCCACATATGCGGGCAAACTCGCTGACATTCATGTGCCCAGCCTGAAACGCGGGGAAGTGCTTATAGAAGACCGCTGGAATATCGTCCTTTGTGGTGGGCTTGCGGCCTATCTGCTTGCCCTTCGCCTTGGCATTGGCAACGCCAGACCGCACACGCTCCCTTATGAGGGAGAGTTTCAGCTGATTGAAGATGGACGCCATCTGAAGGAAGGCGGTGCTCATGGGGTCCATGTCCCCATTGCGGCAATCCATTGTGATGCTGCCAAGGATCATCAGCCGCAGGTGCTTCTTCTGGATGGTTTCCAGTATGTCACAGAATTCTTTGACTGAGCGCGACAACCTGCTGACCTCGCAGACCATCAGCGTGGACTTCTCTTCCATATGGTCCAGCAGGAATTCAAGGTTGGGTTTGCGCCTGTCGCCATGTTCGCGCTCTGTGATGATTTCTTCAGCGCCTGCCGCCTTCAGTTCCCGCGTCTGCCTGTTCAGGTCCTGACCATGGGATTCATTGAGGGAGCATCGCGCATAACCATAGTTCTTTGCCATCTGATTCACCCCTTCTGTTCGTGAAAAGGTTGTTTGCGATTCATGGACAGAAAACGCCTCAACTTGCCCTGTTTTGCGTGCCATATGAGGCTGTTTTTTCTGTCCACGCTAACATCTGTTTGACTGGACGCCTCAACGCTCCCTGTTGCTGCCCATGTATTCCTCGCGGCCAGCCCGCCAGAGATACAGTTCACAGTAGGCGTCAAGCCCTGCCATATAGTCAGCGGCGGCGTCGAGGTCCCAGAAATCGCGGTCATATGTGCCGCCGCCCTCATAAACGCGAACAATGTAATACATCGTTATGCTCCCTTCTGTCGAGGCTTGCGGCGGCGATGCCGCAAGCCCCATATGTGCTTCTATTCTCCCATTATCAGGCTGACCGCCTTTTCTGCCTTGCCCGCCG
>ODAI010948315.1_pt1 | contig 10258 bp, 9 predicted proteins | sample 1539321 | NCBI WGS metagenome assembly ODAI01 (sample SAMN02144231, study PRJEB22623) | gut metagenome | biome: sheep rumen | host: Ovis aries | place: New Zealand | reverse complement strand
GCACTGCCGCCGAACTTTGACTGCCAGTTCGTAGGTGGTTCGTCAGCATTACCATCACGGAAAATATAGTAGTTCATATACTTATCTTCACCGGCGAGAGCACGTTTAAACCACTCGTGTTCTGTAGAGGTGTGGTTGAAGACCATATCAAATATGATCCCCAATCCTCGTTTTCCGGCTTCCGTAATAAGCTCAGTTACATCCTCCATATTTCCAAACATAGGATTAATGTCAAGATAATCCTCTATATCGTACCCATTGTCATTCATGGGTGATTTAAAGAAAGGTGTACTCCAGATATAATCCACCCCGAGACTACGGATGTAATCAAGCTTTTCGATGATTCCCCTTATGTCACCGACTCCGTCGCCGTTGCTGTCACAGAAAGACTTCGGATATATCTGATAAATCGTACTCTTACTAAAATTCTTCATAACTTTCCTCCATGGGTCAGGCACGAGCCGAATTAATCCGAACTCGAATCTCACCCTCCAAATAATCTCAAAAGTTTACTGTCAAACTCATTTGGAGGATCAGACAGCTGCCAGATTAATCCTGACTGCTGCCGACCCACATTTCAGATTTCAATGCTTACTTTCAAACTCTTATACCTGTTTCAAACGCTTACCGCCGGCTTCATAGCCTTTACGGTTCCTCTTTTTTTGCCCACCACAACAGTGAGAAGGAACGGAACTGCCACAGCAACAAGTGTACAGATTGCAAAGCTTAACATATGCTGCGGCTGTATCGAAAGGATACCCGGAAGACCGCCTACACCGATGGCGTTGGCTGTTGTTCCTGTTGCCACGCAGATTACAGCGGCACATGCCGAACCGATCATTCCGCATACGAAAGGATAAACATGCTTTAAGTTTACTCCGAACATAGCAGGCTCTGTTACGCCGAGATAGCAGGAGATGCATGAAGGAACATTAACCTCCTGAGCCTCCGGATCCTTCTTCTGTAAGAAGATCATTCCAAGGACTGCTGAACCCTGTGCGATATTTGAAAGAGCGATCATAGGCCAAAGCATGGTTCCACCGTAGTCAGCGATGAGCTGCAGATCGATGGCATTGGACATATGATGAAGACCTGTGATAACCAGCGGTGCATAAACGAAACCGAAGATTCCACCGAAGATAACCTTCATTGAACCTGTGATACCTGCGTACACAACAGCTGAAATCGCTGAACCGATCTTCCATCCTATAGGTCCCAGAACAAAGTGTGCTGCAATAACCGATAAAAGCAGACTGCAGAACGGAACAACTATCATTGAAACAACCGCAGGAGTGATCTTTCTGAAGAATTTTTCAAGGTATGCCAATGTAAATGCCGCAAGCATTGCCGGTATAACCTGAGCCTGATAGCCTATCATGTTTACTTTGAAGAAACCGAAATTCCATGCCGGAATCTCAGTAGCGCCTGCAACAGCATAGGCATTTAAAAGCTGTCCTGATACAAGTGTGAGACCCAGAATGATACCGAGAATCTGTGTGGTTCCCATTTTCTTTGTAACTGACCAGCAGATACCAACAGGAAGCATATGAAATACCGCTTCACCAATAAGCCACAGGAAACTGTCTATTCCCGCCCAGAATACACTGATGTCACATAAGGTTTTGGTTCCGTTTTCGAAAAGGTACAGACTGTCAATGCAGTTTCTGAAACCGAGGATCAGACCTCCTGTGATGATGGCCGGGATGAGTGGTGCAAATACCTCTGCCAGAGCTGTTATCATTCTCTGAAGTGCATTCTGATTCTGCTTTGCAGCACTCTTAACCGCATCCTTTGACACGCCTTCGATGCCTGATACCGCGATGAAATCATTGTAAAAATCACCTACTGTTGTTCCGATGATCACCTGGAACTGTCCTGACTGTGTAAAGCTTCCCTTTACCGATTTGAGCTGCTCTATACCCGGAACATCTGCCTTTGCCGGATCATTAAGAACAAATCTCATTCTGGTAACACAATGTGATACCGCTGCAATATTCTCTTTTCCACCTACGAGCTTTAAAAGCTCCTTTGCGTCCTCCGCATACTTACCCATAACGACCTCCGTTTAAAATCATCTTGTTTGAACAAGTTCTGGGAAATTTATAACACACTTGTTTAAACATGTCAACAAAAATTCCGCAAGTTGTTTAAACAAGTTTTTCTGATTAAGTAACAGTTCAGACATAGCACATGAAGAGCCGGCTAAACTGTTACTGTGCTATTGAAAAAATAGAGTACTTATCAAAGCTTGAATTATCTTAAAATAAATATTGGCACTGATTATTCGGCTACGACCGAGTCGGAACATACCGAATAAAACTTTACAAAAGAACTTACCTTTCATATAATTATTATAGTTCGGGAGCAACCGAGTCGAAAGGAACCGAGTAAAATGAATTTCTATGGAAGAACACAGCAGTTAGATAAACTACATAAAGAAATGTCTTCTGATGACATGAGGGTGACACTCATATATGGAAGGCGAAGAGTGGGAAAGAGCGAGCTTGTAAAACAGGCGATTAAATACTCAGGTATTAAAAGTATTTACTACGAGTGCAAGCAGGTGACAGAAGCAAGTAATGTGCAGAGTATTTGTGAGGTGATCTCGGAAGAACAAGGATTACCCAAATTGGGATATACATCATTTGATGACTTGATGGACTACGTTTTTAACCTTGCAGGGGAAGAAAAAATTGTATTCGTATTGGATGAGTACCCTTACCTCAGGGAAAACATAAAAGGACTTGATAGTATACTTCAGTCGCTTGTGGATAAATATCGGGAAACATCAAGGCTAAAGCTCATAATTCTCGGTTCCTATGTAGACATAATGAAGTCTCTTTTGGAGCACTCTAATCCCTTGTTCGGCAGAATAGATCTGGTCATAGCTCTTAAACAGATGGATTATTATGAATCATCGTTGTTCTACCCAAACATGTCTTTAGAAGACAAGGTCAGAATATACTCAGTATTCGGAGGGATTCCATACTTCAATAGACTTGTTGATGATAAGAAAACCGTGAAGGAAAACATCATAGACCTAATCGCATCACCGGGAGCACGTTTGGAAAATGAGGTTTCCATGTATCTAAACGCAGAGATTTCAAAAATAGTCAATGCAAATGAAGTGTTCACAGCACTTGCCAGAGGGTTCTCAAAGTACAGCGATATTCTTTCTCAGTCTCATGTATCAAGTGGACCTACGCTGGTAGATGTTCTTGAGAAACTTATGAAGATGGAAGTTGTCGAAAAGAAAGCTCCTATCAACGATGAAGAAAACAAGAAAAAAGCGGGATATTATATTTGTGACAACCTATCGCTTTTCTATTTCAGGTATATTTTCAAGCATTTGTCTCAGCTTAAGATCATGGATCCGGATGTATTTTATGACAAATACATTGATAAGGATTTTGAGGAAAAGTATGTGCCACACAAGTTTGAAGAAATCTGCAGACAGTATCTTATAAGACAGAACAGACTTGGAAATATCGAACCTGTTATCGAGAAAATTGGAAAGTATTATTATGATGATCCAAAGACACGCACTAACGGGGAATTTGATGTCGTTACACAGGATGAGATCGGGTATGTTTTTTATGAAGTGAAATTCAGGAAAAGGAAGACATCTAAAGAAGTCATAGATGAAGAGATCAGCCAGATTAAGAGCACTGACCTTAATTGCTATAAATATGTATTCTTTTCAAGGGCAGGATTTGCCGCAGAAGAGACCGATGAGATAAAACATATAGAACTTGAACAGTTGTATAAGTAGTATCGTAATCGTACTTGGACACCGCGGGTACGAAATTATTGCGGAAGCAATGGGCGGAGTGCAGCTTTATCTTCTTGACGGAAAGGCTCCGGATTACCCAAAGCTTACATTGAAACCAGAAGAACAAAGAGCACTTATGCTTTCGCCTTCTAATGGCACACCTTTACATCTATCCATGTACGAGCTATATTCTCGATCCAAAAGAGATTATTACTCTTTGATAGAAGACAGGGCGAGAGAAATGCTTGAAGAATATCAGAAACTTCTTGCATACTATGGCTCGATGGATGCCCCAAGAGCTTCCATGATCTATGATCTCATGGGACCGCAATATTTTGACGGGGGTATTTACGAAGAGTTGGAAAAGGAATTAAAAGAGCGCATAAAAACATGTGCTAACATTGTTAAGTTCTTTGATAAAAAGAAAACTGCATAATAAAAAGACCGGAAAGAGCATGTCTCAGTCCGGTCTTTTTGTGAGAAAACAGTATCACTTCTTACCGTCAGGATATGGTTTATAGTCCTCACGGTGAGGAAATCTTACCCTTATTTTTACTTCTTTTGCTTTAACAGTTTTGAGAATTCTACAGCTTTTCCAACATCACCATCTACCTTAAGTTTTCCTACGGTGAATGCTGCGACGGGATCAAGCTTTCCGTCAATAAGCTTATTGAAATCAGTAAGGCTCATTGTTATTGCGCAGTTCCTGTCATTGTATTCATAAGGCTCAACATTTATTTTGTGATCCTTAACTTCAACATAGAAAACACCGCTTTCCTTTCCGGTAATGTTTATCTGGACTGCAATAAAATCTTGATTAGAAACATCAGCCTTAGCAGAAAGCTTCCGTACTTTTTCAACTAGTTCATTGAATGTCATATGTAGTCCTCCTAAAATCGTAACAAAAAGTCGAATAATTGCTTCATCGTCTATTTTTACACATTTTTTAATATGTCGCAATGCGGTTATTCAGCTTTTGTTGTGAAGCCTCACACGACTAAAGTCGCGTGAGGCTTCACTTAATAAGAAATACAGGTGTCATGAATGTTTACTATGATTGTATAATAAGCTATAATAATTCGAGATGTTTAAACAAGCGAGGGTTAATATTGATATGCCAAAGTCCAGATATTCTGATATATATCAGGATTTAAAGAATAAAATCGAAACCGGGGAATATGAATTCCAGGAACTGCTTCCTTCAGAACACCAGTTGATAGAGCACTACGACTGCTCGAGAAATACCATAAGACGCGCTATAGGTAACCTTGTTACGGATGGATACGTACAAACGATGCAGGGAAAGGGCGTGCGTAATATCTACCAGCCGACACAGCAGAACTCTTTTGCCATCGGTAATATCGAAAGCTTTCGTGAATCGGCACTAAGAAACGGTAAAAAGCCCAAAACCAGGGTGATATATCTGACAGAGCTGGTGGCTGATAAAAATATAGCACGCCGGACAGGTTTTGAACCCGGTTCAAACCTGTATTATCTCCAGCGTGTTCATTACCTTGATAATAAGGCTCTTATTCTTAATCACAATTATTTCCTGAAAGATCTGGTTCCCAACCTGACAAAAGAAATCGCCGAGAGCTCAATCTATGACTATATCGAAAACACTCTCAACATGTCTATCATCACCAGTAAGCGTGTATTTACCGTTGAGAAGATGACGGAGATTGATGAGAAATATCTGGAGCTTGGGGATTACAACTGTCTTGCCGTAGTAACCAGCCAGACCTACAACAGCGACGGTATCATGTTCGAATATACCCAGTCCCGTCACAGACCGGACTATTTCAGTTTCCAGGACAATGCCACAAGACGGGTACGATATACACATTTATATCTGTGAAAACTCTGTTCTGTACTCAATATGTCTTCCGTTTATACGGTGAATCAGGCACATTTATGCCTATAAGCACCCTGGTTCCGAACTCAATATACATGCCGTTTATCAGGCAAAATATACACGTATCAACCTGTGAAAACATCCTGATGGATGTTTTCACAGGTTGATTTCCAATTGCCTTCCACTGTATTTCGTGTCTTCTACCATCTCTTTCATCCATGGACCGTAATTATGATCCCACAATGCATCCAGCATAGCTTTATAGTTCGGATCCGCCATTATCTCCGGGCGGTGATCAGCCAGGGAACCTTCTTCATAGTAATCAAAAAACCGGAATATCAGTTCCTTGACTCCGTCCTTTTTCTGCCCCTTCAGACCTTCACTGTCTAAAAGCTCCGAGAAAACCTTGTCCATATAGAGACCCCGTTCCTCTTCCAAAGGGCGAAGCTTTTCTGACACATCTTTTCCATAAGCATCAAGCTCCAGAGGCTCCGCATAGTAAAGGATCCTGTCCTTTCCCACTGCCAGATTCCCCATAGGATGTTTCCCTGAAAAGGGCATCCCGCTAAGCACTTCCCAAAGACCGTCCTTCTCCAGGATATACTGGGAATGCATATGCCCTGTTATGCAAAGCTTTACTCCGCCTTTTATCAATGTCTCAGCCAGGTCATCGTTATGGATGATATTGGTGGCGGTTTCTTTTCCGGAGGAGTTATACAAAACATTGTGATGTGAAAGGAAGATGATTCTTTTCCCTTTATATTTTTCCAGCATCTCCCGGAGCCAGCCCATGGTTTCAGGAGAGAATTCGCTCTGTGCTCCCCGGGATAAGGCTTTGTCATCCATGGCAAGCAGCACTACATCCTTTGAGATATAGGTGTAACTCAGTGATGCCGGATCTCTGTCAACAGGATCCAGAAGTCCGAAGTAAGCCTTCTCGTATTCATCCTCATCCATAAGGTCAAAATCGTGATTACCGGTGGTGATAACAAGCGGAATTCCTGCATCCTTTATCCTTTTAAGCCTGGCTGTAAGTCCGGTCACATCCTCTGATGCCCCGCTGTTTGTATTATCACCTGTCACGATGAAAACATCGGGATTTTTCGCGATCACTTCTTCCACTATGGCATCTGTAAACTCACCTGAAAGAGCTATACCCGGAACATTAAGGTGATCCGCACTCTCCCTCTCTGTATAATGGATATCCGAAATGATAAGCGCGTGAAGTACTTCCGGATCAGACCATACGGGGTCAGCTTTCACAGAGTCCGTGACCACGACCATGTCAGAAGCATTGGCAGCATGAGATCCTTCCAGAGATTTTTTTGCAAAGGCTGAGCACCCCGTAAGAATAAAGGTCAAAAAGATAATCAACAGTGATTCTGAAAGTGTTCTCATAAGCCTTACTCCTGACATATCAGTTCTTCAGCTTCTCAATCCTTCAAAAAGAACTGGTCAAAGCCGGTGGTTTCAAAAATTTCCCTTACCCCCTTACTTACACCCGTCATTTCAAACTTATCCTTATCCTCCAATGACTTATACATCATCAAAAGGACACGCAGACCTGCGGATGAAACATAAGGCATGTGGCTTACATCCACATTTATTGCAGAGATCTTTCCTTCAGACTCCTTAAACTTCTTTAAAAGCTTCGGAGCTGTGATGGTATCCATTCGTCCCTGAATGTTTACATTAAACACACCATCCTTAAGTTCACTTTCAACCTTAAACGGGAGATCTTTATCTGACTGAACAGCGCCGGAGCTTCCGCTGCTCTCCTTTTCCTTATATTCAGGATCCAGAGTGTATTTCCAGATATTTACATGCTTCATGTTTTCACGAAGCTTTTCAATCTCATCAGATGACATACTGTCAAAAAGATGCAGCTCAAAATCATCCCGATAGTATGGAATCTTTTCAACCAAAAGACCTTCAGCTTTGGCAAGGGCTTCGATCTTTTCATAATCCACTTTTGAAAATCCGGCTCTTTCTTTTACCTTTCCGGCAAAAACGTCGGATGCATTTTTATGGAGATTTGTATCAGACTGGCCGCTGAAACCTCTTCTTGCGGCAGCCAGCAGGTCATATGCTTTATCATCACCTGCAACCGCCCTGAAAACAGCCATGTAGTATTCCATTGTCTCTACGTCCGCACTCAGCCAGCAGCCGCCCTTTTCGGAAAGAATACGGCGGATGTTTTTTCTGAGCAGAAGCCTTTCATCCGGGGTCAGATAAACTGTAAGTCCCTCTGTCGCTATGCAAACAGGACCATCGGCTTTATCTGCCGCAGCCTTCAGGCTTTCATAATTTGTTACGTCAACGATCTGAAAATCAATCTTCTTTTTCTGATCCTCATCAGTCATGGAATAGATTATCGGAGCAAAATCATTGATAACCGCAGGAAGGTCACAGCCGATATAATTCATACCCTTTTCGGTGAATTCAAACACCTTGGGCGTATAACCGCAGGGCAGATCCAGCAGCGTCCCGTATCCGCACTCCTCAATAGTTCTGTTCAGTGCAACATAACGAAGCTCTCTCACGATATCCGACGGACGGTTTATCATATCCTCCTTGTCAACATCATGAAAGATCTTTTCCTTTTCAATACCCATTTTTTCAAGTATGGCTAATGCTTTATCATATCCTGCATTGGCCAGAAGAATCAGTGTCGTGATGGCTGTATTGGATGTTGGATTCACTGCGATATTTAATTCTTTTTCGTTTGACATAATAGCTCCTTTATAAATATATATTTTTGCTTCCAAGTTTTCACCTGTAGTAATAAACCGGTGAATATCCGTAAGGTACAAATGCTATGGTATTTAAACCGTCATAACATATGACCTGTGCTCCGGCATCCAGGCTGAACTTACCGTAATCGGCTGCGACAGAGCTCCAGGTGTTGTTATTTACCATCACATAATTCACCTTCATATACGAAGGGTTTCGTTCTCCTGTAGGCGTATAATCATAAAACTCCACCGTTATGGAAGTTGGATCGTTTGGAGTAACATCTATAAACTCCATAAGGCTCTGATTATAGTAGGTGCCGTAAACCTTCTGGGAGGAATCCGTATAAAGCTGAACCAGGGATTTCATGACATATCCCTTCATGCCGTTGTAAGTAACTTTATAAAAACCATCATTTATGTCAGAAATCTCAGTAACCGTGGAGCCTTTCGGCATCTGTGTGTATGCAGGAGAAGCAGCTGTAGGAAGACTGCGAAGACTTGCAGATTCATTAACATTGGCAATGGTTCCAAAATGACCGACTGAAGTTTTCGGCTCCCTGTAGTCAAGGTATGCCGCAAGAATGTAACCAATCATCCCATTGTAATCAACATACAGGTAACCGTTTCGGGCATTACCCAGATACTGAACGGGTGAGTATAACGGAACCTGAGTTATAACATCCGCATCCGTAGCCGGAGAATATCTCAGTGATACGCTTACCTCACAATTTACCACGTAGAGAAGATATCCCGGTGAAACACAGTAGTCTGATGTTATATAGTATGGTGAATAATCTATCTCGTAGGAATACGAAACAGTACCTGATATCACGAATATGGAAACTATCAAAGCTAAGATCAGTTTGCGAAAAAACATGAGTCGCACCCCGCTTTCAAAATGTCAAAACCGGTACATTGTCATTTGCAATTCTATATCGACCGATACCGGATGAACATGGAATTTTAATAATATGCCGACGGAAAACCCATAATCATCAGGCGATATATATAGTTAGGTCGACTTGAATTATGGATTATATAAATGAAGGCAACTATGTGTAAGGTTTTCTTTATAACCATCGGGGACGATTCTCGCCGGCGAGAACCGTCCCCGATGGTTATGATGGTTTTTATTGCTTTGATCTTATCAACAGTATAAGATGTATTAAGCAAATGTGGGATCAAAAAGGAGTGCAGCATGGGAAAGTTATATTTTGTTCGTCACGGACAGACAGTATGGAATGTAGAAAATAAAATCTGCGGAGCCACAGACAGCCCGCTGACAGATAAAGGTCATGAACAGGCAAAAGAGGCCGCTATGAAGATTAAGGAAGACATTGACAGCGGTAAAATTCATATCGACGAGATCCTTACTTCCCCTTTAACCAGGGCGTATGATACTGCAGAGGAAATATCAAAAATTACAGGTATTCCAATGCGGGTAGAGCAAAGGCTTATAGAGCAGAACTTCGGCAAGTGGGAGTCAACTCCTAGAGATGGTGGTGACTTCAAGCTGGCAAAGCAAAACTTCATTGACAGCTATGAAGGCGGAGAATCCATGTTCCGAATGGCTCAGAGAATTTATAATCTTCTGGATGATATCAAAAGGGAGCCTGACAAGGTATATTTACTTGTTGCCCATAATGGCATCTCCAGATTTATCATGTCCTACTTCAGAGACATGACAAACGAAGAATTTGCAGCCTATGGAATCAAAAACGCAGAACTAAAGGAATTTGATTTCTGAGCACTTGGAGACTCAGGCTTTTACACTGGCGATATTGGAATCATGTCCGCACAGGAATGAGAATTTTCTTTCTTCGTTGGATAATTCAGAGCGTATCTCCCGAAGCAAAGGCGCAGAGTGAAACAACGAGAATCATTGACAGCATAAAT
>ODAI014336952.1_pt1 | contig 10259 bp, 6 predicted proteins | sample 1539321 | NCBI WGS metagenome assembly ODAI01 (sample SAMN02144231, study PRJEB22623) | gut metagenome | biome: sheep rumen | host: Ovis aries | place: New Zealand | reverse complement strand
CTCGGCTGCTCTGGTTCTACCAATGAGTAGCCTGCCTCTTGCAGTTGCTCTGCTGTGGGATTAAGGATCACTTTATCGTTGACGATGATCTTGCGCCCATCTGTTGTTTGTTGTCCGTTTGTGTACATATCGTTATTTTGCTTGGAATGTATTGTTAATTAAATCATAGATGCCTTCTGTATTATCTGCCAACCTTTTTACTGGCACATAATCCCTCACAAGTACACCGTTGTCATCCCATATTTTTGCGCCATAGAAATTGCCTATTGGTGCGAACACATTTACTTGAGGTGAACCTGCACTATTCACCTTTAGCAAATATAATTCATATATAGGTGAGAATACATCGGTATATGTGCCAAGGATGGTGTCATTGATGTAGAATGTGCCGTTGTCAACACCAAACACATTTTTATCACTTGCATTGATATTGACGGTGATAGACCTTTCGCTTGAATAACCGCACAAAGCTGTCATATTTGTTGCGCTTCCAGATGAAGTTCCACAACGCAAATAGAAAGAATTATTATTCCAACCGTTTCTACTGCCAAATAATGCGCCTGCTTTTTGTGATGTTGTCGCAGTTCCTTTAATTGTAACCTCAACCTTGCAACCAGTTGTGGGGACAAAACCAGTCAAGAATAATGTTGATTGTTGGGTAGTGATATATTCAAGCTGTTCATAGTCGCTTGGCAAACCTCCTTGTTTATGTGCCATCATCATCCTCCTTCTAAGGAGCAGGCTGTTGCCCCCCCTAATTCGTTAATATTCAATTCGTTACTCATATTATGTTACGTTTTTACCTTTCCAAAGATAGGTGTTATTAGTATTGTCCTTGATATAAGCCTCATCCAAGTAGTCGCAGTCAAGTGTCGCACGGAGATATGCGTATTGACCTGCTGTCAAGGTGAAGGTGAAATCAGATTGATAATTTGTCTGCCCCTTGTATGTAACCCACGCTTTGTTGGCATTGAATAGTTGTTGGCGCACATTGTACAACCCTTTGGATGCCGTATTGCTGAAATGTATGGTTATACTCTCACAAGTGGTGGGAATCTCAATGAAAGGAGTTGCCACAAGGCATCGTTCTAATATAATAGCACCCAAGCCAACACCAAACACGAACCCTTCATATTGTTCCATCATTGCCTCATACATGGCTCTTCTTCTTAGTAAACTCATGCGGCTGCCCTCCTTTCTGTAAAGAGCCAACCGCTAAGTGGTTGATAATCAGCTACCCCCCCCTTTCGGAGATGGGTTTGATTAAACTTGCAAACGAACTCCAAGCTGTGGAACTTTGGTAGGTTGACACAACCGCATCGGGAACATAGATAGCTTGTGGTGCTTCATCCCATAAGACATTATGTTTAGTCACAACACTTGCTTCTCTCAACATTGTTAACGTCCAACTACGCAACCCATAGAAAGCCACATAATTGATGTATGTCATTTGCGCTGGTAGGATGACATCTTTGAGGCTTGTGCAACCTCGCAACATCGACTGCGATATTGATGTTAGACCAGCGCCAAGGTCAAGATTGACAAGGTTGGTATTGTAACAAAGTTGACCCCCACCTCCCTCCAGTGTTGTAAGTGTAGACGGCAATGTTATCGTTGTTGCTTGTGTGTAAGCTAACGCATAATTTCTTAAATTTGTCACTCCTTCGGGAACGTTGATTGTTGAGATGTCACCGCTTAATAAACCTTTGCATAATGTTTCCCAATCAACACCGCCACTTTTTGCGCCCAACATGTTTCTTCTTCTTAGCTCCATACTTTATAAATCGCTTTATTGTCCATAATGTTGAATTCCACAAGATCCCCCTGCGCTATAGATGGCGCATCGGAAATGATCACAGAGCTAGGCAGTGTGATCGTAGGATTGGCTTGCGCTGCGGTGAACGAGAAGGCATAGATCGCAGCCATGCCAGTAGCACCTGCAGCAAGGGTGACATTTAACGATGTCACCGAGCCGAACTTGTAGAACGTGTTCGGTTGTAGCTCTTGAGTGGGAGTAGAACCTGTGACCTCGACCACACTAACTGGCTCTGCAAGCGAAAGGTTGCCGCTTGTTGTGATCGCACTGCCGTTTATTGTCTTGAAAGTTCTGGGAATGCTAATTGTGCCGCTACTTGATTGCCCAAACTCGTCTAAGCTCGTGTACTCTAAAGTGGTATCTCTCAGTGTACATAACTCTATCTCACCATTACTATTTTTCGTGACTATCACTGGGCAAGAACCGTGCATTAGCTGCCTTCCAGTATCAATGATGGATTGCATACGGCTATAGTCTTGTGTTGTGAGCGTGTCTGTAAACCACCAAGACACATCAATGAAACTTTCATCCGTGAACAACTTCCAAATTCCATTTGCTTGGTCAAATATGTAAAACTTTTCTTCTTCACTCTCAAAAGCAATAGTGCCATTTGGTTGACTTTCGTCAGCTGCCATTTCTGCATAATCGGAATATGTGACGCACTCAATGCCACCACCGCCACCTTGGATGACGATGTTGCCGTTCCCAAGAAGGCTCTGGTTGTTAATAGTCTTTATGTTCTGTCCGCTCACCAATGTGGGTTGCACATTGATATTTCCGCTGCCAAGCAGGGATGTCTGGTTTATGGTCTTGATATTTTCTCCATTAACCAAGTGAGGTTGGAGTCGCATAGTGCTACCGCTGATAGTTGCATCATTCTCGTTGAGATCAATATTGTATGTAGCAAGTAAAACTCCAGTATAAGCTTTTATGTGTATTCGTGTGTTGTTCATTGTCACTGCTGTGTTGACAATGCATGCAAAGCCGTCACACACAAGATACTTATTGCTATTTATCGCATCTAGCAGCTCGGCAAATTTCTCCGTTGTGATTGTCTGCGTTTGAAAAAGAAACGTGACATCATAAGACTCTACCATATTTTCTATTGTTGGTAGAATATTATCAATAATCGCCTTAAGGACTTTTCCTTGTTCCGCTGTCAATGCTTTTGTAGTGCCGCCACTGGTGAGGTTGTTGACAAGCTCCACACCGCCCACTGGCATGAAAGTCCATCCAGTTCCGTTATAGGAGATGATTCCCACACCTCCTGCAGGAACAACAAACGTGTTGCTGCCGCAGGTGTATGTTCCTGCCGAAGCAAGCCAATAAGTCGGATACTCTGGAGTGGGAATCGTGCCTGCGCTCACTCCACCGCCAAAGACTTGGTCATTGATATGTCTCAGCAGCCAAGTGACCGCCAGATCGATCTGCTGACCAGTGTAAATTGAATTATATCTTTGTTCTGCCATGATATATTATTGTAATTTGGTTATCTCTTTCTCTATCTGTGCCAGTCTAGAAAAGGCTTGTGTCTCGCCTATCGTGTATTGCGGTGTGTCGTATGGACGATCGAGCTTGAACTGATAGCCGATCACCCTCGACACTTTCGGTTCTTTCAGTGCGCCATGAATGACCCTCACTGGCTGACCCTCGGTAGGCAATATATAGACCGTTCCGTCATTCTTGACATATACTTTCTTCCCATCACTGTCGTAGAAGGCAGCTCCTTGTGCGTACAGTCCAATGTCGCTCGTCAAGCCGAATAGGAATCTGGACATAACGTTGCATGTGAACGTGAACTGCCCCTGCTCGATGGCATCCAGATATTCCTGCGCCTTCGCTTGCAGTTCATTCTCTGCTATGTCGATCAATCCAAGATCCTCCATGATCTTCACATTCCAGTTGATAAGCACGAATGGATCACCGACCGTAGGTCTTAGGATGTCATTGGGAAGCTTCGCTCCATAGGTCTCGTTGCGCACGATCGCATAAGTCTCGTTAGCCTCGTCATACTGGACATCGAAGGTCATCCCTGCGAGTCGATATTCCGCTCCTGCTGTGGCTGTGTAGCCTGCCTTCTCAAGTTCCTCCTTGGTGATGAACTTGATCTGCAATGTCATTCCGTCTTGGATGTACCGCTTCGAGAACTGGAATGGGTTGCCGTCAGCCAAGGTTGCAGTCAACATATACTGAATCCATGTCCACGTTGTTTTAGAGCCATCCTGCTGCTCCTCCTTCGACTCTTTCTGCTCACTCTCCACCGCTGCCACCTTCTGGATCGCATGTGGATAGGTGTCGTTGAACAGCACCACACTCTCCACAATCTGGTCTCTCGGCATGTTGGGATCGGTTATGAGATACCCTCCAGTCGATTCTGGAAGCTCCAGTCTGCTCTCACCAAGTTTGGCGAGTGCGCTCGGATCGTCATAGTCCACCGAATAGTAGCTCGCAGGGACATCGGCATAGCTTATGGGATCAAGAAAGAACTTTGATCCCAGAGTGAAGCCAGTTGGCGGCTCTCCGTCAAAGACGAAATAGCCATAATAATCCATCGTGTGGACTTGGTGCAATGGGTTCACGATGATCTTGTATGGGTGTTCCTTGTCTTCATCAGCCTCAAGATATAGGTTGCACCATTTAGATTCACCTCCTTGTGGGAAATACACATAACCGCTCATGTCCATATAGACACTGTTGTCCTCTCCTCCAGATATAACAGAAACCCTGCATTCTGTGTGAATCGTATATACACCTGCGTTGACATCCAGTCTTAATCGCAAGGAAACATCAAGCTCTCGCTCATAACCTTTTTCGACAGTGCTTCCAAGAATGCCCACCACGTTTCCTTCGCTGTCAAGAAGCTGACACACTACCGTTGCGTTGTACCGTGCCACTCGGTCAAATGATAGGCTGAACAGCATGTTGCCGTCAAGCATGCAACCCTTCTGCACAGTGAAACGGTCACTGTCAGCAAGCAGCACATCGCCAACAAGCGACTTTGTTGCTGCTATATCTATAGTCTCCCATACAGTGGTGCTGCTGTCGGTGTTGATGCCCATCGCCTCGGTGATCGGTCGTGCGGTGTCACCATAGAGTGTCCTCCCATTCTGTGTGGTTATATCCTTCACATCAAAGATGAGCTTCTTGCGGTAGTTGAATGGGATGTTCTGTGTTGATCCGTAGGCGAAGATCTTGTTGAGATACTTGTTCACGTTCTTCTGGATCGTCATAGACTCGACACTTACTCCCAATTCAAAATCCATCAGCGACCCTACGGTCTCGCACTTGCCGAAATGGATAACACTGCCTTCCACCCACCACTCACATTGCCACTCGTTAGCCATTGCAGTCAGCGAAGAGAGTATGTCCTTGTTGGTGTACTGTATGTATTTCACCTCTTGGGCATGCTCTGCGGTGTTCTCTATCTGGTAGGAGTAGTTGTAACCAAGGATGGTTAGGTTGTGGATCACCTCTTCAAGATGGACAGACAGCTTGTCTGTTAGACACCAGTCATTCTCCTTGCGGATTCTCTGTTGGTTCTTGTCGAGAGTGGTGAGCATGAACATCTTGTTCGCCCACAAGCGATATTCCTTGTCGAGCTTGAGAGTGTAGTCATAGCCGCCAGTGTTGACATTGTAGTTCGGCATCTGGTGACTGGTCACCACGAAGCGACCGAAGATCTCGTCATCGACATAGTCTCCTATCTCGAAATAGACAGCACTGTCCAAAGAGAAATTCAGCTGAATGTAATCGCTCTGCATGAGCGAGAACACCCTAACCGATCCCTCGGTGATAAGCACCGAAGCCACCACGATGTCGGCAGGACTTGCCGACCGCTTTATCTCTACTATGGATCTACTCCTCTCCTCCATCTCTGTCTGTTGGGTTAGGCTCTGTAAGTTTCAGTGAGAACTTGGCGATTTTGCCAAGATACTGCTTATATTGTGTGCATGAGTTGTATATGCACTTGTAGGTCACATTCGGCTGATACTTGGTCACGATGTTAAGCACACCAGTGGCAAGGACATCCTCGCAGAAATTGTTGTATTGCGTGTAGAAATCCGTCCTGCTCGGTGCATACATCTGCATGGAGAGTGTGATGTCTCGCTCCTTGAACTTGGGATTGGCTGTGATGTAGCTTGTGCCATGCTCAAGTCTCGTTGTGTTCTTTATGTAATCCTTGGCGGCAGGTGGTGTCATGAGTGCGCTGATTGACGAATCATCGAAGAACACCCCCCATGTCAGCCATGCATCTTGTCCGTTGATATATAGCTCTCCTTTGATCATAATCTGTCGGTGTTTTGCCTTATTTGTTCAAGTTTCGTGTTGATCTGTGGCAGAGCATCGCTGTTGCGAGCCATTCTCTCAAGATATCCAGTGGAGATGAAGATTAGATTCTGCATCTCCAAGAACGTGCTGCTGTCCTGCATGGAACGCAGATCCATGCGAGTCATCACATCTTGATTGAGTGTCATAAGCTCACCGATCTTGGTTGTCTGTATCTGGATTGCAGTCAACCGTCCATCGATGGATCTTCCAGTCTCCTCGCCAAGTGCGCTCCATGCGCCAGTCGAAGCATCCACATCATTGTCACTGTTGGGATCTATGCCTGCGAGCTTGTAGGCACGATCCACCTCTTCCTTGGCTTGCTTGTAGATGTCGGCATATCCCTGCTCAAGTGCCGCATGCTCCATCGCTGAGAGTGTGTCATCAGCCATAGACTGTGCGAAATCCTCATACCACTTGTCCAGTTTAGGCTTCATCGTTTTGGTCATGACGATGTTTAGGATCGCCTTCTGCATCATGTCGGTAACATTGCCGATCACATCATAGGCATTAGTCTCGGTGTCATTGATGAGATCTGCCAGTCCACTCTTTATGTTGTCGAACGATGTCTGCGTGAGACTCTCGTTGTACTGCTGTTGCAGCTCTATTAGTTTGTCGTAGTACTCGACATAGGCATCGAGGTACTCCGTGATGTCCTTATAACCATCCGCTGCACCCTGCTTGATCTTCGCCCAGATGTCTGGTGCGTTCTCTGCAAGTTTCCCAAGTTCCTCGCTCGACAGATCCCAGAGCTGTGACACATCCGTGATGGTCTTTCCCATTAGCTGCGATATGCGCTGCCAGTCGGCTGTGGAGAGCAGTTTGCTGATCTTGTAGTTGGACGAGCCTTTGCCGCCTATGCCAAAGAATCCATTGCTGTAGGCTGCCCCACTGCGAGCTAGCATCTCCTGCGTGTTGGCTGTTGCCTCCTTGAGATCCGACACCGCCTGCTCATAGGTCTTTGCGAGATCCGATCCTGCCTGCTGCTCCATCGTCTTGGAGAGTCTGGACACAGCACCTTCGAGAGCCTCGTTGGAGTAGGTGAGTCTCTCAATGTCCTTTATGAGTGTCTTGTCACTTGAACCAAAGAAGCCTATTCCCCATTCGCCCAGAGCATCACCAAGGCTTCTCAGTGAACCAACAACTCCATTAGCAACACCCATAATATTGCCGCTCTTGAGTGCCTCCCATGCATCACTTATGTGTTGGCTGCTTTCGGCAAATGCGCTAAACCCCTTGCCAAAACCACTCTCGCTGAGTCCTAATGTCTCAACCAGTTCTGCAGCAGATTGAATGTTGCTGTTGACTTTCTCGGATATTTGGTCAATAGCAGCGATTGTGTTGGTGATGTCTTTCTGGGCATTCTTGGTAGCTTGTGCGGCTTCTTCTTGAGCATCTTTGAGATTGTTTGCTGCTATGGCGGCATTACCTTCGCTCTTGGCAAGGTTGGTGAACATGGTCTCAAGCTGCTTGCTAGCTGTCTCATTGCCTTTGAAAAGATCTAGGATCTTCTGGGCATTCTCGGTGGTTATGCTCCCAGAGAACTGTTTGCCGTTCTTCTTCAAGAATTCGGTGATGCTATTCTGGTCGGCAACGAGTTCTTTCTGGCTAGCTGTCTGCCTCTTCTGCGCATCATTGAGCTTCTCTTGGGCATCCTTCGCCTCTTGGATGAGCTGCTTCTGCTTCTCAAGCTCTGGGATCACAAGTCCGAAATGTGTTCTCCACGAACTCTGCCTGCTTATGAGCTGCTCGTTTATCTTGTCGATCTGGTCGCTTATCGTCTTGGCATCATCGGCTGAGAGATTCTTGTCGGTGATGGCTTGTCGCAGCTGCTCTTTGAGTTTCTTTAAGCTCTCGATGCTTCTCTTGTCAAGATCGTTGAAAACAACCTCCCAGTTGATATTGTCTCGGAACTCCTCCATGTCGAGCTGTGAGAGCTGCTCTTGCAGTCTCCGTGCGATGTCCATCTTCTCTCCAATGGTCTCGGCATCCAGTATCTCTTGAGCCGCTTTCGCTGCGAGAGCTTTGCGCTTCTGGGTGTAGTTTCCATATTGTGCGAGATAGTCTTCCATTGCGCTCTTCTGCTCTTTGGATTCTTCGTCTCGAACTTTCTTGGCTGCCGCTGCACCCTCATCCTCTATCTGCTTCCTGCGTTTGCGGTACAGCACACCCACCTCATGGTAGCGAGTCAAGAACTGCTCGATCGATTCTTCTGGCGGCTCGACATAGTCTCTTTCTTTTCTCTTGGAGTCCTGCTTGAGCCAGATCTTTTTGTCTTCCTCTCGCTTCTTCTTCATGAGTTCCTTCACCTGCTCATCGAGAGCATCGAGTTGATCTGCCGTGTTGTCCTCAATCTGCTGAAGCACTTTTTTGTTGCCTTCCTTCATGGCACTGGTAGTGCCTTTGGATACAGCATCGTATAGGTCTTCTTGCAATTTCTTTGCGGCTTCACTTACAGATTTCTCATATTTTGAGATCTCGAAAGCGATATCTTGTGGATCGTCCTTCTTGGTGGTGGTGCTGCCACCGCCTCTCTTGCTTTTATGGCTGCCGCCAGTAGGTCTTTTCCTTGTTCCACCGCCACTTGATCCTGCGTTTCTTCTGCGTGATCCACCGCCACCGCTGCTTTCTTTCTTGCCGTAGACGGTTTCTTCTGTGGTCTTGATGGCTTTCTGTATTCCTTGCAGCTCTTTGCGCAGAGGTGCTACTTTGGCATCTGTCGGATCTATTGTCTCCAACTGCTCCTTGAGAGCTTTTTCCTGCTTTCTTAGGTCTGCGAGCGATCCTTTCTTGATGTCACCCATCAAGCCTTGGATGTCAATAAGCAGGAATCGGAGATATTCAATCCTTCTGGAATCCACATCTGGACTCATAGGGTGCGCATTGATGTAGGCAATCTGGTTCTCTATATCAATCTGTTTGCTCACCAATATGTCGAGAGTGTCTCCTGCTGTACCTGCCAAGTTCGCATATTCCCTTGCCAGTCCGATAGTTCCATCTGTGACCGCCACTGTCTGCCCTTCCAATCCTCTCAACTGGGCATTTGTGCGATCCATCTCACCATAGGCTTCAGCGAATCCTTCAGCACTCTCTTGAACGTAGGCATATAATCTTGCATGGAATTGCTCTATTGACTCGCTGCTTATGCCCATAGATGTCATGAGAGCCTCGATCTGTTCCACCTGCTTCTCAATGGCTTCTTTCCCCTGCTCTTCTCCTTGAGCAAAGGCACTGGCTATGTCTTGAGCATTGGACATCACCACCTGCGAAATTACCGCCCAAGTTCCTTGTGTCATTCCTGCAAGTTCTTCGTTGACCATCTTATATGATCCCACGATATGACCTTGGCTGTCTTTGACGGTTTGGTAGAACGAATCTTTTGCTGCATCCATGAGATCGTCCATCGCCTTCTTTTCGCTGTCCATCGCCTTTTTGTTGGCTTCTGTGGCACTCTCGGCTATGACTTTCTCTGCAGCATATTTTCTTACGGCTGCTGTTAGACTCTTGAGTGTCTTTTCTTGATCCTTCAGCTCGCCATTCTCTATCTTGACTTTTACACCCAGTTTTTCTCCCATCTCTGCAGCACCCTGCGTTGCATCCTTGTATGCCTTGGTTTCTTTTGGCAGAGTGGTGAGTATTGCTTTGTATGTCTCAAGCTTGCTGAGATCATCTGCTGCGGCTTGTCTAAATCGATCCATCGCACCACTGGCTTCCTCCGTCTCGCTGCTGAACATAGTAACAGCAGTTATTACCGCTGTTATGCCCATGAGAGCCAGTCCAAGTGGATTGGTAGCCATCGCAGCTTTAAGACCATTCCATGCAGCAGTGGCAGTATTTGTCACCGCTGCCCAGAGTCCAGTGGCAGTGGTGTTTGCAGTCTTCGTAGCCGTATCGACCTCGGTCTGGAAGGTTGCTAGTTTCTGCGCTGCCGCCTCTTTAGCGGATGCTGCTGCATCTGCGTTCTTCTGTGCCACTCCCAGAGCGGTGGCGGCATTCTGCTTCTCTTTGGCTGCTGTCTCCAGATTGGCTCTCGCAGCAAGCACTTGAGACATGTTTCCACTCTTCACCGCTGCCATGTATTCCTGCTGTCTAAGAGCGAATGTCATCTCTGCGGATG
>ODAI013345144.1_pt1 | contig 10259 bp, 9 predicted proteins | sample 1539321 | NCBI WGS metagenome assembly ODAI01 (sample SAMN02144231, study PRJEB22623) | gut metagenome | biome: sheep rumen | host: Ovis aries | place: New Zealand | reverse complement strand
TCAGCCATTTCTTGCCTGTACTGTGCAATCCAAAGATCCCTGTTCGCGCTGATTGAGGATAATGATTTCTGTGCCTGCATAAGTCCTTCCTCCTTGCTTGTAAGCCTTGTGATTATATCCCGCTTTTTGGGATTGTCCGCCGCCTTTAAAAATAGAGCCCAGTTTTCGAGCGGTGTATTTGTCTCAAGAGTCTTTTCCAGACCCCTTGTTTTTGGAAGCTCGATGAAAATTATATTCAGGGAATTCGAAAGCTCCCTTCCGTCCTTTGTCCGCATAGCATAACGACTTACCGGTGTCTTGACCTTTGCATTTCCGTCATTGCCGTAGTTGAAGTCCAGAACCGTCACCTGATAGACAATCGGTGCTTTTTCCCAGTTGTCGCCTTTTTTGAGGTATGTCGTCTCAAGCCTCGCAACCTGATATTCAGCCCGTTTTCCATAATCATACTCACGGTCAAAGGCCTGCATCTCTATGTCAGCAGAAAGTCCGTCGTCGAACTCACACATTATATCGTAACTGACACTTCTCTGTCCGTCAAATCCGGCGGGGGCATCATTCGCGGTAAGGACAAAGCTTTTTATCTTACGCTCGGTCGCAGCCTCAAGGAAAGAATGCAGCGCACCTCGAGATTCCTGTGTCGGCTGAGTGAAAAGAGCCTTGAACGTGGAGTCAACCCGTGGATTGAGAAGAGCTCCGGTTTCCATCTGTGCGACATATTCTTCTTCACTTGCAAATTCTTCGATTTTCATAATTCAAAGTATAACACATTTTTTGAAAATCGGGGAGACCTCAACTGTTTTTTTTGTAGAAATCTTTTTCAGCTCAAATGAAATCCTCGAGCAAGACACCGGCTCCGGATGAGACATCCCTTTTCAAAATGCCGCCCGAAATCGTGTCAAGAAAATCCGGCTGTATTCCGGGAGTGAGTATTTTTTCTGTCCTGAGTACGGAGACATCTTCCGCATGTACCGCTTCCCCTTTTTTCATCGCTTTCAGATAGTGCAGGGATCGGTTGGTGCGTCCGTAATTTGCTCGCTCACTTTTTGCAAGCCGCTTCACTCCGCTTCCGAGTACCGACAAAACTTTTTCCTTTCCATATTCGTCCGACATCTGACGAAGAATTTCCTCCACACCGGGATTAAATCCTGGGGTAAAAGATTCACCAAGCCCCGAGGCAATCATGTCTTTTCTGTATCGCTCAAGCACGACACAGGACTGGCTTACGGCATGGCACATCTGGGCAAACTGCTCTCCCTCCAACGCAACCGGGTCGTCAAGTCCGTCGGTCTTTTTGCTTAGCGTGATGTGTTTTTCAATCATCCGTCCGCCCATCGAAACCGTGAGCACAGGAACCAAAACTGGGTCGAGTGAGTGGTCGCTGATTCCGGTCGGCACACCGAAGATGCGGCTTAGAGTTTCCACGGCACGGACGTTGTATTCATTTTCAGGAGCCGGATAGGACGTAATGCAATGGAGGAGTGTGAGAGGCGGAAGATTTTTTCCACGCACATTGATTTCCTTTGGCACTGAATACGGATTTTCAAACTCACCGGTCAGAATGTCAATGGCTTTCTCAATGTCACCGAGCTTTGAGACTCCGCTTGAAAGAATCAGTGGAATCTTTCCGTAATATTTCGCACATGCTTTCAAAAGCGGGATGTGGTTTACCTCGGGGGACGCAATCTTAATCGCATCCGGTTTTATGGACACAAGTTCCTCAAGGGATTTTAAACCGAACGGAGAGCAGGCAAAGAGCAGACCTTTTTTGTGTGTGTATTCCAGACAGGATGCAAAAAAATCGGAGGGAACCTCAAGCTCCTTGAATCTGTCGTAGAGACGGATTTTTCCACCGGGGAGCTCGACGAATCCTGTTTCCGGGTGCAAAATCTCATCTGCGTAAACCCACTGAAATTTAATTATGTCCGCGCCGGAGTCGGATGCCTCATCAATCAGCGCATAGGCTTTCTCAAGGGACCCTCCGTGGGATGTCCCGATTTCTGCAATGACAAGTGTTTTTTCCATGATGATTTCATTATAGCATTTTTTTCTGCAAAATGGAATAAGCAATAAGATATTCGGATTAATCATATCATCAATCTTTAAGCTTGTAATCTTCAAAAATCCCCCTCTTGACTAAAAATGCATAAATATACATAATTGGAGTAAGTTTTTTATGCGACAAGAGGCGTTGTTTTGAAAGAAAGGCTCACAAGGTTAAAGACGGTCAGGAAGCTCATAAAAAATTACAGAATTGAAAGTCAGGAAGAACTTCTCGGATATTTGCAAAAGGAGGGCTTTGAAGTAACCCAGGCCACTCTCTCAAGGGATTTGAAGCTGCTCAAGGTCGGAAAAATCAGTGACGGACACTCAGGCTACGTCTACACCATGCCGGATGACGAGGACAGAAAGGAAAGCGAGCAGATTTACGTGCAGGATTTTCTTCGCGGATATGTGAGCATTGACTACAGCGGAAACATCGTGGTCATAAAAACATTCGGCGGTCATGCGGATGCGGTTTCAAATGCACTCGATGCCATGAATCTTGATGAGGTGCTCGGAACTGTCGCTGGTGACAACTGCATTTTTGCCTGCCTGAAAGACGGTGTGACGGGACCTCAGTTTCTTTCCGCCCTTAAACTCCGCATCCCCGAGCTGGAAGAGGAGTGAGATAATATGGAAGAAAAAATCACGGTGGAAAAACTTGCCGGAATGATTGATCAGACTCTGCTTTCACCGGGAGCTACTTTTGAGCAGGTTGAGTCCTTTTGCAAAAAATCCCTGGACTATGGATTCGCGTCTGTCTGCATAAACCCAGCGTTCGTTTCTCTTGCCTCATCCATTTTTCAGGAAAGCAAAACCAAGGTGTGTACCGTAATTGATTTTCCGCTTGGTGCCGGTGGAATTGAGTCAAAAATCTTGCAGGCGGGGAGTGCCATTTTGGACGGAGCGTCCGAGCTGGATTTTGTAATCAGCCTGTCTTTGGTCAAGGCAAAAAAGTGGGATGAGCTTGAGGCGGAGCTTCGTGAAATCCGGGACTTTGTAAATTCGGAGTCGGATAAGGCGAAAAGAAAGGTTCTTACAAAGCTGATTTTGGAGACTTGTTTTCTTGATGACGACGAGATTGTGCAGTCTTCCCTTTGCGCGAAAAAAGCCGGATTTGATTTTGTAAAGACTTCCACCGGGTTTGCAATCGTAAAATCTTCGGACGGAAAATTGATGCCGAACGGAGCTACGACCCACGCTGTTTCCCTGATGCGGAGGACAGTCGGTGATGAGATGGGCGTAAAGGCGAGCGGCGGAATCCGTACTTTGCAGGATGCCCTTTCGATGATTGAGGCGGGTGCGAGCAGATTGGGGACCTCGGCTGGATTTACGATTGTGGATGACGCGAAAAAATCCCTTGGCTGAGCGTGGCTTTCTTTTGTGCTAAAAATCTGTTATATTTGAAAGAAAATCCAGATTATAACAAAAAAAATATGGCATTATCTTTGGTTTTGGTTTATCGTTGATATTATGAAAAGCAATATTTTGATTATTGAAGATGTGCCGGAGATGGCCCAGCTTGTGAGCATGTACATGGTGAACGCGGGTTTTGAGTGTGAGACCTGTGAGACCGCCGAGCTTGCCCTTGAGAAACTTATGCATGGCTACGTGCCGGATTTGGTCCTGCTGGATTTGAATCTTCCGGGGATGAGCGGCCTTGATTTCCTCAAAAAATTCAGGTCCGAGTACAGGACGACCATTCCGGTAATCATCGTCTCTGCCCGGGATGCGGATGAGGACATAATCGCTGGTTTGGGCTACGGTGCCGATGAGTTTGTGACGAAACCGTTCAGTCCCAAAGTTCTTGTGGCCCGTGTGCAGGCGAAACTCAACAGGCTTTCTGAGACGGAGGCTTCGGTGGAGGAGACCCTTAAATTCGGTGACTACACGCTTTTCTGCAACAGCTGCGTGCTCAAAAAGGGATCCCAGAAAATCTCTCTTTCGGCGAAGGAATATGAGGTTCTGGAATTCTTGGTCCGGAACGCGGGAAAACCTGTCAGCCCGGACGTGATTTACAATCATGTGTGGAAGAGTCAGTATGGTGACATTACGGCGGTCGCTGTATATATACAGAGGCTCAGAAAAAAAATCGAGGATGATCCTTCGAAACCCACGCATATCACGACAATGTTCGGAATGGGATATAAATTCGTAATGTGAAACTCGACGGCAAACTCAACTAATAGTTTTTAGAGCTTGCCTAAATCTAATCCGGGAAAGGCGCGTATGAAAATCAGGACACAGTTTTCTTGGCTCATCTCCATGCTGATTGTCATTCCAATCACATGCATAATCTCGCTTCCGCTCTACCATTTTTTCTCATCCCCACAGAGGTATCTTATGAAGGGATACAGGGAAATCCGAACGTTGGGTTATCTGGATTTAAGCGAAAACGACTGGGATGCGATGAGGGATGAAATCAAGAAGATTCCTCCTAACGTGCAGGTTGCGGTCTACTGTGACTTTCAAATCATCATATCGAACATACCGGAGCTGAGACCGGGGACGAGCCTTTTGCCCACGGAGCTTTTTTCATTCATCAAGGAGAGCAGCTCGGATTACGACTATCAGTTCCATTCGCCTGAGATGAATTCCGGAAAACGCAGGACTTCGGTGAGCAGCTACCTGATGATAAGCCGCGCGAAGGTTCCGGGGAGGAGGGCAACTTACAGAAACCGTCTTTATGTTTCGGCCTTCATTGTTTTCGCTCTCTTTGAGGTGACAATCATCACCATAGTCATTCAGCTTTCAAGGACCATCTATTCGTCCATATCGATGCTGGAGAAAAACACACAGAAGATTGCCGACGGTGAGCTTGACATACAGCTTGAGCAGCCTAAGTTGAAGAGGGAGGCCAATGAAATCACGTCGCTTTCGGAGAGCCTTGACCGCATGAGAATCGCGTTGAAGGACAATCAGGAGCGGCGGACAAAATTTATCATGGGAATAAGCCATGACCTTAGGACACCCGTTGCGCTGATCAAGGGATATACCGAGGCGATTACGGACGGTGTTGTCACTGATATGGATTCCGTAAAAAAATCACTTGCCATCGTGGAAACCAAGGCGGATCAGCTTGAGAGCATGATAAATGACCTTATCAACTACATGAAGCTGAACACAACCGAATGGCAGCAGTCTTTGGAAATCAGTCCGCTCAAACCGCTTCTCAGGGATTTTGCCGACTCTGCCATGGCTACGGGAGATGTGTACAACCGGAGGATTTCTGCCATCGTGGACATTGCGGATGACATTCAGGTGCCGATGGACAAAAATCTTGTGAACCGTGCCCTTGAAAATATCTTCAGCAATGCGGTGCGTTATTCTAAGGACGGGGATGCAATCAGCATAAAGTGCACTCAGGAAACTGATTTTGTGATAATCTCCATTTCGGACAGCGGGGTGGGAATCAGCGAGAAGGATTTGGAGCACATTTTTGACATTTTCTACCGCAGCAGCACATCACGACGCGAGCAGGGACTTGGAATCGGGCTTTCGGTGGTGAAGACAATCATCGAGACTCATGGCTGGAAGGTTGACGTGGACTCGGAGCTCGGAAAGGGGACTTCATTTTTTATCACCGTGCCGCTTAAAAATTTGCAAATTCCCCGGAGCTGATGTATAATTTATTTTGGTTCCGTTCGGGGACCGTCTAAAAGATTTGGAGGAAAATCATGAAGAAGTATATCACAATCAGCCGTGAGTACGGAAGCGGCGGACATACAATCGGCAAGCTGATGGCGGAAAAGCTGGGACTTCCTTTTTACGACAAGGAAATAATCGACATGACGGCGGAGAAATCGGGCTTCCATCCGAATTTCATCAAGAACAACGAGCAGAGTCTCTCGTCCACATGGCTCTACAACGTCTTTTTGGGAACGAACTACACGACGGCGAATACGAACGGGTTTTCCGCTGGACTGACAGGACCCGGGAATCTTCCCCTGGTGGATCAGGTTTTCAACGCTCAGAGGGAGGTGATAATCTCTCTTGCCAAAAAGGGACCCTGCGTGATTGTCGGTCGCTGCTCGGATTACATACTCAGGCATTGTGAGGAAATCAACAAGGACGAGCTTCTGAACATTTTCGTTTACGCTCCCATGCCGATGAAAATCGAGAGGTCGGTAAAATACAAGGGACTTGACCCGTCGAATGCGGAAAAGGAAATCAGGCTGATTGACAAGAGGAGGGCGACCCACTACAACATGTTCACTGAGCGCACGTGGGGAAAACGCGACCATTACGATATCCTTGTGGACAGCTCCCTGCTCGGTGTGGAAAAAACTGCCGAGGTTCTTGCGGACATCGCTTCGAAGGCTTGACTGATGGATTGACTTGCTTCGGTTCTGGATTGAATTTGCCTGAGTGCTTTTCATTCCGGGACTTTTTGATTTTATGAAAAAGGATAAAAAAAAGGTGCCGATTTCTCAGCACCTGTTGGGGAGTGAAGGATTCGGACCTACGAAGGACGAGCCAACAGATTTACAGTCTGCCCCCTTTGACCACTCGGGAAACTCCCCAGACTCAAGATTTCTCTTGATTCAGCCGCCAGTAGGATTCGGACCCACGACCCCGAGATTACAAATCACGTGCTCTACCAACTGAGCTATAGCGGCATACCAAAACACCTAAGCGTTTCGATGTAATCAATATATACCAAAACAATTTTTTTGTCAATAAGCAAATCTCTTTTTTTTGAATTTTTTTTGTTTTTTTACACGGGATTCGTTCTCACGGTTCCTACGAATTTCCCGCGCCCGTCTTTTTGGTCAGTATTATCAGATGCTCCTCGGATGGATAGCTCTGGTCGGGAGTGAGCACGTAGGGTTGCAGCACGAGACTGTCCTTGTTTTTTCCTCCGCTTGACGTGGGTGCGTAGCTAATCTGGTAGATTTTCTTGAAGAACGGGGTTTCGGTGCCGGACCTGAACTGTATGTAGGGTTTTCCTCCGTAATTTATGGTCGTGTATGTTCCCTCGTCCTTTGAAATCTCTCCCGTGCAAGTGTAGGTTCCGTTCGCGAATGTGAGTGTGGAGCCGTCCTGTGCCCTCCATTCATTTTCCTTCTCCAGTTCCCCGATCAGATTTTCTCCCGCCGGTGAGTTCTGCCTTATGTTCCTTATGAATGAAGTCGCGTCGGACATTTTCTTGTAGTCGCCGTTCCACTCAAGTCCCTCGGCAATCAGGAAGAGCACGTTGTCGAACACCCGGATTCTGATTTCATCGGAGCTGCGGATTGAGACATCCATCTGTCTTTGGAAATTCTTGATCTCGTCATTTGTCGCAAAAACGAAAATTCCCTGCATTCTCGGGCTGCTTCTTGTCCACTCATACACTTCGTACTGGTCGGCCTGCATGTACATTATCTGGTTGTTCTCCTGGTCGAAGTAGAGGTATTTCGGGTCGTCCTTTGATGTGCTCGTCTTGTACCAGAGTCCGTTCAGAAACGTGAAGTAGCTGTCCGCCGATCCTGAGGGAATCTTCGCCTTGTCCGCTGAGCTTATCACCGAGTCGCTGATTTTGTCCTGTGCCTGAAGAGTGTACTGCTGGCTTTCTTCGTCCCATGAATACAGTGAGCGAATCTGTCCTCCCGCCTCTGAGTCGGATGCGTATACGGAGATGTTGAAGCTTTTGTCGTTTGAGACAAGCATGTTGTATGCGTCTGAGCGTTCTGCCTGCTCAACCACGATGGATCCGTCCGACTCAAGGTTCGCAATCTGCATGACGGAGACACCCGTGCTGTTTCTGTTGATGAAAAAAGCCTGGAGGACGGAATGGCCCGTGTCAACTATTCCCTGATAGACTATGGCGTTCCTGTGGTCCCCGGTCAAATCCATGCCCATGTATGAAAAGGTCTTCATCTGCCTGATTGGGGTGGCAATGGTCGCGACACGCTCGAACTCACCTTTCTGTACGTTGAAAAGTCCGACGATGAGGGAGATGAACGGGCTTCCCTCTGACTTTATCGCGTTCACTTGGTCTTCCTGCTTGTCACCGTCAAAATCCATGTTGACAGTAGCGAGAAGAGATTCCCCTGAATTCAACGGAACCAGGGAAACAATGTCCGGGTCAAAATACTCGTATTCGTCTATATGATTCGCGTCCTCACTTTCATGTCCTGCCACACGGGGAATGACCACACGGGATGCCGTGACCTTTTCTTCAGGAGTCGCAAGATATCTGTTCTGGAGAAAAACAACGGCAAGAACCGCCACAGTCACAATGAAGACTGCGAAAACTACCTTCTTATGCATGACATATATTGTAACTGATTTGCGTTTTAGTTTCAATAGGAAATTCTGAATTTGATGTGTGGACAGGGGCTTCCCACATGGTTGACAAGATTTTGGATTTTGTGTATAGTGGGTTAAAATCGGTTTTTTTAAGGAGTTCCCAATGTCAGGACACAGTAAATGGTCTACTATTAAACATGCAAAGGGTATTGCAGATGCAAAGCGCGGTCAGCTGTTCACTAAATTCATAAAGGAAATTTCTATCGCGGCAAAGATGGGCGGTGGTGATCCCGATTCAAACCCACGTCTGCGCACGGCTATGCTCAAGGCTAAGGCCGCTTCCATGCCAAAGGAAAACATTGAGCGTGCAATCAAAAAAGGTACCGGTGAGCTTGGTGCCGTTTCCTATGAAGAGCTTGTTTATGAGGGATATGCTGCAGGTGGTGTGGCTGTTTTGGTCGAGGTTCTTACTGATAACAAGAATCGTGCCGCCGCTGATGTACGCAACATTTTCAACAAGAACGGTGGAAATCTCGGAACAACAGGTTCTGTAAGCCGCATGTTTGACCGCAAGGGTGTCATTGAGTACGACGCGGAGAAGGTGAGCGAGGATGAGCTTACAGAGGTTGCTCTTGAGGCGAATGCTGAGGATGTCGTGAACGAGGACGGAGTAATCACTGTTACGACAGATCCTTCTTCTTTCGATTCTGTTCTTGAGGCTCTTCAGGCAAAGGAGTACGAATCTCTTTCAGCTGCAGTGAGCATGGTTCCGCAGGCATATACGGCTGTTGATGTTGAGACCGCAAAGAAAGTCGCGAAGCTCATCAACAAGCTTGAGGAAAACGACGACGTTCAGAATGTCTGGTCTACAGTCGAATATCCCGATGACTTCGATCCGGACGCAGAGTAATAGATTTTTCAAAATTGCGTAAAAGAAGGGTTCTTGGGATTGATCCCGGGCTTGCACACACAGGCTTCGGGATTGTGGACTCCGTTAACGGTTCGTTGCGTCTTGTGAGCTACGGTGTCATTGAGACATCCAGCGATGAGGATCACAGTGTGCGTCTGCTTGCAATCTACAACAGGCTGCTTGCTGTCATTGATGAGTACAGGCCGACCGAAGCTGAGATGGAGACTCTTTATTTTGCGCGGAATGCATCCAGTGCGCTTGCTGTGGCTGAGGCGAAGGGGGTTATCACCTTGTGTCTGGCCCAGCAGGGAATTCCTTTGTCATTGTACACGCCCAATCAGATAAAATCATCGGTCACGGGAATGTCATCCGCCGACAAGGACACGGTTGAGCAGTACGTGCAGATTCTTTTGAACATGAAAATCAAGCCTGAGCCTGATCATGCCGCTGATGCTTTGGCCGGGGCAATCACCCACATACATTCGACTTTCACCGACAGCTTTGAAAATCTTTTGCATGGAGTAAAAACACGTAAATGACCGAAAAAGCGGAAAAGCCAAAAACAGTTTGACATAAAGCCATTTTTGTTACATAATACATGGTGATATGATGAAGAATGTAACGCAAGAGGGGAACGAAAGTTTCTTCACCAGGCTGATAAATATCCTTTTGGGAAGGGAACTCTCTCCGGCACAGAAAGAACTTCGCTCCATGAATCACAGGCTCGAGTCACAGGGATACAAGTATTACAAATTCTCAAACAAAAAAGTGAAGAAGACTTTTGCCTTTTTTCTATATGATGTCTATGCGACGCTTGCACCGCTCAGGGAATTGTTTCTCTCCAACAATGACAATGAATTTTACAGGAGGATGCTTATCCAGTATTCCCTTACGGACGAGCAGAGGGAAGCTTTGGACTATCTTGACCCGGAAAGAATCAGGCAGGAGGTTACTCAAAATTCCGTGAAGTCTGTGGCGGAAAAATGCCAGAATAGTTTCTCCGCTTTCAAGGATGATTTTTCTGCCGGATCCGCTATTTTGATAAACGACTGTTACAAGAATGTACTTATCTTGA
>ODAI011986059.1_pt1 | contig 10259 bp, 6 predicted proteins | sample 1539321 | NCBI WGS metagenome assembly ODAI01 (sample SAMN02144231, study PRJEB22623) | gut metagenome | biome: sheep rumen | host: Ovis aries | place: New Zealand | reverse complement strand
TATGAGTTCGCATGTGGTGTTAGTGGATACATGCTTGGTGTAAATCCATTTAACCAACCAGGTGTAGAAAGCTACAAAGCAAACATGTTTGCATTACTTGGAAAACCAGGTTTTGAAGATAAGACAGAAGAATTACTAAAGAGACTATAAGAGAAGGATTGAGTAAATGCCAAAAGTAAGCATAATAGTTCCAGTATATAATGTTGAAGATTATCTAGAGAGATGTTTAGACTCTCTAGTTAATCAAACCCTGGAAGACATTGAAATAATAGTTGTAAACGATGGTAGCCCAGACAATAGTCAGGCTATCATTGAGCGTTACGAGAAAAAATATCCAAACAAGGTAAAGGGTTACATTAAAGAAAATGGTGGATTGTCTGATGCCAGAAACTATGGAATGCCTTATGCAAAGGGTGAGTATGTGGCCTTTGTCGATAGCGATGATTACGTAGAACTTACTATGTATGAAAAGCTATATAACGAGGCCAAGGCAAAGGATTCGGAGATTGTAGTCTGTGGCTACTTTAAGGTAGATGAAAAAGAAAAGACTATGCAGAGTGCGCAGATGGGCAATATGGAATTCTATGACCAAAACCCAAGAGAGCGTAAAGAAATTTTGGAAATAAATGCTCCATATGCATGGAACAAACTAGTTAAGAGAGAATTACTTGAGAGAACAAAAATACAATTCCCTAAGGGATTATTGTTTGAGGATATTTGTACAATGTATCCTCTACTTGCTAGCGCAAATAAAGTGTCTAAAGTTAATGAGGAACTCTACTATTATATAGTAGAAAGAGAGGGCTCTATCACAGCACAGTTTGATGCTAGTAAAACTAAAATCCTAGATTCTATCGAGCTTCTAAACGAGAGAATTGAAGACATGGGATTGATGGAAGAGTACAGAGATGAGATTGTCGTAATAAACCTAAGACATATCTACTTTAGATTTAAAGAGTTTGATAAATACAAAGATAGAAAAGAACAGGTTAAGTTTGTAAACAAGGCCTTTAAGATTTTGAAGAGACACTTCCCTGATTGGAGAACTAACTCAGGAAACTATACAAAGTTTACTTTGCAGGAGAGAAGAAAGAAAAAGATTTGGCTATACAAGAGAAAATGGTACTGGCTATTTATTTCTATTATCCCACTAAGCTGGGTTCAAAGAATAGCAGAGTATGACGACTATCACTTTGTTAGAAGTAACGCACTTCTAAAGAGATACTATGTTGGCCTTTTGGATAAGACTAAAGTTAGCAAGAACAAAGTATTAGTAGAGTCATTCCACGGAAAAGATATTTCTGATTCTCCATATAGCATTATGATGGAGCTACTAAAGAGAAAGAAATATAAAATCTATGTGGCAACAGATGAACTTTGCAAAGATAAAAATAAAGAGTTTATAAAAAAGAATAAATTAAAAGTTAAGCTTGTAGTAATTAGATCTAAGAAGTACTACAAACTACTAGCTACTGCTAAGTATTTGGTAAACAATGTTTCATTCCCTAAGTGTTTGATTACAAGGGATGAACAAATTCATATAAATACATGGCACGGAACACCACTTAAGACTTTGGGTAAGAATATGAAAAAGGGCATCGAGTCTATGTCTAATATTCAACACAACTTCTTGCAGTGCGATTATTTGTTGTTCCCAAATAGATATACAAAAGATTGCATGATGGAAGATTACAATTTAAATCAGTTGTATACAAATAAGACTATCGTTAGTGGATATCCAAGAAACACAATTTTCTGCGACGAAGAAAAAGGAAAAGAGACAAAGAAACTTCTCGGTTTAGAAGACAAGGAAGTTTATATCTATATGCCTACATGGAGAGGCGTTAATAGCTATGGTGCAATGAGAACTACAGCTATTAAGGAAATACTCGAACAGTTTGACGAGAACTTAAATGATAATCAGTGCATGTTTGTAAACCTACATCCTAACGTAGGTGAGGACATTGATTACTCAGCGTTTAAACATATTGATAAGTTCCCAGTTGATGTTGCTAAATATGAATTTATCAACTGTTCAGACGCATTGATTACAGACTACTCAAGTATCTTCTTTGACTACTCAATTACTAAAAAGCCAATCGTGCTATTTATGTATGACTATGATGAGTATATGGAAGATAGAGGAATGTACATCGATGTTAAGTCACTTCCATTTAAGCAGATATATAATATAGAAGAAATGTGCGATTCATTTAAAGACAGCAAGATCCTTACATACAGATATGATGATGCAAAAGACTACTTCGACAAATTCACTTCATACGATTCTATAGATGCCACAGAAAAACTAGTAGACTATGTATTCGAAGGTAAAGATGTCGGATTAGAGGTAGAAGATTACAGTCACAATAAAGAAAAAGGATGGAATCTAGAAGCGCTTCCAGCCAAACCTTTGGAGAAGGAAGAACTAGATGAAATCATTTCTAAGTGTGATGTAGATAAAACTATTTTTGCAGTAAGAGATATATACTTCCATGCATTGATGAATCAATGGTTCTACGAAGAATACAATGACAAACTAACATATATTGTTTTTGCATATTGTAGAATGGTCAAAGAAAAAGAGGAAGCTATATTCTTATCAGAAGACAAAAAGAGAAAGCCTCTTAGAAGAAAGATTAAGAATAGAGCAAGAGAGCTGGGCTATCAAAGATCATTACCTAATATTAAATTATTAAACAAGCAAGATAATAAGAGATTAATTTAAAACTATATCAAATAAAACAGGAGGCTACCTAGATTGAATCTTTTCAAGAGAAAAAATAATATAGGCATCCAATATTCATTTTTATTTGTTATAGTTTTAGCATTTTTTGGGATACAGTTTGCATACCTAGGAAAGACAATGATTTGGAGCGTAGATGGATATTTGCAGTGGTATCCACTATTTGCCAAATTTAAAATGTTGATGGGCGATTTGTTCACACATGGATTTGCGTTGTGGCAGTGGGACACTGGGCTAGGTGGAGACACAATTGCTAACTACTCGTTTATGTTGTTTGATCCATTCCACTATATTGCACTATTGTTCTCAAAAGCAAATCAAGATGTGGCATACACTATAGTCGTTGTTTTAAAATTATATGCAGCAGGTTTTATAGTTTTAAAATATTTGCAGTACAAAGGTAAGAGTATAAATTTATGCTTAATAGGTGCAATCAGCTACGCATTTTGCTCGTGGGCTATTGTTTGTATTAGGCATGATTTTTTTATTACACAACTAGTTTTATTCCCGCTTATTATTTGGGGAATAGATTTAGTATGGAAAAAGAAAAATCCAGCACTACTTATAGTGTCTATCTTTTTCTCATGCGCAATCAGTGTTTACTTTACATACATGACAGCGGGCATCGTTGTGGTTTATGTAATCGTCAAATACTTTGTCGAGAGCGAAGCAAAAAGCGTCAAAGATTTTATTGGCAGAATGTTATTTTTGCTAAAATACGCTGTCCTTGGGGCGTTAATAGCAATCCCGATTGTGGCATCCCAGTTGTATGCACTAATTAACACAAGTACAGAGTCAGGAGAAGGTTTAACTATCTTTCCGGCACTCACAAAGGTTTTACTATTTGTTCCTGGGTTAGCAGGAAATATTGATATTAATGAAAACTATTCTAATATCGCACTTAATGCTATTTTGATAATAGCTGTTGCGGTAGTCCTTATATATAGAAAGAAAACTACAGCAATGTGGATGAGTATTATTTTGGGAATCTTTCTACTTATTCCACTTTTCCAATCTGTTTTAAATGGACTAAGCTATCCATCGGGTAGATGGTGCTATACAGTGGCATTTTTCTTCACTTTAGTCAGTGTAGAATCTTTGGAAATAGTGAAAGACAATATCTCAAAATATAAGATGCCAATCTTTGTATTTGCGGGACTGTCAGGAGTAATTGCCATCGTCCTAAAAGTATTAAATAATATACAGACAGCAGAATTTGTTTATGTAGTAATAGACATATTGTTTGTAGTAGCAATTCTTTGTCTGCTAATTAAAAAGCAGGGCGATGAGAAAAACGAGAGTCGCATAAAGATGTTAGTTGCTGCAAATGTGGCAGTGATTTGTTTTGTTTTCTTTATTCCATATGTAGGAAATGGAGTGAGCATTTATTCAAATCAAAAAGTGTGTTTCAACAGCTATCAGAGTTCAAGTTTAAGTCATGCAACTAAAATAAAGGACAATGACTTCTACAGAGTGGGAACTTTTTGGAATCCAGGAGTATATGAAAATGGACCAGTTAACAATGCTGCAATAAACTCAAATATTTTCTGGAATGTACCATCCACATTTGAATATCTTTCAACATTAGATAGTGATTGGATTGAATATAATAAAGAATTAAGCAACAGTGGCGGAAACTATTTGAGAATGACTTCTCTACACAACGATAGTAGGAGTCGAATTAATTTCTTGCAAAATGTTAAGTATTATATTTCTAAAAATCTAGATTACAGAGCAAGGAATATTAGAAATGATTCTTTAGGCTACGATCTTTATTCTGGCGTAGGCTATAAACAGATAAAAGTGCCTAACACTAAGACACATATTTTTAAAAATGATATAGACACTAGTCTAGGATATGTCTTCGACAAAGTGGTTTCAAAGAGCGATTATTTAAAATATGATTCTGTAAAAAGAGAACAGATATTAATGAACAGTCTTGTTGTTGAAGATAAAGATATGAAAGAGTTCACAAGCATTAAAAATAATGAAGTGGACAAGGCATTTGAAAAGACAACACAGATTCCATATGATCTTAAAACAGATAGCAAGGCAGTAAAGATAAAAAATAATAAAATTATCATAAAGAAGCCAAGCAAGCATGTCATTCTAAAACCTAAAGCTGCGGCTAATAACCAAGAACTGTATTTGGTTATTAAGGGATATAGGAGAAAAAATATATTTGGAACTGACATAAAAGACAACGACAAAAATTACATTTCAAGAAATATTGGAGGAGAGCATTTACTAAAAGGTTTTAGTAATGCTGAGAGAGTAAACCAAGGACTTCAAGGTGTGAAAGACTATATTGTAAATCTTGGTTTAGACAAAAATCCAAGTGGCAATATTGCTATTACATTTAAAAATCCAGGAGAATACAGTTACGACAGCATGGAACTTGTGACTGTTTCAAATGACAAATTCTTTGACGAAGCACAAAAATTATCTGATCAAAGATTAAAGACAAAGACTGTTAAAAATGACTTAGTAGAAGGAACTGTTAATGCCAAAAAAGATGGTCTGCTTTATTTGAGCATTATCAAAAATGATGGTTGGAAAGTTTATATTGATGGCAAAAAAGCTGATAAACTTTATCAAGTAGACACAGCGTTTACAGGGGTTAAAATAAAAAAAGGACAACATACAATTAAGCTAGTTTATAGCACAATTGGAATGCCATATACGCTATTGGCTAGTGCATTTGGAATAATTATATTAGTAGTAATTGAAATTCTATATTTTAAGAGAAAGAAGAAAGATAGGAGTTTGCGATGAAAAAAGTATCTGCCGTAATAGGTCTATACAACTCAGAAAAAACTATAGGCGATGTGATTAAGGAACTAAAGGAAGCATTTAGTGAAAGCAACAAGTACGAACTTGAAATGGTTTTAGTGGATGATCACAGTCCTGATAATGTCTATCAATTGGTAAAGGGTATTGCCAAAGAGGATAAATCTATTAAAGTAATTCATTTGGCGAAGAATTCTGGACAGACTAATGCTGTAATAGAAGGATACCGTCATGCGACAGGCGAATATATAATCGAGATGGATGACGATCTTCAAATGCCTGCTAGAGAAGCTGTTAGAATGGTTGAGCATCTAGAAGAGAATGACTACGATGTTGTTTTTGCGAAGTACGCTGATCAAAAAGAAAGCTTTGGCAGAAGACTTGGAAGTAAAATCAATAACAAGATGACACAGATTATGCTTAAGAAACCTAAACACATTAGGGTTAATAGCTTCTATGTAATGAGAAAGTTCGTCAAAGACGAAATGATTAAATATTCAAATCACTACCCATATCTTTATGGAATGATTTTTGGAATTACAAATAATGTGGCAAACCTTGACGTTGAACATAGAGAAAGAGCCTATGGCAAATCAAACTACACATTTAGAAAGTTGGTTGGTCTATGGACAAATGGATTCCTTAATTTTTCAGTTGAACCACTTAGAGTGGCAACCAAACTTGGAACTATAATAGCGAGTATCAGTTTTGTTGTAGCAATCGTTTTGATTATTCAACGAATTTTATACCCAACAAAGTCTATGGGTTGGTCATCACTTATGGTTACAATTATCTTTTTCTCAGGAGTGCAACTTTTGGGAATGGGACTACTTGGAGAGTATTTAGGAAGACAGTATATTTCAGACAGTGGAATGTCACGTGTTTCAGTTAAAGAAAAGATTAACTGTGAAGATGAAGAAGAGAATGAAGAGGAATAGTTATGTCTAATTTTTATTCTAAAGAAGAATTAAAAGAAATTGGTTTTAAATCTTTTGGAGAAGATGTGTTAGTCAGCAAGAAAGCAAGTATTTATGGCGCTGAAAACATTTCTCTTGGAAACCATGTAAGAATAGATGATTTTTGTATCTTAAGCGGAAAGATAGACATTGGTAATTATGTTCATATTTCTGCATATGATGCGCTCTTTGGCGGAGACGCCGGAATATCAATTGGTGATTATGTGGCGGTTTCTTCTAGAATAGCCGTGTATGCTGTGACAGATGATTACACAGGAGAAGGATTAGTTAATCCTATGGTCCCAGAAGAGTACAGGAATGTGCAACAGTCACCTGTTAAAATATCTAACCACTGTATTGTGGGAACAGGATCAACTATATTGCCGGGAGCGACCTTGGCAGAAGGAGTTTCTGTAGGAGCTATGTCTTTAATCAATAAAGATTTAGAAGAGTGGGGAATCTATGTAGGCATTCCATGCAAAAGAATCAAAGACAGAAGCAAAAATATGCTTAAGTATGTAGAGGAACTAGAGAAGGAATAACAATGCAAAAGATAAAAAACTTTATAGCAAATATTTATATATTTTTTGTAAAGCTTTTCTACAAATTAATACGCAAAGACTTCACCGACAAAGACAGACACGTGTGGCTACAGTTTTTGGGATTTGTCATTGTGGGATGTTCTAACTTTTTGGTCCAGTATATCGTATTCACAGGATGCTTTTACGGACTAGGATTTAACGAACTAATCTCAAATACAATCGGATTCTTTATCAGTGGTTTTAATGCATTCTTTTGGAATAATAAATTTGTTTTTAAAGTTAAGAAATCATTTAAAGAGTCTTTTGTTATTTTGATAAAAACTTATTTAGCGTATGGAGCAACAGGACTTTTGTTGTCCTCGGCGCTACTATATCTAGAAATTTCGATTTTACATATTCCAGCGTTTATTGCGCCGGTTATCAATCTAGCTATAACAACACCTATCAACTTTTTCCTTAACAAACTTTGGGCATTTAATGACAAAAGTGGAATGAAGGATATGTTTGACGAAGACGAAAACAACAGTAGCATTGAATAATTATAAATGATAGAATATAGAATACATTTTGGATTTAAATATAGGAGTGTAAAATGTCAAAAATATTCGTAACAAAACCGAATATACCTAGTTATGAAGAGTACGCAGAAGAGATTAAAAATATTTGGGAAACTCAGTATATAACTAACTTTGGACCACAGTATCAAAAATTTATCGATACTATTAAAGAAAGATATGGCTATGAGTATGTGGATTGCCAGTGTAATGGACATATGTCTTTGCAGAATATGCTTTCTTGCGTGGAACCAGGCGAAGTGATAACTACACCATTTACTTTTATCTCAACAGCACTAGCTATTAATAATGCAGGTCATACTCCTGTTTTTTGTGATATTAAAAAAGACGATTACAATATTGATCCAGACAAGATTGAGGAGTTAATTACAGATAAAACTGTAGCAATAGTTCCTGTTCATGTTTACGGATCACCTTGCGACACAGAAAAGATTCAAGAGATTGCAGACAAATATAATTTGAAAGTAATATATGATGCAGCACATGCTCTAAACGTTAAGTATAAAGGCAAAGAAATTGGAACATACGGAGACGGAGCGATGTTCAGCCTTCACGCAACAAAAGTTATGAATTCGATAGAAGGTGGAATTTGCGTTGTTAAAACTAAAGAGATGTTAGATGAGCTTATTTCTCGTTCAAACTTTGGAATCAGTGATGCTAGAACGGTTTATGACGGAGTGAACTCAAAGATGAATGAATTCCAAGCATCTATGGGAATTGTTAATTTTAGACATTTAGATGATGCGATTGCTAGAAGAAAAGAATTAACAAAAATGTATGACGAGAGATTAAAGGGCATCGATGGTTTGAAAATCTTTGAAAGAAAAGATGATGTTGAATACAACTACGCATACTACCCAGTCCTATTAGAGAAGGATGGAGTAGATGGCGGAGATCTAGTTTCTTATATGGAACAATTCGATGTATATGGAAGAAGATATTTCTTCCCTGCAGCCAATGAGATGCCATATTTTAAGGGAATGGGTAACACACCTATTGCACACGAGGTTTCACTTAACATTGTTTGCTTGCCAATTTATCCAGACTTAAAAGATGAAGAACTAGAAAAGATTGCAGGATTAGTTAAAGACTTTATGGCACAGTAGTTCACCATATGGCTTAAATCAAATATTGATTTATTTGAAGTGAGGGAAATATGAGCGAAAAAGAAAAGACCACATTAGATGGCAAAATTAAAAATTATATATATTTACCATTCTATTTTTTAGCGCTTTGGATTGTGCTTGCGTTGGTATGCTTTTATTTTGATATAAGAGCAGGCGTTATTATGTCAGTGGCCACAGTCATTTATTTTGTGGCGTCCTTAGTATTCTGCATTAAATTTAGACCTAGATTTATGAAAGATTTGGTGGAGTTTGGCGCAGACTATAGTCAAATTCAAAAACAGATGCTAGATGATTTGGATGTACCATTTGGACTTTTGGACGAGACAGGTCGAATTCTTTGGGCTAACAGTATGTTAGAAGATGTGGTTCAGGGAGAAAACATTAAGAATAAAAACGTCATTTCTATTTTTGATAAGTTCGATGGTTCAAACATTAAGTTTGACGAGTCTGGCAGAAATGAATTTATGATGACATACAACGACAGAGAGTACAAAGTTGTTTTAAAAGAATTCTCTCTAGACCCTAAATGGAATGAAAATAAATCAGAAGAGAGTAGTAAGGCTGATATGATAGCTTTCTACTTATTTGATTATTCATATATTAGTCAGCTTGAAAAAGAAAATGCTGACGAGAAGATGATAGTAGGCCATATTTATTTGGACAACTATGATGAGTTGATGCAGGAAGTGGATCCAGCTAGAAGAACACTTACACTTGCGCTTATTGATAGAAAAATTTCTAAGTATTTTGGCGAGTACGACGGAATCGTAAGAAAAGTTGAGAACGACAAATACGTTGTATTTTTCAAGGCAAAGTATTTAAATCAAATGCAAAGCGACAAATTCTCAGTACTAGATGAAGTAAAAGATATTCCTACGGGCGACAATATGGATGCCACTCTAAGTATTGGTTTAGGCCGTGGAAATGAAAAATTGATTGATAATTACGAACTAGCAAGTTCAGCCATTGACTTAGCTCTAGGTCGTGGTGGTGACCAGGCAGTTTTAAAAGATGGAAATAAAGTTTACTACTATGGTGGTAAGTCTAAGTCTGTAGAGAAGAACACTAAGGTTAAATCTCGTGTTAAAGCTACAGCGTTTAGAGAACTACTTATGGACCATGCCGATGTTTATATTATGGGACATCATTTGGCGGACAACGATGCCTTTGGCGCAGCCATCGGTTTCTATCGTATTGCTAAGACTTTGGGTAAAGAGGCTCATATAGTTTTGGGTGAATACACAAGTACAGTGGCTCCGCTAGTGGATGATTATAAGGCCGACGAAGAATACCCAGACGATATGTTTATGACTGGCTCAGAGGCACTTGATCAGATTACAAAGAACGATGTTTTGATAGTTGTGGATTGTCACAGTGCCGACTACGCCGAAGAACCTGGACTTGTGAACAGAGCACAGACTAAGGTGGTAGTGGATCACCACAGACAAAAAGAAGATGCTATCGAAAATGTTCAACTTTCATATATTGAACTTACTGCTTCATCATCATGTGAGTTGGTGGTT
>ODAI011100410.1_pt1 | contig 10259 bp, 12 predicted proteins | sample 1539321 | NCBI WGS metagenome assembly ODAI01 (sample SAMN02144231, study PRJEB22623) | gut metagenome | biome: sheep rumen | host: Ovis aries | place: New Zealand | reverse complement strand
TAGGGGTATAGCTCAGTTGGTAGAGCAGCGGTCTCCAAAACCGCGTGCCGAGGGTTCAAGTCCTTCTGCCCCTGCCAGATCATTAAAGCCTGTATTTCGAGGAAACACCGAAATACAGGCTTTTCTCTTACCTGTAGAAAACAGTTATAACTGCAAATATGCAGTTGCGTGTGAAGAAAAAGCAGTTATTTTTCACACGTTTTCACACGAAGTTCACACGAAGAATAGGCGATATAATGTAATGAAAGAAGCAGCTCCCTACCAGGAGCTGCTTTTCTTATGATACAACGGTTACTTTCTATAACAGAAGCTGTTACAAACACTGACTCACCTCGGTACTACTGAAGTACCGAAGGTTTTTTTCTTCAACCTCTACTCTCTAGTAATACTTGTACAGGTACGCTAAGTAATACCCAGTTCTGCGAGGATGTCGTTGAAACAGCTGCTACTTATGATTGTACACGCAAGCTCTTTGAATGCATATCAGAGCAATGGACAGTTCTTCAGCCTACGCAGTTGTGGCTTACACCATATAAACGAAAAGGAGTATGACAAGAGACTGGATGTACTTGTTCTTATAATCTGCCTTATGCCTTCTGTGAGCAGGTCGGCAAGGAGATACGGGATATTTCGGACGAATAACCGTTTGAGATTCCAGATTCGTGGGAGTGGGTGCGCTGTTCTACGCTCGGTGCAATAATTCGTGGCAGTGGTATTAAGAGGACGGAAACTGTTGAACGTGGTATGCCGTGTGTGCGCTATGGAGAGCTATATACAACCTATAACACTTCCTTTACAGAAACGATTTCATTTATACCGCAGGAGCTATTTGAACAATGCAAACAAATAAGCTATGGTGATGTGATATTTACGTTGACAGGCGAAAACAAGCCTGATATAGCTAAAACAGTTGCATACTTAGGAGATAGCCCTGTTGCTGTCGGCGGAGACTTAGCTTATTGGACGCATCATGGAATGAATCCACTATATCTTGTATATTTTATGTCATCGCCGTATGCTATCGGGCGAAAGGTCAATCTTGCAACAGGAGATATTATTGTCCATATCTCAGGCGATAAAGTAGGCTCATTCCTCATTCCAGTACCGCCGCTTGCTGAACAAGATAGAATAGTCGCTCAAATCAACAAATTAGAGCCTACTATTCAGGAATACCATTCAAAAGAGCAAGCTGTTTCAGCCCTCAACACAACCTTCCCCGAAGCACTGAAAAAGTCTATCCTGCAAGAAGCGGTGTAGGGCAAGCTCGTTCCGCAGAACCCCGATGATGAGCCTGCAAGCGTACTTCTGGAGCGTATCCGAGCCGAAAAACAGGCACTCATCAAGGCTGGCAAGATCAAGCGTGACAAGCACGAATCGGTCATCGTAACAAGGGATAAAATTCCTTATGAGATCATCGATGGAAAAGAACGATGTATAGCTGATGAAGTGCCTTTTGAGATTCCTGATAGTTGGTGCTGGTGTAGGCTTGGTTCTATATCGTGGTTTTTTGATGCAGGAAAAAGTCCGAACTGTATCAAACAAAGCGTCACAGGAACAGAGTATGGTGTAATAACAACAACGTCGATACAGCTTGGTTATTTCGATGAACAGCAAAACAAGGTATTACCGCCGAGTTTTGATGTTAAGGAAGAAATGAAAGTAAATAAGGGTGATATTCTTATTACTCGCGCTGGTCCTATGAACAGAACTGGTGTGGCTTGTGTTGTTAAAGACATCCACTACAACCTTATACTTTCCGATAAAACAATCAGAATCAACATGTCCGATGAACTGTTTGATAAAGATTATATCGTCACAGTCCTCAACTCCCCTAAAATTAGAGAGCAGATTATAGGATTGATGTCAGGTATGGACAAGCAACAAGTCAATGTATCACAAGATAAGTACAAAACTGTTTTCATTCCGCTACCTCCGCTTGCTGAACAGAAGCGTATTGTAGCCAAGATAGAAGAACTCATGAAATACTGCGACAAGCTATAAAAATCGGGCATACCCTCGTTTTGAGAGTATGCCCATTGTGTTTATCTTGAAAGCTGTTCTCATTCTTGAGTCAAATGGGGCAATATTCGGTTTATGCAGCGTTAAGTTCAACCTTCAGTGTTTTTATGCGGATAAAAGATTCTGGTGAAATCCTTCTTTTTCTCAGTATTGTTGTCTCCGTTCCCAGCAGGTTCTTGCGGTTTATTCTTTTTCTCAATCACGAGTTCAACAGGTTTCTGGATTATATCAGCCGTTCTCTGCGCCAAGTCCGGGGAAATGTTTAAGGGTTGCCGAGACACCTGCATCCTGCATGCCCATGCTGACATTGGTGACCATATTGGCGACAACTTCCGGATTGGAGCTGAATATGCGGTCACCGAGTTCATTGTTAGGATCAATATTCACATCAGCGACGGGTGCAAAGTCCACATTGAAACCAAGAGCACGGAGGTCTGTACGATAGTATTTCCGATGTTGTAGGCGGTACCGGAGTCATTGTACTGCTCCTTTGCATCATTACTGTAATTACTATTTTAGCATGTTTTTTCGATGAAATCAATGCTGTAACGCAAGTAATTTGCGATTTTTCGGTGATCCCGGCAATTTACATCATATTTGTCCTGTATCTTCTGCCAATCAGCCCTGCCGCACTGAACAGTACAGCAATGAGCAGCAGCCATTTCTTCTCACTGAAGCTGCCGGATGACATGGAGAATACATAGAACATCCCGAGCCTGCTTTTCAGAAGGAAATTCATTACATAGTAAATGACAGCAGCCATATATCCTGCGATCGTATTATCGCTGACGGCAGCTGTGAAGAATCCGATGCTCCCCACAGCAGCCGCACTGACAGCTGCACCGCAGAAGTGCCTGAACGACACATCCGAGCCGCAGTATTTCATAAACAGCACGAATGCACCTGTCAGCGCAAGCATGACCGCCGCAGCCATGAGCAGTCTCATCAGGCATACCAATTCATAACTCATTTTTTTGGCACGGACAGTATCGCGGATGTTTTCGTCCTGTTCCGGCATGAATACCGGTGTCATGAGGATGATCCCGGTAAACGGCATCATTAATTCAAGAGGCTGAGCAGCCGCTTTTGCATCAAGATCGTTCACTCCGAACAGCATTGGAATAGACAGAACGACTGCAACGGCAAGAAGATAGTGTATAAGATAATTATGCTTTGCGTCTGAGTATGCCGCTCTCACCAAACAGCCGAACACCATTGAACCGTCCTCCTCTCTTCAGTTCATATACTAAAACTGTAAGTAAAACGAGTATGAGTGATATCAGAATATAGAAAATGCGGCTGAATACAAAGGCGCCCATGTGCGTTATGAATTGTTCCCTGTAAAACAGTGAGTTATGGCGGCAGATAAGTGTAAATCTGCTGATATTGCCCCAGAGCATGCCGCTGCCCCTGAGCAAAGGGATGAACCACAATACGAACTGTACAAGTATCGCTGCTCCCCCTGATATCAACTCGGTCAGCAGCATTCCGGCCGCCGCTGCTTCCATGATATTCGGTATCAGCCAGAAAGAGGGAACAGTGAACATCGCAGCATAGCTGATATTACTTCCTCCGTATATCCTTACAGCCTGTATGAGTGCAGCTGCCATAGTCAGCAGTACAGGGACGAACATGGTCACAGTGAGTGCGGCAAATCTTGTGAAAATCAGGCGGAAAGATGAGATCCGGCGGGAATATACAAGTTCGGTCATCCTTCTTTTCCTGTCAGCAGCCGTAAGAGCGGCAGCCACAAAAACAGGCAGTATTCCGAGTGTTATCCCTGCATAGTCGCTGAAAAGCCTTGCAAGCGCACCTGTTATACGGTCTTTGTCGGTAAAGTCCGCATATTCTTTCAGAGCCTCTTCCTTGGTCAGTGTCTCCTTTGAAAAGTGGAAAACGAGATCATCCGGCTTGAAATCCGAACCGCCTCCGAGTGTATGATCAACTTTCCCCATCAGTTCAGTGAATCTTTCATATGTCAGCGTATCAGACAGGGGAATGCTCTCAATGTTGTACCCGGTGTATTCATGCAGACCGTCGTAGACTCCGTATTTTTCGGCACTTTCATCAAGAGCGCTGATCTCTGCGGCGGAAAGTCCGGTGAGTTCTTCAAGGCATTCTTCTATCTGTCCGCGTTCTTTTTCATTCAGCTTGACTGCTTTATAGAACCCTAAAGGATAGCAGATGTACCGGTTAGCCAGATATCCTTCTGCGAGACTTTTTACAGCCCCTTCCATTATGCGGCCATGGTCTTCGGAGAGCTTGTATCCATCATACGGCGGCGATGCAGCATCGCGGCAATCCGGATAATACTGAGAAGTGAAGTCGAGGACAACGATCAGGCAGTATATCCAGAATGTTAGTGAAAAAATGACCTTTTTGCATTCTTTCAGAAACAGCATTATTCATCACCTCCGCAGACATCACAGCCTCTGCTGCGGAGGCAGTACATATAAGCACCTTCCAGATCAGGAGCAGTCTGTACAGGATTCGGCAGATCCGGCTCTGCATCTGAAACTATGCGTACAGTAATATATTCATTCTGAGCAAGCATACCTGTCACAATATATTCCTTTTTTATCTGCGGCAGGAAGCGTTTTGCCACATTGACGGTGTAGATATGACCTTCCGCTTCTTTTAAAAGTTCGCTCACTGTACCACGCCACAATATTTTTCCGGAATCCATAATTGCTATCTGTTCGCATGTAGCTTCGATATCGCCGACAATGTGTGTTGACAGCAGGACTATCCTGTCCTCAGCCAGTTCACACATAAGGTTCCTGAAACGTATCCTCTCTTCCGGATCCAGTCCGGCAGTTGGTTCGTCAACTATCAGGACCTTGGGATCGTGCAGTATAGCCTGAGCGATCCCGAGCCTTCGCTTCATGCCGCCTGAGAGTTCCTTTATCTTTTTATGGCGGTGTTCGATGAGATCTACGCGCCTGAGCAGAGAAGTCACACGTTTTTTGCATTCCCTTGAAGGTATCCCGGAAAGTGTCCCGAGGTAGCACAGAGCTTCGTCAGTCCTCATTGAAGGATACATTGAGAATTCCTGAGGCAGGTATCCGGTCATAGCCCTTATCTCCGCGGCATTTTCAATAGGAACGCCGCATACTGTGATCTCTCCGCTGTTTTTCTTATGGAGAGCAGCAAGAGTTTTCATAAGTGTCGTCTTGCCTGCACCGTTTCTGCCCAGAAGACCGAACATTCCCTTTTCAATAGTCAGGTCGATATCGAAAAGCACCTGTTTTTTTCCGTAGGATTTATTCACGCCTTTTATGATTATGTTGTCCGACATATCATCGCCTCCAAAAAATAATGACATGAAAGGTATTCCCTGTCATGTCATTATGATAATCCTTATATTTCAACTATTTATCTACTTTTTGATCTTTTACGGAAAAAGCTGCTGTAACTGAACCTCCGCCGGATACGCTGTTGCTGACGAAGATATCACCTCCGCACTTTTTGCAAAGCAGTCTGCATATATATAGCCCGAGACCGAAGTGTTCCTTTTCGTCGCCGGTCTCATCACGATAAAAAGGCTGCCATGCCCGGCGCAGTGCCTCATCCGAGAAACCTTTTCCGTCATCTGTGACAGTTATCGAAAGTATGTCATCATTTACGGCGGCAGAGCAGCCTATGCTGCTTTCAGCATACCGCAGAGCATTTCCGATTATGTTTTCGAAGACCTGCATGACGATACCGGTGTCTGTACATAGCATAACATCATTTTCTGAGCCGGCATTGAACGTGAAACTGAAGTTTCCGCAGAGCATACTTCCGGTCTCACTGAGCTGTCCGCAGAGCTTTTCAAAAGAGCAGCGTTCCGGTTCGGGGATTATGTCCTCCAGCTTATGCAGTCCTGTCATTTTTTCGGTATATCTTTCAAGGCGGCTGACCTGTCCGGACATTTTGCTGATGATCTCAGACTGCTTTTCCGGACTGATACCGTTGCCGAATCGGCTGATAAGTTCGGTATAGCCTTTGAGCACGGTGATAGGTGTTCTGAGGTCGTGAGAAAATGCGGAATTGAGACGTTTGCGTTCCTCAAGAGATTTCCAGAGCACATAATTGCTTTCGTAGAGGTCACACTTCATATGCTCGAAGGAATCGCAAAGCTGCCCGAGTTCATTATCAGAATCACATTTCACAGTGAAATCGAGGTCATCAGAAAGGATCTTTTCAGCAGCCTGAGTGAGTGTATCTATAGGTCCCTTCATTTCTTTCTTGTAGAATCTGTTTATCGTCACCCACAGACACAATACCGACCAGAGAGGGATGACCAGATATCTTCCGTAATGGACAGCCGGATATATCCTGCTGTCCGACACGTTTCTCACGTCCGCTGCATATTCATAAGCCTGCCCTGATGTATGACTGCCGGACCATGCCTTCATGGATGCTGCTTTCAAACTCATCTCCAGACGATCTGACAGCAGGCATATGACGAAAACGCCTGCGGCACATATCACAAAGCAAACTATGAGGTAGCGCAGAAGTACGGCAGGTATGCTTTTGTTATTTACTTTACCCATTTGTATCCAACGCCCCAAACCGTTACAATATGTCTGTCTTCACCGAATTTACCGAGTTTAGCCCTGATGCGCCGTATATGCTCAGCGATCACCGAACTGTCGCCCTCGGCGTCATATCCCCATATTTTCTCATAAATCCGTTCTTTGTCGAATACCTGACCGGTATTGAGGGAAAGCAGTTCGATGATCCGGAATTCCTTGTTTGCCAGTTCTATCTCATTATCATTGATTCGCATTGCTTTTTCGGTATAATCTATCACTGTGCTGCCGAAGAACCTGACATTCTTCACAGAATGTACCCTGTGGTCTCTTCGTATATGAGCAGCTGCACGGGCACCGAGTTCATCGAGAGAGAACGGCTTGATGATATAATCATCTCCGCCGGCAGCAAAGCCTCTTATCTTGTCTTCATCTTCGATCTTAGCGGTCAGGAAAACTATAGGGCAGCTGACATACTCCCTTATCCTTGAACAGACTTCAAAACCGTCTGCTCCGGGCATATTGACATCAAGCAGTATCAGATCCGGAGACTTAGCAGCGGCTTCTATAGCCTGCGGACCGTTATATGCAGTATAAACGCAGTATCCGCCGAGTTCAAAATAATCCTTCAGAAGTTCGACCACATCTTTTTCATCATCAGCCACAAGAATACTGTACATACACATTCTCCTTTCATGCTGAATATAAATGATAATTATCAACTTTTTATCTACAGCTATGCTTTGCAGGCATGAGACCGGCTTCTGCATTTGCTGCCTGTTTTGTATATATCATATTCTGACAGATTTGTCAAGAGAAAACGACAGATTCCGAAAACGATACCTTTCGGCAGCGGAGAAAATTCATATTTTTGATAATAAACACGCATTGACTGTAAGGCGTGATTATGATAAATAGAATGATCTGACTTCCGGCGAACCCATTGGGGTGCATAGATCATGAAGCTTTTAAAAGCAGAGATAAACGAGATATAAGGAGCGTGCTATGGAATATCTGATCCACAGGGGAGAAAAGATCCCGCTTATCGGCTTTGGCACATACAGGCTTGGAAACAATGAGAGATCAGCAGAAGTCAGAACTATAAGATGCGGTATTGACCGGTTTGGCATGACTCTGCTTGACACCGCTGAAATGTATGGCAGCGGACTCAGTGAAGAGATATTCAGTGATATCATCAGCGACTGTGACCGCGATTCGCTGTTCATAGTTGACAAGATACTTCCGTCAAATGCGGAAGAGGGACTGTACCGTGAATGCTGTCAGCAGTCGCTTGAAAGGTTGGGGACAGATCATATCGACCTGTATCTTCTTCACTGGAGAGGCAATGTTGATATGCAGGATATGGTCGATAATATGGAACTGCTCAAAGAGTCAGGAATGATACGGCACTGGGGAGTCTCCAATTTTGATACACACGAAATGGAGAAGTTGTTCTCTTGCAGGAACGGTTCTGACTGTTTCTGCGATCAGGTTCTTTACAACATTTCAGAGCGCGGTGCAGAATATGATCTTATACCGTGGTGCAAAGCTCATGATGTGCTCGTTATGGCATATTCACCGCTCTGCAACAGCCGTGCGGCGAGGACAGCAGTGGCAAATGACGATATTGTAAAAAGAATAGCGGCAAACGAGCAGAAAACTCCGGAATCGCTCATGCTGTCTTTTGCGGTCAGGAATAAAGACGTCGTGACAGTGTTCAAAACGTCAAGCATCGGGCATCTCGACCTTAACATGCAGAATGTATTCGTTCCGATATCCGGGGAAGATATGGCGAAATTGGCACAGCATTATGCGCTGCCTACAAAAAAATATCCTCTCGAAAAAATATAACAACAGGAGAAAATAATATGGATATGATAGAAAACATGACATATGACTGTGAAAGAGCCCTGTATAATATCCGGGACACACATGTTAAAGGCTGTACATTTGCAGGACCTGCCGACGGCGAATCCGTTCTCAAGGAGACAAGGGATATCGTTATAGATGACGGCTCATTTTCACTGCGCTATCCTATATGGCATGCTATCTTGTGATGAACGAATAATCAGATGCGCTGATAGTCTACACGCAATTGGATTACACAATAATATGAGTAAAGACTTCTTTTACAGATTCTTCCCAAAGAACGGCAAAATACGCTCAAACGCCGCTGTCACATAGGGTTCAAGGTCATACATATCAAAGTGGCTCGCTTCGGGAACAACGAATATTTCCTTATTGCTGTGAGAAACTGCAACGAACACCTCTGTTGAGGAAGGTTTCGACCACGCATTTTCGCTCGTGATGACAAGATAGGGCTTCTGCATCTCCTTCATGATGTTCACCACATTGTACTTCACCAGTTCAAGCTGGCTCCACGCAACGACCTGATTCGACCAGCGTGCCGAATTGCCGCGGGAGGAATAGTAGTAGGCTGCACCCTCATCAAATGCTCTCGGCATAAAATTGAGATACATCAGCGCTCCTTCACCTTTATCATAGGCATCTTTTGCTGCCCTGACTTCCTCCTCCGGCTTGAAAAAGCCCATCATTGGAGAATTGGAAATATCGGAGATCGCCGGAACGATAGCGGTAATTGCTTTCAGTCTCGGCTCTTTCACACCTGCCACGGACATATACGAACCTGAACCGCATATACCGAGTCCGCCGATACGGTCACTATCCACATAAGGCAGGCTTGTAAGGTAATCCACAGCACCCTCAATATCGCTTTCCTTGACATCAGGCAGTTCCTGACCTCTCGGCATACCCTCGCTCTCGCCAAAATACGCACCGTCAAAAACGAGTGTCACATATCCCGCTTCGGTCAGACGCTTGGCATAGACAGACTGTGCCTGTTCCTTGACGGAGAGCATCGGTCCGGTCACAACAACTGCCGGATAGTCTTTGCTGAGGTCGAAGTTTGTCGGCAGATAGAGAAGTCCTGCAAGACGCAGATTCAACTCCTTGTTCATAAATACGACTTTCTGCATTTCCATTATAGATTCCTCCTTATACTTTCATGCTGTTCAGAGCCTTAACAAAATCGGGAGAGCCGTGGTCAACGATCTCACTGTGACCGAGGTCAAGCTCTGCGATCTTCTGCATATCCTCGTCGGAAAGTGCAAAGTCCCAGATGTCGATATTTTGTTCCATACGCTCCACATGAACGGACTTCGGCAGAATGGAAACACCACGCTGCGTGTTCCATTTCAGGGCGATCTGAGCGGCGGTCTTGCCGTATTTTGCCCCTATCTCGGAGAGGACAGGGTGAGAGAAGATGCCGTGTTTGCCCTCAGCAAGCGGCCCCCACGCCTGGGGTGCGATACCGTATTCCTTCATTGTTGCAAGGGCGTTTTCCTGCTGGAAGAACGGGTGCAGCTCGACCTGATTGACCGCAGGAATGATCTCCACATTCTCGCAGAGATTTGCAAGGGTTGCAGGATAGAAATTGGAAACGCCGATCGCCTTGACAAGTCCTTCCTTGTAGGCTTTTGTGATACCTCTGTACGCTGCAAAATAGTCGCCCATAGGCTGGTGCAGGAGAATGAGGTCAACATAGTCAAGCCCTAGCTTTGCAAGAGATGTTTTCACAGACTCATAAGCTGTGTCCTCAGTTTTCATGTTGGACACCCACACTTTAGTAGTGATAAAAAGCTCCTCACGCTTGGCTACTCCGTCAGTGATAGAACGGTTCCCTGCCTTGCCGACAGCCTCCTC
>ODAI014557170.1_pt1 | contig 10260 bp, 12 predicted proteins | sample 1539321 | NCBI WGS metagenome assembly ODAI01 (sample SAMN02144231, study PRJEB22623) | gut metagenome | biome: sheep rumen | host: Ovis aries | place: New Zealand | reverse complement strand
TTTGTCACAACCAAACTTCCGAAAAGAGCTCAAAACGTCTATACGCTTGCAAAAGCCGATAGCAGCGTTATCTATCAAGTCGTGGAGCGTGCCGATAGCCTTATGAAGCTTCTTACGGAGATATACAGATTGGGCGGTTTGCGCTACGAAAGCCCGAGCGTTCGTGAAGCCTTTTTCGAAGTATTAGGTTTCTTAGGCATAAAATAAAGTATTGACACGTTAAACATTAACCTTTAAACTACGCAACAGTAAGGAGGTGATAGCAGATGTTAGCAAGTGATTTTTGTTGTGTAGTCGGTCTGCTTTGGGCGCTTTCGTTTATGTTCATACGTGACGATGAAGGCAAGTATTCAGGCGCTACGATTGCACTAGGAAAGATTATTGTAGCTGTTATTGCTACCGTAATCTTTGCAAGTATGTACATCATATCTTGGGGCTTAGGAATAGCAATCCGCGCTTGTCTATGATTAGGGATTATTGGGTATACCAAAATCGCCAATGTTACGAGCCCTGGGCTTTGTACATTGTCAAAGAGTACGACAGGCGAAAGCCCGATGCAACGACTATTGATTACACGGTGTATGGCGAGTTCATCCAGAACAAAACGCACAGCGTATCGCACGTAAACCTCAAGTATGAAGGGCTGCACGGTTATATCGAGCACATAAGCCAGACGATACGCGATGCAGGCGGTATTTTCGAAGACGAGGAATGGACGCAGTTGGAGCGCTCTTTACTCAACATCTTCACCGATAGGAGATAACGCGCAAAGGGCGCGTTAGCGATAAGAAAGAAGGTTTTAAAATGGCAGAAACGACGGCAATCACGGTACAGACCATTATGAACGAGCAGCCAGGTACTTCCATCTGTTCGATTCAGGCTGAGCCTGGTAACAAGGAGCAAGCGAAAACGATCTTCAACGCGATGAACAACCCGACGCATCAGCTTAGGGAGTTCGTCAACAAGAAGATCTGCGTTGAAAACGTGCTTATCGAGGTTAACGACATTCTCAACGACGATACCGGCGAAGTTGACCGAGTCCCCCGTACCGTGCTTATCTCCCCTGATGGAACCAGCTACAGTGCTACGAGCAAAGGCGTTTTCACATCCATCAAGAACGCCTATGTCGCTTTGGGTGCTGCACCTTGGGATGGTGGCGTTGAATTCGAGGTAAAGCAGAAGACCGTCGGGCGTGGTCAGATGCTCACGTTGGAAATGGTATAATCCGTTTGGTGGCACTGTTCAAAGTCGCTTTCAGCGTAGATTCAGGTCTTGCGCCCTGTGATGGGGACTGACGCGCAACCCGCCGGATTAAATCTGGGTGCAACGCAAGCGGGGTGAGCGATTAGGCATTAAGCTACCATTAGCAAGCCCTGCATCAGCCATACGGTGCAGGGCTTTACTTTTAGAAGGGAGTAATAATGGCTTTCGATATGAAACAGCTTCGCACGGTTAAGCACATGTTGAAGATCTCGAAAACGCCAAAGGGCATGGCGAGCGTTTACAACTGCTTTGAAGACAAGATCTTCGTGCGCTTCGGACGTTTCTACACGTCCAACGGCTACAGTCTTATCTCTATCAATTGGGATGAATACGAGCATGCCGGCGATGAAGAATGGTTAGAGCTTACGCGCTTTGCAGACAATGAAGGCAAGTTAATAAAATTTGAGTTCAAACCAGCAGACGTGCAGTTTAACAATAACATCTTTGAAAAGCAGTTTTTGGAGCGGGTCGAAATGATCGACACGCTACCGGTAAACCCTAGGCTTTTGCGTGACGTGCTTTACATCTTCCAGTTAAACGACATTGCTCCGATTATGCTCCATGACGGTGTACGATGGGAGCTAAGCGGACACAATCGAGACGTGAGCATTAGGGCAATAGTTATGGGAGTTAGGAGATAAAACAATGACGCAGCCACAACTTGCACAGTCACAACCTGCACAGCCACAACCAGTACCGCAACCACAGCCACAACTTGCACAGTCACAACCTGCACAGCCACAACCAGTACCGCAACCACAGCCACAACCTGCACAGCCACAACCAGCACCGCAACCGCAGCCACAACCAGCGCAACCGCAGATTTATTACAATCCTTTGGGTAATATGAACCTGTTACAACCGCAACAACCGCAACCAGTGCAACCGGTACAACCGCCTAAAGCGCCCACGCCTTACGAAGTGACGATAAACCAGCAAAACGAACAGATACAGGCGCTTATAGCGCAAAACGGAAACCTTATGTCGCAGATAGCGCAGTTGGTGCAGGGTGGAGCGCAGATCAGCACACAGCAGCCAATACAACCGCAGGTACAGCCAATGCAGCCGCAACAGGTGCAACAGGTACAGCAGATGCAGCAGGTGCAACCACAGCCGCAACAGTTGTATCCATCACTTTCAGATGATAACGATTGGAGTCTAGAAGCGCTTGCGAAAGAAATTGGCGTGAAGGACAAGTAAAATGATCAAAGGCAAAATAGAAATTGTGGAAGGCGGTGAACTAATGGCTCAAGTTTACCAATGCGACGTTTGCGGCGAAATCTGCAAAAGCGCGGTTACAGTCGCTTTCACAAGCTCGTTTAAATACTGCGATCCCTACGAAATCGACTTATGCAGCGAGTGCATCACAAGCGTAAGTAATCTATTCAACATAAGAGCAAGCAAGATGTACAACATAGGCCGAAATTTAGATGACTTCATACTAGACGATACGCTATAATACACACATGCGCTTAAAGACTCGCCTTCTAACCCTCGAAGCCCTCTCCGCGACTATGCCGGGGAGGGCTTCACTTTTGTGTTACAATCCGCATCAAGCGTAATACTGTAATGCGCAGGCTTGACGGCCAGAAGACACGCAACGGGAAAGCGCGAAATTTTAGGCTTTTGAAATGAAAGAAGGTGTAATAATGGCAGTTCTCAATTCGAACATCTTGAGTCGTGCGTGGTTGTCCGGCTCTTCAATGTTTCAGCAACGTATTCCGAATCCAGCTATTAACTCGTATCAGCGCGTCGTTGAAAACCTTTTCGACCCGATGAACGCAGATCTCTTTAACGAGTTCTCGAATCTGCTCAACGGGCTCAATGCCACATACGTGGAAATCAAGCGTTGGCAATCGCAATTCAAGCAGCTCAAGAAGCCTGCTAGCCAGTGGGGCAACAGCGAGCGCCACGTGGCAGTCAAGTTTTTGCAGGCACACGCTGGCAAATGGGACGATGAAACCTTGCTCAAAGTGGAACGTCCTGAGTTCGTGGAGTGGTTCTACAGCGTGCAGGAACCAAGACGCTATGAGTTCTCTTGGTCGCGTCAGGAAATCGTCCGCGCGTTTTCTCAAGACGGCTACGGTTACGACGATCTTTTGAGCGGAACCATCACGCAGATGCTCAACAGCGCCGATTACGACGAAATGGTTATCATGTTGCAGATGTTCGCCGAAGCGGATAACCGCATGGGGCTTTACCGCTATCATCTCGACAACGAGCCTACTGATGAAGAAAGCGCAAAGGCGTTGCTGAAAGCAGCGCGTGCAACCGCAGGCCGCATGGCAGTTGCACCTACAATGATGTACAACCACATCCCCGTGCCGGTGGTCGAGGATACGAGCACGCTTATTTTCTGGTGCACCCCGGAGGTCACAGCATCTATCGACGTCGATGCACTCGCTGCTTTGTTCAACTCCAATCGTGCGGAACTGCGTTACAAGGTTATAGAGGTGCCAGAGTTCCCCATTCCGAACGTCATCGCTGCTCTTACGTCCGAGGACTTTATTTACTATCGCGACTTCATGACGGGCATGGAGCCGCCCTTCTATAACCCGGGCAACCGTACCTACAAGTATTACTACTGGGCAAATGCTATGATTGGTTTCAATCCTGCTGCTAACTGCGTTTTGTTCACAACCGACGAGCAGACCGTTATTCCCACGGTTACGGTTGCGCCTTCGGGGCTTGCGTTTACGCCTAACGCCGTGAACGTCGTTGCAGGCGGTAAGGCACAGCTTAAACTCAACCTTACCGGTACGGTTACGGGCACCGACGATGTCAAGCAGGGTATCGCCGTCGAGCCCGATGCAGCGATGTTCAGCGTTACCGGCATGCGCGATGATGCAGCAATCGAGCTTAACAGCCGCACCTACGTCGACGATTACGGCGTGCTCCACGTCCAAAAGACGGGTATCGAGGTTGGTGACGTGCTCACGGTCACTGCGAAGAGCGCCTACATCAACCCTTCGGGCGCAACGACGAGTTACACGGCAACGTGCACGGCAACCGTCATTGCTCCTACCGTACAAGGTGCGAAGGAGTGCGCAGTTGCAACAGATCCTTACATCGAGTACACCAATACGACCGAAGAAGCGACTGCAAGCGAATAACAAGGCTTGAAAGAGCGTGTTATCATGAGCGGGAACGGATTTTGTTCCCGCTCTTTTCTTTAAGGGGGATGCTTTGGAATTTCCGCATATGAAGGATTCAACGTTTCCAAACCTCGGAAACGTTGACGTTTACAAATACGCCAATGACTTTGACTACACGCGCTATGACAAAACGCAGATGCAACTTTGTATGTGTACCGTCCCGTGGGATATGGGCGAAGCGCACATAGGCAACAGGACTATTTCGGGTATCGGCAACGTCGTTTTCTTCGAAACCGAAGATGCGCGTGATGCGTGGTTTGCCGCTATACCCAATGACAAGTGCTACCGGTTCGAGACGAAATACAAGGAACTGCACAGAGAAAAGACGTTAGACATTGAAGTACCATTTGACGTATGCGCACGATACAACTACATCACAGTTGCGTATAGCCTTTTCGCTAACGACGATAGCCCAGTTAAGTTCGAAGATGATAGTGGCCTTAAACGCTGGTTCTGGTTCATACGCGAAGTGGAGTTTATCTCTCCCAATAGCACGCGCTTGCATCTGATGCTCGATGCTTGGCAAACGTTTATCTATGACTTCGACGTAACCGGCATGGTACTCGAACGTGGACACGCGCCGCTTTTTGCCAATAGCGTAGATGATTACTTGCACAATCCGATAGATAATTGCGCGGATCTGCTAACCGAAGATGTAAGCTATGGAGAGATTCGACAAGTTAAGAGCATCGACGCGCTGGAACTTAATCGCGGCGATATGTACGCCTGCATTGCGACTACTGCGAACCCACGGGGCAATTGGGGCTTGAAATCTAATGACACGTGGAACACACCTGCTAGCCAACATTACACGGTTAACGGTGTGCCTAGCGTTTTCGTCTTCGCATTGCCGGCAGGCTACTTGAATACGTTTCTCGAAGAGGTTAACGAAGCTGCACCTCAATTTCGGCAGACCATACAGGCCGTTTTCTTCATCGCCCAAAACCTCGTTACAGTGCAGGAAACTTTCCAGTTTTGCGGGAGGACTTGCTACACGCTTGCGAGCACACGGCAAGAACTGCCTTTGATGCAAGAGATCACTAAAAGCATGTTCGGCTATGAAACCCGTTATGCCGAACTTGCGAAACTATACACGGAACCATACGCGCATATCGAGGTTACGGACGAAAAAGGTAACGTCGATATTATCCGGATAGAAGACACTGACGGGCGCATTGACGTTTCGCTTGCCGTATCGCTTGCATACCCTATCATTCGGCTTGACGCGCATCTTTTGGGCGTAGGAGGTAGTGCAAGCGCAAACCTCGTTTTCAGAAACATCACATCAAACACCATGGGCATTGCGGGCCGTTGGTATGAGACGCTCAAGAGCTGGGATGTTCCCACCTTCGCAGTTGTTTTAGGTGCAGCACGTGAATACGACTACAGTACGCACTTTGACCGTTTGCAGCGCGAGAACGATTTGACAACAACGTACAACAACACAACAAGGAGCATTGACAACACTAAGACCAATGCCGACGCAAGCGCGAAACAGGCATACACCAATGCAGAGCGCAGCGCAGCGGCAAGCAGGGACAATAGCTATGATAGCGCGACAACTGGTCAGACCAACACCAAGAAAAGCGCGGAAGTTGCAGAGAAGAACGCGAAACGCAGCAATAAAGCGGTTTACGATAACACCACAGGCAGCGCGGCAACAGCCAAAACCAACGCCGACAACAACGCTCAAACTATAGTAGACAACACATTAATTCAAACGACGGCCAACACATCGATTACCACGCAGAGTAATACATCAACGCTGCATGACAAGGATTATGCCAATGGGCTTGCACAAGCCTTGCAGGCATGGGAAGCTGGCTACGCACGCAAGACAGTTAACAACGAGGTAAATGCTGCTTATGCAAGCGCGGCAATCGGCGCGGCAGGTGGCGCGATAAATGCCGCTGCATCAGGTGCCATGAGCGGCGCGGCGTTAGGCCCTGCGGGAGCGGCAGCGGGTGCAGTTGGTGGAATTATCAGCGGTGCAATTGGCGGTGTTGTATCGGCAGCACAAACAGCGGTAGCCGCTAACCTCAAAACATCGCAAGCAGAAGCGACGGTAAATCTTGCGCAAGAAAAGGTAAATGAAACGTCGCAAAATAACACCGATAGAACCACAAACCAAAATTCTACTAATACGAGCAACACCACGACGGCAAACAATGCATCTACGGGCGTATCGGCCAATACGGCAAGCACCATGAGCACGAACGCATCGAACACAAAGATCCGTGAAGACACGAACGCTCTTAACACTCAAACGGCAGGCGATACCAACGCAGAGAAGACGAAGAAGGTAACCGACGATAACGCAGATAGAAGCAAGATAACAGCAGACGGTAACACACTTCGCACGTACAATGCAGCAAACAACAACGCGCTAGGCAACAAAACGCTTGCACTTGAAACGATTAACCCGAACAACAAGACAACCGACGATGCAAACGCAAAGGCCATACGTGACAACGAGCGCGTTGACATTCAGAACGACATAAGGCAGGCCGCTTTACGTGCGCCTTTTGTCTATGGCGAATTTGCCAACGGCAACACGGCAACGACGCGCCCGATGGCGCTTATTGCCAACGTCGTGACGCAGGACAAGCACGCAATCGCAAGCGCGGGGGATATGTTCTTGCGCTACGGTTACATGTACGACAGGCAATGGAGCTTTAACGGCAATTGGAACATAGGCAAGCACTTTACCTATTGGAAACTCAAAGATTTTTGGGTTAAGAACCTGAATGTTCCCGACATGTACGCCGATAGCCTTCGATTTTTCCTGTTCGGTGGCGTTACCGTGTGGCGCGTGCCGGAAGAGATAGGTAATGTAGGCATATACGACAATTGGCCTGATTAGGAGGTAGCGCAATGTCAGACCCAAGAAGCATTGACGAGATAATCGACTTGCCGAGAAGTGAGCTCACAGACGAAGAGATCGACTTGCTCATTGATTGGAAAGCGAGTATTAAAGCGCGTGACGAAGCTTACCAGCAGCGTTTGGAGCTGCAAAGGCAGGCTAACGAAGAAGCCTTGCGCATTACACGCGAGACGGCGCAAGAAGCACGGAGTGCGTTGAACATTTTAGTCGATAGGGCCATTGACAAGTGGGAGGAGGTAAAGCCCGATGGGATCAAGGAAGAACCGGCGCAAACGAACTGATTTCTTTTCAGATCATTATTGGCAAAGTGACGATTACAATTTCAGGGCATATCAAAAGAATTTCGATATGCTGCTAACGCTCGCAATCAATCGCTTTCGCTGGGTAGGCTTACCGAAAACGTGCGATGCACGCTATCTAGAAAAAATCTTGTTGAGAAACGGCGTTGCAACCATGTCGCATAGGCAGGGAATGCCCGATGTTCTCACGACGTTGCAAGCTATGCCTAACGGTGAATACAATATGTATGGGTTGCCTACTCGTTGGCGTGCCGTCGGCTATGATGGGCTTACGGATTACGAGTGCGACGAAACGAACGGCGTTCTATGCTGGTACAGCTTTTCGCGTGTGAGCCCTTGGAACGCAATAGAGATCTTTGCCCGAAAGCTTGCGCATTACGAGCGCACCGAAGACGTTAACCTAACACAGCAAATGACCCCGTTCATTGGTATTGCCCCACAGGAAAAGAAACTTGAACTGGTTAACCTGTTGAAGCAGGCGCAAGGTGGGGAGCCTGCAATATTGGGCGGTAACGACCTGCAAAAGCTCGTTGACAATGTAAGTGTGCTCGATTTGGGCGTGGAGATGAAAAGCGAAGCGCTCGCACAGGGCTACCAGAATACGCTCAACAATGCGCTCATGTTTTTAGGCGTGCCGCATCTGGCCTTCGAGAAGGGTGAGCGCATGATCGAAGATGAAGCCCGGGCGAACACGTCACCTACAGAGGTAATGCTGTTAGACTGTTTGCAGGCACGGCGCGAGTTCTGCGAGAAGGTAAATGAAAAATGGGGCTTGAATGTCCAGTGCTATTACAACAAGGACAATGAGAGCCTTAATTACAACTATGCCGGCAATATCGAAGCACAGGCGCAAGACGGCATACTAGAAACCGTAGAGACGTTGGATGTTACTAATCGCGTATTGCCCAATGGGCGTTTGCTGCCACGTGCACCGAAAGCGCCAAATGAAGGTGGTGAGCGGTAATGAATATAATCGATTACGTAGATACTTACACTTCGCACGATGAATGGTACAGCGTCTATACGGTGCAGTTAGGGGAGTTGATAGAAAAAGGTGTTTTCGATTGGAGCTTGCAAGTGCTCGATTGGTCAAGTGCTGCTTTCGATGAAGCCCAATACAAGCGCGTATGCGATTACTTCACATCTAAGTATTACTACCGTGAAATCTCGATGGAGCCATTCTTGGAATGGGCGCGGACGCTTCGCTATAAACTTGTTTACGAGCTGATGCCGAAATACAAGCCGCTATATGAGCGTGTGAAAGATACGGTGCTCAACCCCTTCATGGACTCCGATGAATACTATAAAGAGCGTGCTATCAATTCGGACTACCCAGAAACGCTCCTATCCGGTAATGCGGACTACATCAGCGACGGCAAAGACACAGAGCACGAAAAGATCGTTGAGGGCAATATCGCAGACAATACGCAAAAGTGGGCTATGCAGTATAAAGACGTTGACCAATGGCTAGTCGAAGAGCTAGAGAGCATGTTTATTAGCATGTATACTACACACGTAAACACATGGTAAGGAGGTAGGACGCATGAAATGTTGCGACAAGAAGCCTATTAGATACATTCCCTCTTTCGTCGGTTTCACGGCATATCAACCTGAAGTTCCAGCGATGTACTGGAATGTGAAATCTCAGGAGCAACGTATTTTAGCAATTGTCGAAACGTTGCATAAACTTGTTTGCTACGTCGATTGTCTGGGTGAGAAGGGCAACGAGCTCCGCGCAGATCTTGATGAATTGGTCGAAGAGTTCAACCGGCTCAAAGAAGGCGGTTTGATTGACTACTACGAAGAGCAATTGAACGCTTGGATTATCGAGCACATGCCCGAGATCATCTCAAAGTATGTCAAGCAGGTTTTCTTCGGGCTGACGCTTGACGGGCATTTCGTCGCGTATATTCCCGAGGGGAGCGCTTGGGAGGATGTTATTTTTGATACAGGAGCAAACTATGACCTCGACACATACGGGCGTTTGATGCTTTACTATGTAACCGATTCAAGCAGCGAAGTATGGCAGGATGAAATACCTGACAACACTTTGCATGCTAAGGTTGCGCAGCTCGAAACACGTGTAAAGCACAATGAGGACACACTTTACACGCCGATTACGGAAGGTGACCTGTAATGACTGAACTTACGCCGATTGACTATGGGCGCGTCGTTAGGCCGTCCATTGCGCATAACATCGAGAAGATTAACGAGATTGTCGATTTGATAAACAACTCTGAAATCAAGTCTACTAAGTCGATTGAAACTGGTAGTGGTATCGCGGTTGAAGTTGGCAACGCTACGCAGTTAGCTACACTGAATTTGGAGGGGAAGGCTGTTCAGGATGGTACGCCTACGCCGGATGCCCCGGTTCCGATTAAGGCCGTGCGGGGGAGGAACCTAGCCAATATCGTGCATTTTGGAGCTTATGGAGGCACGCTCACAGAATTGGATGATGGCTACAGGTTCACGGTGTCGAGCGCGGCCAATTCGACATACATGGCGTTTTTCATGCCGATGCCCGATAGCGGCGATTATTACCTCTCGCTCAAGTCAGCGCAGGCGAGCTTCTACCGTATTTGCGTGGGCGAAACCAGCGTATTAGGCGTCGTGGGCAGCGATTTCGCGAAATTCAAGGACTTGTTCAACACATCGCCGA
>ODAI011141039.1_pt1 | contig 10260 bp, 10 predicted proteins | sample 1539321 | NCBI WGS metagenome assembly ODAI01 (sample SAMN02144231, study PRJEB22623) | gut metagenome | biome: sheep rumen | host: Ovis aries | place: New Zealand | reverse complement strand
TGAAAAATTTAGTTTAGGGAATTTTATAAAAATTTTGAAAAATTTTTGATTTTTTTTGTTTTTTTTTAACCTGTAAAAGTCAGATTGCGTTAAATGTCAATAAATGGTATAGTTTTCATAGAAATCAAAAAAAAGGGGTCTTTAAAATGCCTTATTCAGAACCAACAAGTCTTGCGATTGTTGCTTGTCCTGGTGGCGAAGCATTCGCCGATGAAGTCATAACGCACCTCAAACATATGTATAAGCACCGCTTCACATTGAAGAACGATGTTATATCTAAGCGTTATGAGCTAACTAAAGAAGATCTGGTAAACAGAATTAATCTGCACAATGATTTGCAGACTAGTGACATGTGTATCAGGGGAGCTACAGATAAGTACAGACCGCCTGTATTCAAGGTTAATGTACGGTTTACTTATTTTGCAAATGGTGAGTTCAAGACCGAACTTCTTGAAACAATCCGCGGTAAAGATGTTTTCATCTTCCAGGATGTAGAAAATCACGAAGTTCTGACACTCAACGACGGCAAAAACAAAGCTGCGCTTTCTGTAAATGACCATGTAATGTCACTGCTCGTTACTATTGATGCAGTTCGTCAGGCTGGTGCCGCACAAATCAGTCTTGTTGTTCCTGCTTACCCTTACAGCCGTCAGCATAAAAAGAAGGGCCGCGAAGGTCTGACAGCATCTATGCTGGGTCACATCTATGAACTTTTGGGTGTTTCACGAATTATCACTCTGGATATTCATTCCCGTGAAATCGTAAATGCCTTCTCTAAAATAAATCTTGAAAACCTTCATGCAAGCTATCAGATTATCCGTGAACTTGGAAAAATCGTAGATCTTAGCGGTAAAAAAGAGGATCTGGTTATCGTTTCTCCTGATACTGGTGCCATCGACCGCAACAAGTTCTATGCTTCTGGCCTTAAGCTTCCGCTTGCCATGATTTACAAGGAGCGCGATTACTCAATCGTAACTCAGAATGCTAACGAGACTAACATTAAGTCTGTAAAACTTCTGGGTGACGTAAAGGGTAAGGTTGCCTTCCTTGCAGATGATATGCTTGGAACTGGTGGAACTCTCCTTAAAGCTATGGGCTTTTTGAAAGAGCAGGGTGCCACAAAGGTAATCTGTGCAATTTCTCTTCCATTCTTTACTGGCGATGCAATCAAACTTTTTGATGAAGCTTATGAGAAGGGACTTTTCTATAGAATTATTGGTACAAATGCCGTTTACCATGAAGAGCTTTTGAAGCGCGAATGGTTTATCAACACAAATGTAAGCGGTCTTTTTGCAAACGTTATCACACGCGTTCACTACAACCAGTCTCTGGGTGATTTGCTTGATAACCGCAATATTATAGAAAAACTTGTAAAATTGCAGAACAATCCTCAGTCCGACAAAAAGGATGAAAAAAAGGATGGCGCTAAGACTGAATAGTCTGTGACACCATGCTGAAAACTCTACTTTGTGTGGACATTGGGACGACTTCGCTAAAAGCAGGATTATTTACTGCCGGCGGCGAAGCCGTTTTTTTATACCGGAAATCATTTACGGAGCCTGACAGTCGTTTTGCTGCAAATCAGTGGATGGCTGCTCTGGCTCACTGCATAAAAAAAATCGGGCTGACTGATTATGAGATTTGTGCAGTCTGCGTATCGGGGGCGGGGCCTACAGTAGTTTTGCAGAACGGCCTTACTGTAAGGTGGAATGAGGCCCTGCCTGAAAATCTTGAAATCCCGGACGCCCTGAAGCGCTCTCTTTTTATCCCGAAAATTCTCACCGCAAAAAAGCTCTTTCCTGATGATTTTGAAAAATCTGATTTTATTTTTTCCGGCCCGGAGTTTCTTATATATCAGATTACGGGAACTGCAGTAACAATTCTACCGGAAAAACGCTTTGAAGCGGCCTACTGGAAAAAAGGTGACGGCGCTCTGCTGGGCTTTGATGAGGAAAAACTTCCTTCCTTTAAATCAACCGGCCAGCTTGCGGGCCACCTTACCCCAGCCGCCGCCAGCTCCCTTGGTCTTACAGAGGGCATTCCGGTCTTTTGCGGCGGGCCTGACTTTGTTGTAGCTTTGATAGGGACAAATACGCTGCTTCCAGGCCGTGTATGTGACCGGGCGGGCTCCAGCGAGGGCTTTAATTTTTGCACAGATACTGCATTTTTCACACCAAAGACAAGAACTTTGCCTTCTGTAATCCCCGGTTTATGGAATATTTCTGTTTTGAGCGAGGAAAGCGGTCGGATTTTTGTAGAATATAAGCACCGGCTGGAAAAAGAGAAGGGTTTTGTGCTTGATTACCCGGCTTTAGTTAAGGAAGCCCTTTCAAATCCTCAGAGCGAAGGCGGAAAAATCGTAAGCAGGATTCTGGAACAGGTTAGGGCTTCTGTCGGCATTTTAAAGGCGGCCCTTGCAGAGCGGGGGATTGAACTTCCGGCTGAAATGGCGGTTACGGGCGGGCAGGCTAAAAATGATTTATGGATGCAGCGTAAGGCAGATTCTCTTGGTATGACGCTTGAAATCTGTAACTGTGCCGACAGCGAGCTTACAGGTGATGCCTGTGCGGGCTGGTATGGACTGGGACTTTATTCATCAATTCAGGATGCTGCCGGCCATATGGTAAAAGTGACAAAGAGGTTTTTTCCGAAAAATGAAAATATATAAAATCCCTGAAAAACTCCAGACAATCATTTTTGATATAGATTCTACTCTTTATACAAACGCTGCCTACGCATTTGAGCAGGTGGACTGTCAGGTGCGTGAATATGCCCGTATTACAGGAATGACCGCAGACCAGGCCCGTGAAAAAGTCCTGAATTACAGAAAGGATTTTGCCGCAAAAAATGATGGAAAAAAAGTCAGCCTTGGAAACACCCTGCTTTCCTTTGGAATTCCAATTGAACAGAGCGTTGAATGGAGAAAAACTCTTCTTGAGCCGAAAAACTTTCTTGGCCGTGATGAAAAGCTGATAGAAAAACTTGCCCAACTTCAGAAAAAATATAAGCTTATCTGCGTTACAAATAATCCGGTTCTGCCGGCAAGAAAAACCCTTGATGCTATCGGGGTCAGTGATTTTTTCCCGGACATTGTGGGACTTGATACCTGCTTTAAGTCTAAGCCCGCGCTTGAACCCTTCCGTAAAGCCTGCGAAATCACTGCGACCGCGCCGGTAAACTGCCTTGCAATCGGTGACCGCTACGACATGGACATAGCCCTTCCTTTGGAAATGGGCATGGGCGGAATCCTTGTGACTGGGGTTGAAGAGGTGTACAGGCTGCCCCTGTAAGGTGACGATTTTTACCGAAAAAAATCTGGAATCTTTTTTATAACAAGCTTTTTTTCTTGTGTTTTTACTTATCCTTGATAGAATTAAAGATGGATGTTTGTCTAAGGAAGATATGGCCGGGAAAAGCATAAAATATTACGGATACGACAAGGAAAGCTACACAGAATGTCTTGGGATGATTCGTTCTTCAAACCGAAATCACCTTATGGTTATGAATTTGTGTTTTCTGGTTGTTGTTTCCTTATATTTTTTAGCCTCACTTTTAAATCTTTTTAATTTAAGCCGTAATGATAGCATAATGTATGGCTGCTATCTTCTGGCTTCCATTGTATATGCTTTTGTAATCGGACTTTTTCCTAAATTTTCGGAAAGGCATAGTCTGATATTTCTATTAATAAATATTCTTCTTATGTATTCATATGGAATATTTGTTTCTGCCCTCCGGCCTTATATTCCGGGAACCTTTTATCTGATTGTTATGATTCTTACAACCCTCAGTTATACTGACAATACGATAAGGATGTTTTTTGTAACCTCTTTGCTTAGTGCTATTTATTTGTGGGCCAGCTACAGATTTAAGACTTTTTCAATTGCCCATATAGATACTTTTAATCTTGTACTTATTCAGGCGCTGGCAACCGGAATGCACTATATGTTCCATAAAATGCGAATCCAGCAGTATCAGCTTTATATGAAGAATATTCAGATTCAGAAGGAGCTGGAAGTAAAATCAAGCTTTGATACTTTGACTGGGCTTTTGAACCGGGGGCGCTTTTTTTCTATTGCTGAAGAATTATTAAAACTGGGTGACGGTTTTCATTTTTCGATTGCCCTTCTTGACCTGGATGGGTTTAAGGAAATCAACGATACGATGGGCCATCAGATGGGCGATAAGGTTATTCAGATTGCCGGCCGTACAATTATAGATGTTCTTGGAATAGGCGAGCATTATAAAAAATCAGTTTCGGAATGGAATCTGCATAATGTGAGAGGACTTGCGGGACGCCTTGGCGGTGATGAATTTATTATACTTTACCGGTCAAAAGATCCTGAAATTGATACAAATCAGATTCTTTTAGATATCCTTAAAAAGCTGAATGCATCAGATTTTGACGGTCTGAACAAGGGAATTAAGTCTTCGGTCGGATATACAGAGCTTGATGAAAACGATTTTGATCTTGATAAGGCTTATAAACATGCTGACGATGCCCTTTATGAGGCAAAAAAAGCTGGAAAAAATCAGATTAAAATCTATGGAAATGACCGCAAATCGCAGAAGCGGGGTTAGAATGCTGAATATTTCATTATATCTTGTACTTATTGAATTCTGCCTCATGATTGCAAATGTTCTGCTCTGCATTTATTTTCTTCTTTCAAAGCGTACTGTCCTGATTAAAAATGAAGGAATGAGGCTTATCCTGACAATTTTTGTGCTTATTCTGATGATTGGAATTGTCATAATGCACTATATTGTCTTTTCCAGAAATTTACCTCAGTCAAAAACTGCCATTGTTTTATTTTGCGGGGAACTTGTTTTTACACTGACTCTCTTTATGTTTTTCATGCAGTTTGTAGGGGCCGAAGAGCATGGAATGGAAATCCTGGAAACGGTAATCGGTTTTGTTGAGGCCGGTGATCCTAATCTTGAGGGGCATACAATCAATGTAAAAAATCTAGTTCTGATGCTTTATGATGAACTGCCTCTGCGTTACAGGATGAGGCTTAATCCAAACAGGCTTGCATATGCCGCTCTGCTTCTGGATTTAGGAAAGCTTGGGATTCCATACGACATTATAACTAAAAGCGGAAAGCTTGAAGATGAAGAAAAAGCAATTTTGAACAGACATCCTGAAATCGGGGCAAAAATACTGAATCAGATTCCGGCCTTTGAAGAGATTGCGGAATGGATTAAATATCATCATGAGCGTGTTGACGGAAAGGGCTATTATCAGCTTAAGGATGAGGAAATCCCGCTGGAATCGCGGATTCTTGCCGTTGCAGATACTTTTTCTGCCTTAACAATGGAGAGAAATTATAAATCGTCACTTACCTATACAGAAGCAATTTCGGAACTGAAACTTGTTGCTGGAAAGCAGCTGGATGCAGAAATTGTTGAATATTTTTGCCAGGTTCCGCTTAGAAAAATTGAAGAAAGCCTTGGAAAGGTTAAGAAAACGATGAAATTCTATCAGCATGAAAACAGTGAGGTTAATTATGAAGAAAGGACGGATTAGTTTATTTATTTTGATAATTTTGGGAGTATTGACTTCCTGCGGTGGTAAAAAAACTAAGACAGAGACTGTAAATGCAAATCTGGTTCTTGCATTGAGGGCGGGAGTTTATGCAAATGTGATTAAGCAGACGATTGCTGATTTTGAAAAGGAAAATAATGTAATTTGCACGGTTCTTGAACTTGGCGAAGAGGAGCTGCACCAGAAGATTGCATCTGAAGCCGGATTGTATGCCGGTTCCTATGATTTATGTATGGTCGACGGGTCTTGGGTTGCAGAATATACTTCTAAACATTTGCTGGCAAATCTTAAAAATATGGGTTTTGATCTTGATGATGATGTAATCCCTGCTACAAAGACAATCTGCTATAACAAGGGAGAACTCTATCTTGTTCCTTATTATGGAAATGTAACTGTTCTTCTGTATAATAAACTCTTTGTTAAGGAAGCCGGTTATTCTCCTGATAAAATTGATTCGCTTGATGATATTATGAAAATCTGCCAGATTACGAAAAAGCATCATAATCTTGGTTTTATGTACCGGGGTGACACAGCGAATAATATTGTTGTTGATTTTCTTCCGATTCTGCGTTCCTGCGGCGGCTGGGTTGTTGATGAAAATAATAAGCCGACTGTAAATAGCCCTGTTTTTAAGGATGCCATGAAATTGTATCTTGATTTAATTGGAACTGGTCGCGGAGCAAAGAAAGATGATTTGATTGCGGCTATTGCCAATAAATCTGCGGCTGTGGGAATAGGCTGGCCGGGCTGGTACACACCGACAAACAATTCTTCAATGGACTATATTGCCCTGACAGGAAAGAAAAGTGGAGCAAGTCCTGCTTATAATGCAAATATTTATGGAATCTGGACGCTTGGAATTCCTGCAAACAGTCAGAATAAGGAATATGCAGTAAAGCTTCTTGCTTACCTGATGGATGCAGAACGTCAAAAGGCTTCTGTTTATATAGGCGGTGTCCCCTGCCGCTATTCAAGCTTGAAAGATTCTCAGGTTCTTGCAAAATTTCCTCAGTATGAAGCTGTCTGCCGGGCTCTTGAAAGCGGAGTTTACCGGCCTGTTATAACCAACTGGTCAAGCTTTTATACAGTTTTGGGAAAAGAAATGGATTTGATAATTAAGGGCGAAAAAACAATTGATCAGGGCCTTAATGATGCACAGCTTCAGATAGAAAGGCTTCTTTCTATTTCTTTGGAAAGATAATATTATCTTTTCAGAGTGATTTCTGTTTCAGATTTTTATAAGAAAATTTTTTCTCAAAAGGTTTACAAAATTGCAGTAGATGCAGAATGTACCTGTCCTAACCGTGACGGAAAAATCGGCAAGGGCGGCTGTATTTTTTGCAGTCAGAGCGGAAGCGGAGATTTTATTCCGGGGCGGAATCTTCCCATTGAAAAACAGATTGAAGAAGCAAAGCTTCTTGTTGAAAGGAAATTTTCGCGGGCTGCGGCGCGCGGGGAAAGGGTTTCTAAAAAATACATAGTTTACTTTCAGAATTTTACCAGCACTTATGCCGGTCGCGGCGGGGATGAAGAACGGCTATTTGATTTGTTTGATAGGGCTGTAAGCGCGCCGGATGTTGTTGGGATTGCCATTGGAACGCGGCCTGACTGTCTGAGTGAGGGGATGCTGGCCTTTTTAGGGGAATTAAGCCGGCGAACTTTTGTTCAGATTGAACTGGGCTTACAGACTGTGAATGAGAAAACTGCCCAATACTGCCGCCGCGGATTTTCAAATGACACCTACCGGCTGGCGGTTCAGCGTCTTCACGCGGCGGGGCTGGCCGGGACGGAGTCGGGCGGAATACACGTTGTAACTCACGTAATTTTCGGGCTGCCCGGCGATTCAGAAGATGACATGATGAAGACGGTGAAGGCTGCGATGGCAGCGGGCAGTGACGGTATAAAAATCACAGTTTTGTATGTGGTAGAAGGCACTGATCTGGCAGCCGAATATCGTGCCGGAAAATTCAAAACACTTGAAAAAGAAGAATATTATTCTCTTATAAAAAAGGCCCTTGTCCTGCTTCCAGAGGATATGGTAGTTCACCGCCTTACCGGTGACCCTCCCAAGCGCATCCTTATTGCACCGGAATGGACAAGCGACAAACGAAGGGTTATGAATGAGATAAAAATGATTCTTAAGAATATGACTCTTTAAATGCCCGGCTTATTTCTAAAAATGAATTTAATTGTTTTTCATTCATGGTATTAATAATTGTATTAATTTCCTGTTTTTTCCAGTTTGATGAATGAGTATTTGGGGAAAGCTTTCCTGTTACAAGATATTCAACAGAAGTATTTAAAATTTGTGCAAGCTTTACGGCTATGTCTGCCGATGGAATTGAATTTCTGTATAAATACATGTTAAGAGTTCCTAAACTTATTCCTGCTTTTTCTGCAAACTCTGTTTTTGATAATCCCTTGTATTGAATCTCCGTGTTTAATCTGTTTTTAAAAGAATTGTCTTCATTTGGCATGAAAAAAAAATATCAAAAATATGTAATTGAAAGTTGCTTTTGTTAGTAACTGCAACTATAATTGTAGTTAATTACATACATTTATTAGTGTATAAACATACACTACGGAGGATTTTATGAAAAAAAGTTTGGTTGCTGTCGCTGCATTATTAGCGATTTGTATGTCTTCGAATTGTTTTGCTGCAAAGAAAAAAGAAGCAAAATTAAAAATCGAGATTGTAAACCGTCCGGGAATGGCTATTGGTTCAGATATTCCTGCATGGGTTGAAGCTGTTCTTGAAGGCGATAACAAAACAATTGCTAAGTCTTTGAAAATTGACTTAAAAGAATATCAGATTTTTGTATTTTCAAACCAGGGAACTGATTTGGAATTCTTAAAGACATGGACTGATCAGGTTGATGTTCAGAGACAGGTTGCTAATTCATTCTCTATGGCAGTAGGACAGTCTGCAAATGCAGTTTTCCAGGGAAGTTCAGGAGAAGAAAACAAGAAGAAAATGGCAATTGATCAGACTGTAAAAGCTCTTTCTGCCATGGAAATTAACGGTTTGCTGAAGGAATCTCAGTACTGGATGCAGTTCCGTAAGCCGAAACAGGGAGTAAAGGTTAATTCAAAATCACCTGACAGTGCATTTGATTATTATTATGAATACTATGTTGTATTCACAATGAATAGAGATATTTATGATGCTCAGCTTGATGCAGCTTTGAATGGAATTGAAGATAACGCTTCAGAAACTGTTCTTTTGAAAAAAGCTCTGAGTCAGAACTTAAGAGAGCCTTTGATTGATAAAACAAAAGATTCAGGCGTTGAATATTCTTTTGATGAATAATCTGGAGTTCCCTTTATGAAGAAAATTTTTCTATGCTTATTGGCATTAAGCGCTATGTTAAACCTTACTTATGCTAAGGCTGTAAAACGTGGCGGCGATGCTGATATGACTCCATATTTGAATGAGTCAGACTCCCGTGCAATCTGTAAAGATATAGTAGGTCAGATTATTCAGAATCCGAGAGTTGCAAAGTTTGAGGATAAAAATGGACGCCCTCCTGTAGTCACAATCGGAAAAATCAAAGATGAAACAGGAGAGTTTTTTGATACTCAGATTATTGCAAACAGCTTGAAAACTGCTGTTTTAAACAGTGGTGTACTTGAATTCATGGCAAACTCGGATATTCGGGAAGCAATGCGTGATGAAGTAATCAGTCAGCAGGATCATTCTTCGGAAGATGCAGCAAAAGAGCTTGATGAAGAAGATGCCGCTGATTATATGCTTACAGGTTCTGTAAAACTTATGGTTCAGAACAATGGAAAGCAGCAGGAAAGAACTTACATTGTGAATATTGAACTTACAGATCTTCAGAGTCACAGAACTATTGCAATGTTTGAACCGTCTGAAGAAACAAAGGATTACCTGAAAAAGGTAGCAAAAATTAAAAGCAAATAATTTTTTATAGAGGAGAAGTTATAAATGAAAAAAATTACTAAAGCGATTGCAGCTTCTGCAATTCTTGTTAGTTTGATGTCATCTTGTGCATCTAGTAAAAATGTAGAAAAGACACCAAAGGCAAAAACAGAAAAATCGGCAAAGGCTGATAAAAAACAGAAAGCAGAAAAGTCTGCAAAAGAAAAGGCAGCAAAACCTGCAAAGGTAAAGAAGGTTAAATTTGATCAGGATGCATACAATGCAGCATTTGAATCCGGAGATTATGCAACTTGTGTAGGAATGCTTAGCGGAAAAAATAATCAGAATGATTTGATTAAAGATCATCTTGATATTGATATGCTCATGTATTTGATGCAGGATTACACAGGTTCAGGAAAAGGCTTCCTTGAAACATATGGCGAAATGCAGCAGGTAAGTTCATCAATGACTGCCGGTGATGTAATGAAAGCCGCAATGGTAAGTGAATCTTCTGTAAAATACAGTGGTGCCGAATATGAGCGCTATCTTGCCTGGTCTATGCGTCTTGCAAATGCTTTGAATCTTGGTCAGGCAGATGTTGCAAAAGGTATCATGAAGGATTACGTTGGTACATTTATGGAAGAAATCCAGGCATTGCGAGCAAAAAATGCTGAATTGGAAAAAGGATCAGCTGAAGCATTGGAAAGCGAAGATTTTAAAAATGCTGAAGCATCTTTGAGTAAAGTTGGTGTAGATTTAGGAATTAGCTCAATGACTTCTTTAGTTCCAAAGAAAGGCACAAGAACTTATGAAAATTCTCCATTCTTTAATTATT
>ODAI013380802.1_pt1 | contig 10261 bp, 6 predicted proteins | sample 1539321 | NCBI WGS metagenome assembly ODAI01 (sample SAMN02144231, study PRJEB22623) | gut metagenome | biome: sheep rumen | host: Ovis aries | place: New Zealand | reverse complement strand
TCAATGGGACCGAGGGGCGATGTGGCAGTGCCGTAGGCTACGTGGTAGTTGGGCGAGCCTGTGTCGTCGACGCTCCAGAGGAAATAGTACTTGCCACCGCGATAGAAAACGTAGGGCGCTTCGCGGTAGGCATAGTCAGACAGTGTGCCGCCCTCGGGAGTCAGGACGGTGGTGGTGCCCGGTACGAGGCTGGTCATATTTGATTCCAACTCGGCACCGGCCATATAGCCGTTGCCCCAGTAGAGATAGTTCTTGCCGGAGACGGGATCGTGGAAGACATCGACGTCGATCTGCTGGCCGCCATGCACGCCGGCAGGGCGCTCGTCGATGAGCGGCCGGCCAAGGTCGCGGAAGGGCCCTGTGGGCTTGTCGGCCACGGCCACGCCAATGGCCTTGCGGTTGTTAGCGGGGTTGTGGCCGCTGTAGTAGAAATAGTACTTCCAGCCTGTGCCCTCGCGCTGCTCTATGATGCAGGGAGCCCAGGCATTGCCGCTGGCCCATGGCACCTGCTTGGTGGCCAGGTCGAGGATGATGCCTTCGTGGTGCCAGTCGACGAGGTTGGTTGATGAGAAGGCAGTGAAATAGTAGCCGCCCCAGCCAGGCGCTCCGTCGGTGGTGGAGTAGATGTAGAAACGGCCTGTCTGCTCCGAGAAGAGCACCTCGGGGTCGGCGTGGAACTCGGGCAGGATGGGGTTGCCGCTCATTCGTTTCTCTTTCTTTGCGCTTAATGGTGCAGCGGCAAGAAGGATAGCTAAAAGTGTTACTAACTTACGCATATTATCAATTTTCAACTTTGAACTTTGAACTTTGAACATTGAACTTTCAACTTTCCCGATAGTAGTCCAGCGCCTCGAAGATGTCGTCCTTGCTGACCTGCTGGTTGATGCGGATGTCGCCGATGTCGCCGAGGAGGGTGAAGTTCATGCGTCCCGCCACGTTCTTCTTGTCGTGCGTCATCAGGTCATAGAGGCGGTCGTACTCGCGACAGTCTAAATCCATCGTGCCGTAGTTCTCCTTGATGAACTGAATGGTAGCATAAAAGCGCTCGCGAGGGAAGCCTGTCAGTTTCGTGCTGAGGTAGAGCTCGCACACCAGTCCCCAAGCTACGGCATAGCCGTGGAGTACGGGCCGGCCTTTTAGGAGTGCCAGGCTCTCGAAGGCGTGTCCGATGGTGTGCCCGAGGTTCAGCGCCTTACGGATGCCGTGCTCATGCGGGTCCTCGCTCACGATGTGCTCTTTCACGCCGACGCTCTCTTCTACGAGACTGGCCAGTGCTGCATAGCGCTCGCTCCTGTCGGGCTGTTTGTCGTCGCAGTCGGGGCCGCCAACGGTGCCTATTTGTGGAAGGATGCCGCAGATGTCGAAGGTGAGCAGCTTCTTCCAGTGCTCAACCGTGCTGATGAGCCCGTGCTTAAGCATCTCGGCGTAGCCCGAGAGAATGTTATGGCTGTCCAATGTGCGCAGGAACGGCGTGCTGAGGATGACCGTGTCGGCGTCGCTGAAGACGCCTATCTCGTTCTTCAGTCCGCGGAAGTTTATGCCCGTCTTGCCGCCCACGCTGGCATCGACCATGGCAAGTAGCGTCGTAGGAATGTTGATGAAGGCCATTCCACGCTTGAAGGTTGAGGCTGCGAAGCCGCCGAGGTCGGTGACCATGCCTCCGCCGAGGTTGATGAGTGCGGAGTGGCGCGTGGCTCCTCCCTCGCCCAACTGCTGCCAGACCGTGGCAAGCGTGTCGAGCGTCTTGGCTTCGTCGGTGGCGCCTATGGTGATGAGGTGCGCATTGCGCAGTGCTTCGAAATCGCGTATCACAGGCCAGCAAAAAACGGCCGTGGTCTCATCGGCTAAAACGAAAAGACGGTCGGGCGCAATACGCCCAACCGCCTTTGTAAGGTCAGCCTCCAGATTGTGGCTAATTATTATGTCTTGCATAGATTTATCTTACTTTCCACACGAGCAGCGACCAGATGATGTACCAAAGGATGATGGCTGCTATGACGCTGACGCCGAGGGTGTGGTAGCCGAGGAACAGAATGACGAGGGCCACGGCTAGGAATGTGTACTTCACGCGGTTCTCCTCCCACCCCAAGGTCTTGAACTTCAACGCAAAGAGGGGCACTTCGGCCACAAGGAAGAAGCAGAACATGAGCATAAAGAGGAAGAGCCACAGCGCATTGAAGCGCGGCGAAGCGAGGAAAGCGGCTTGCCCCACGATGAGCGAAGCCCAGAAGAGGGCGTTGGCCGGCGTGGGCAGCCCGATGAAACCTGTGCGCTGCCGCTCATCGATATTGAATTTTGCCAGGCGCAGGGCTGAGAACGCAGCCATGAGGAAGGCAGAGTAGGGCAGGTAGGGAGCCAGAGGCTGCAGCCATTCGGGGTAGACGACGAGGCCGAACTGCTGGAAGAGCATGGCAGACGGGGCTACGCCGAAAGTGACGACGTCGGCCAGCGAATCGAGCTCGCGGCCTATGGGGCCGCTTATGCCGAGAGCCCGTGCCACGAGGCCATCGAAGAAATCGAAGATGGCACCGCCCACAATCATTGCCAGAGCCCAGGCGAAATGGCCGTGGAACGCCGCCCCTGTGGCCATACAACCGCAGATGAGGTTGCCGAGGGTGAATAAGTTAGGGAGTGTGAAAAGCATTTGTACGCGGGCTTGCCCGTAGGTTAATGTATAATGTTTAATGTATATATCATTTCTTACTCAGCTGCGCCACGATGGTCTCGTTGCCGTAGGCGCGCTGGCCCACGTGCATCTTGACATCGGCGTCGAGCGGGAGATAGAGGTCGACACGCGATCCGAACTTGATGAATCCGAGGTGCTCGTCGATGAAGCAGTCGTCGCCAGGGGTGACGTAGGTGACTATGCGACGAGCCACGGCACCAGCTACTTGGCGCACGAGGATCTCCTGGCCATCGGGCGTGGCGATGAGGACCGTGGAGCGCTCGTTGTCGGTGCTGGCCTTAGGCAGCCAAGCGGCCTGGAAACGACCGTTCTGATGCTCAACGTGGCGCACCTGTCCGTCGGCCGGCACCCAGTTGGCGTGCACATTGAAGAGGCTCATGAAAATGCTCACCATGATGCGCCGGTCGTGGAAATATTCGTTCTCATCCACTTCCTCGACAACTACGACGCGACCGTCGCAGGGCGCAATGACAACGCCCTCTGTCTCACCATCGAAGAGACGGATGGGGCAGCGGAAGAAATTCACTACTATAAGATACACAAGCGCACACACAATGACGAGCCCTAAGAACCATGGACTTGAGAACCCGAAGGAATAGCCAAAGAGGAGACAAAGGGCCGCCAAAGCGACAGCCCCCCAAATGAGCGTCTGCGTGCCTTCACGGTGTATTCGAATGTTTTTCCTTATCTTTTTTAGAGGCTTTACCATAATGATATTACCACGTATTTACTGTTTTCATCGACAAAAGTAAACAATATTTGTTAAGTGGCAAAAAAAAGTCTGCCTTTTTTGGTGGTTTGCCAAAAGAAACGTACTTTTATGCCCGAAAACTGACCCGTATGCAAAATTTCATCCATTTACACGTCCATACACAGTACTCGCTGCTCGACGGTCAAGCCAGTATCCCCAAGCTCGTGGAGAAGGCCATTGCCGACGGCATGCCAGGCATGGCCATTACCGACCATGGCAACATGATGGGCGTGAAAGAATATTTCAACTACGTCAACAAGCGTAACAAGAAGCTCAAGGAAGAAGGCCGTGAGCCGTTCAAACCCATTTTCGGCTGCGAGATGTATGTGGCCAACCGCACCCTCTACGATAAGGATAAGGACCGCGGCGACAATGCCCGCTACCACCTCATCGTGCTGGCAAAGAACCAGACGGGCTACCACAATCTCGTCAAGCTCGTGTCGAAATCGTGGGTCGATGGCTTCTACACCCGACCGCGTACCGACCATAATGAGCTGCAGCGCCATGCCGAGGGCCTCATCGTATGCTCGGCCTGCATCGCCGGTGAGGTGCCTCGCTTCATCCTTCAAGGCAACATCGCAGAAGCCGAAGAGCGAATAAAATGGTATAAGAGCGTCTTCGGTGACGACTACTACCTCGAGATACAGCGTCACGAGGTGCGCGACCCCAATCAGCGTGCCAACCGCAAGCCCTTCCCGCTGCAGCAGCGTGCGAATGCCGTCATCCTGGAACTGGCAAAGAAGTACGACGTGAAAGTCGTCTGTACAAACGACGTTCACTTTGTCGACGAGGACAACGCCGAAGCCCACGACCGCCTTATCTGCCTGGGCACGAACCGCGACCTCGACGACCCCAAGCGCATGCTCTATTCAAAGCAGGAGTGGTTTAAGACTACGGCCGAGATGAATGCCATCTTCGCCGATGTGCCCGAGGCGCTGGCCAACACGATGGAGGTGTTCGATAAGGTGGAGGCTTACTCTATCGATCACGCTCCCATCATGCCTAACTTTCCCATCCCGAAGTCGTTTGCTACTGAGGATGACTACCGGCAACGCTTCACCGATCAGGAACTCATCGACGAGTTCACGCACGATGAGAACGGCAATGAGGTCTGCACTCAGGAGGAAGCCGAAAAGAAAGTGAAAGCGCTCGGAGGCGTCGAAAAGCTCTACCGCCTGAAGCTCGAAGCCGACTATCTGGCCCACCTCACCTTCGCCGGCGCACGTAGGATTTACGGCGACCCGCTGAGCCAGGAAGTGGAGGACCGCATCCGCTTTGAGCTCCACGTGATGAAGACGATGGGTTTCCCGGGATACTTCCTCATCGTGCAAGACTATATCAACGCCGCACGCTACGAGCTCGGAGTGAGCGTAGGGCCCGGACGTGGCTCGGCCGCCGGCAGTGTCGTGGCCTACTGTCTCGGTATCACTAAAGTTGACCCTATCAAATACGATCTCCTGTTCGAGCGATTCCTCAACCCCGACCGTATCTCACTGCCCGATATCGACGTCGACTTCGACGATGACGGTCGCGGCAAGGTGCTTTCGTGGGTGACGCAGAAATACGGCGAGGCCAATGTGGCTCACATCATCACTTATGGCACTATGGCTACGAAGCTGGCCATAAAAGATGTGGCACGCGTGCAGAAGCTGCCCCTCGATATCAGCAACGCCCTCTGTAAAGCCATACCAGACAAGCTGCCCGATGACGAGAAGGGCAATGCCCGCAAGATGAACCTGACGAACGCCATAGCTTGCGTGCCAGAGTTGCAACAGGCCGCCGTCTCGCCTAATGAAGTGCTGCGCGACACAATCACCTATGCCCGTATGCTTGAAGGCAACGTCCGCAATACGGGCGTGCACGCTTGCGGCGTCATCATCTGCCGCGACGATGTCAGCGACTGGGTGCCCGTCTCCACAGCCGAGGACAAGGAAACTGGCGAGAAGATGATTTGTACGCAGTACGAAGGCTCGGTCATCGAAGATACAGGACTGATCAAGATGGACTTCCTGGGGCTGAAGACGCTCAGCATCATCAATGAGGCCATAAGCAATATTCACGACAGTCTAGGCATAGACGTCGACATCGACCGTATTGACATCGACGACCCTGCCACATACCAACTCTATTGCAACGGACAGACTACGGGCACATTCCAGTTTGAATCGGCCGGCATGCAGAAATATCTGCGCGAGCTGCAGCCGTCGACCTTTGAAGACCTTATAGCCATGAATGCCCTCTATCGCCCGGGTCCTATGAAGTATATCCCCGATTTCATCGACCGTAAGCAAGGCCGCAAGCCAGTGGAATATGACATTCCTTGCATGGAGAAATACCTCAAGGACACCTACGGCATCACCGTCTATCAGGAGCAGGTGATGTTGCTCTCGCGACAGCTGGCAAACTTCACTCGCGGCGAGAGTGATACGTTGCGTAAGGCCATGGGTAAGAAACTCAAGGATAAGCTTGACCACATGAAGCCTAAATTCATCAAGCAAGGCCAAGAGAACGGGCACAATCCGGCCACACTTGAGAAGATTTGGGGCGACTGGGAGGACTTCGCATCCTATGCTTTCAATAAGAGCCATGCTACGTGCTACTCGTGGGTGGCCTATCAGACGGCTTGGCTCAAGGCCAACTTCCCCGCAGAGTATATGGCTGCGGACCTCAGCCGCAACCTCGACAACATCACTGAAATCACCAAGCTCATGGGCGAGTGCAAGACTTTGGGCTTGCAGGTGCTTGGGCCTGACATAAATAAGAGCCGCCACAAGTTCAGCGTCGATGCCGACGGTAACATCCGCTTTGGCTTAGGAGCTATTAAAGGTCTCGGTGAGAGCGCCGTAGATGCTATCATCAACGAGCGTGAGGCCGGAGGGCCATTCCTTGGCATCTTCGACTTCGTGCAGCGCGTGAGCATCCCTGCCGTGAAGCGCAGTGGCGTGGAGAGTCTGGTCTTGAGCGGTGCCCTCGACAGTTTCAAGGATCTCTGTCGCGAACAGTACTTCGCACGCAATTCCAAGGGCGACCATTTCATCGACACTCTCGTGCGTTTCGGACAACTCTATCAAGAGGCCAAACAGTCGGCTGAGGCTTCGCTCTTCGGCGACTTCGGGGCTGTGGAGGTCAGCACGCCGCCCATTCCGCAAGACTATGAGCAGTGGAGCCAGCTCGAGCGCCTCAATCGCGAGCGTGATCTCGTGGGCATCTATCTTTCGGCTCACCCGCTCGATGACTTTGCAGTAGTGCTTAATGATGTGTGCACGACGCGAGTCACCGAGCTTGCCGAGAAGGAGCGATGGGTGAACCAAGACATCACGTTCGGAGGTATAGTGACGGCCGTGCGCCAGGGCGTAGGCAAGAGTGGGCAGCCTTATGGAATAGTGACCTTAGAGGATTTCTCGGGAGCCGGCGAACTGCCGTTGTGGGGCAACGACTGGAGCACTTGGGCTAACTATATGAATGTCGGGACGTCGATCTTTGTCAATGCCAAGGTGACGCCAGGCAAGTATAACCCCAACCGCATAGAGATAGTCATCGGGCGCATACAGTATCTCGATGCTGTGAAGAACGACCTCATAAAGAACATCACTATCACCATTCCGCTTGCGAAAGTAACCGAGGATTTCGTGCAGGCCGTGCACGACCTGACAGATGATAGTCCCGGCAATGCAGACCTTTACTTCCAAATCCTCGATCCCGAAGGCCATATGCCAATAAAACTGCATAGCCGAACGCATAAGATTACCGTGCAACGCCAGCTCATAGAGTATATTATGTCCAACGATGACTTGACTTATAAAATTAATGCCGAATAACTCACCTTTGGCATAGCTTTTGCCATACAAATATCATAAGCCGCACGCGTGGCAGCTACACATTATTATAATAATAGAGACTTGTGCAACAACAGAAATCATATATTAACCATTAACATTTACAACTGACATTATGGCACTTCAAATCACTGACAGCAACTTCAGCGAACTGCTTGCCCAGGGCAAGCCTATGGTAGTAGACTTCTGGGCTACATGGTGCGGCCCCTGCAAGAAAGTGGGTCCGTACATCGAACAATTGGCCGAGGAATATGCCGACAAGGCTATTATCGGAAAGGTCGACGTCGACGAGAATCAAGACCTCCCCATGCAGTTTGGCGTACGCAATATCCCCACAATCCTTTTCATCAAGGACGGACAGGTCGTAGACAAGCAAATAGGGGCCGTGGCCAAGAACATTCTCGAGGACAAGCTCAAGGCTATCCTCTAAAGTAGTGGCATTACTTATTCTCTTATTTCTTAATCTCTAATTCACCAAGACCTCCTATGGAAGAAGATTTCCTTGAACAAGCTCAGGACGACCTCCGCACGGTGGAGTTCATCCGCGCCTACCTTCCCCAGGAAGTGAAAGAGCGCTTCAGCGACGACGACCTCTTCTATTTCATCGACCTTCTGGCCGAGTATTACGTAGAGAGCGGACTTTTAGAGCAGGAACCTGATGCCGACGGCTACGTCGACATTGACACCGAGGCCATTGCCAAGGCCATTGCCGAGAAGGCCCGCAAGGATAAATATGGTGACTTCTCGCCCGAGGACCTCATTTGGGTGGTCCAGGGTGAACTTGAATACGGCGAGCAAGAGGAATAGCAGCGCTGTTGCTCTCCTTTAGCAACGAATCAGACGAATCAGACGACATGGTCAAGCCATTCGTCTGATTCGTCTTTTTTGTTCAATATTGCCTTTGAATGAAGAAACCCCGGCGGGGCTACAAGCGTCAGCCTGTTGGCTGACTTTGTCGCTCCGGCGGGGCTTCCTTTCTTACAAGTATCTATCTTCAAAATCTCAAACGCAGCTGCAGGCCCAGTTCCAAGGGGCGTGTGTATTGGGCGAATGCGCGCTTCATGGTCTCAAAGTAGAATGTCTGAAAGCGTGTTGACAAGATGTTGTGGGCATAGAGCGAGAGCTCTGTATCCTTTTTTGTTACGCTAAGACGGGCGTTGAGTGAGCCGGCAAAATTCTGCCAGGCATTGTTGTCCTCGGTCCAGTAGATGCGTCCGGCTCCTCGGTAGTCGGCGTGGAGGCTGACGGTGTCGAGCCATGCGCCGGCGTTCAGAGTCCACTGTTGTGTGGCGCCTACAGAGAAAGTGTGGCGAGGCACGAACGGAACGAAGGTGCGCTGCTCGTCGTTGCGGAACTTGGCGTGGGTGAAGCCATAGGCCGCATCGAGCGAGAGATCGTCGGTGAGCATGGCGCGCAGGCTGGCTTCGAGACCTGCGCTGCGGCTCTTGCCCGAATTCTCGGTGATGCGTCCGAGTCCGCCCGCTGTCATCTTGGAGACTTGTTGATTGCGCGTTTCCATAAGGAATGCCGACACATCAGCCTGCAAGCGGGCTTCGAAGAAGTTGAAATGGCCGCCCACCTCGTAGTTCCACGAACTTTCGGGCTTGTACCAGGTGGCCGCCTTTACGTCAAGAGGTTTCTCTTCCGATATTGAGGTCAGAATCTGTTCCACTGTTTCCTTAGCCTGAGGCGGCATAGATGGTTGATCGCGAACAATCGGAAGCGTGACATCTGTGACATTCTTCAATATTTTCGTTTGCATGCGATTCTGGAGCAGCTCGTTGAACATTTGTATATTGAAGCCGCCTGAACGATAACCACGAGAGACGCTGGCGTAAATCGAAGAGCGCTGCAGAGCCGACGATTCGGGCAGGCAATATTGCAACTTCAGCTTGGGCAGGAGTTGCAGGTAGTCGTTGCTGAATTCGCCACGTAGCTCATCGTTGACATCGAAATGCATCTCTGGCACCAGAGTCATGCCTTCGCGCACACTGCCGTCGGGGAAGGTGAGTCTGCCGCCGAGAGCGTATGTCTGATGGAATCCGTACCAGGCCCGGTAGTTTAGATTCATATTCTCGTAGTCTGCACGCAAGCCGGCGGTGAGGTTCAGCCCAGCGACCCCGAACAGATTGTTGAGCGTGCTTTGGTGGAAGAGGGCTATGTTAGTGGCTGGCGTGTCATAGATGCCAGGGAAATTGAGATTGGTGCCATGGATTTGATTGTCGAAGGCAAAGTTCATCACATAGCCGTTACCTGGTACCGTAGGCATATACTTGTTGGCCATACCGTTGATGAGGCCGTTGAGCCAGCCGAGGCCGTCCTCATAGAAGGTGACGGGTGCATCGGCTGTAGTCCATTGCTGGATGGCGTTTGCGCCCACGAGCCACGTGTAGTTGAAGCCGGAGGTGTTGAGCCTTGAGTCAATGGGCTTTAGCAGCAATTCCTCGGAGAACGTGTTGCTGTTCTGCCGTTGTATAAGGGTGTAGAGATCGGTGTCGGTGAAGTCCTGGTCGAGCTTCATGCGGTCGTGCAGGTGCTGGTAGCCAGTGACGCTCGTGAGCATCACTTGCGGCCATCGTTTAGTTGTCGTCAGACCCACGTTGGTGAGGTTGCGTCGGTAGCCGCTGCGATTGTTGTAGGCAATATGTCCTATTGCAGTCTGCGGCTCAGGCGTTGTGGGTTGGGCCACCGTTCCGCGGTACTCGTAGGGGTAGCCGCCTTGGTTCAGCCATTCGTGGCTTAGTGTGAGGTCGAAGTCGAGCGTCTGCTTCGGCTTTATGATGAAGCGCATACGTGCACCTAGGTCGCTGCCGTCATCGATGTGCTCATTGTTGCGCGCCTCGTTGCGGAAATAGCCTCCGTCGATGTCGCCGAAGAGATGCCCAGTGAAAGCGAAACGATCGCTGATGCGGTGGTAGTGTGTGAGGTTGAGCCGATAGCGCCCTATGCCTCCGCCGTCGTCGTGCCCTGTGCGCGACGGTCCTGCTG
>ODAI012418342.1_pt1 | contig 10262 bp, 9 predicted proteins | sample 1539321 | NCBI WGS metagenome assembly ODAI01 (sample SAMN02144231, study PRJEB22623) | gut metagenome | biome: sheep rumen | host: Ovis aries | place: New Zealand | reverse complement strand
CGATCGCAAGGATCCTCTGCAGCGGATTCAGATGCGAGAGCATATATCCGGAAAGACCGGAAGCCAGACCGCAGATACCCACAACGGAGGTCACGACAATACCTGCGAGCTGCAGGGGACCCTGCACATCGACAAGCACCATGACCGGATTCATGGCCAGAATATACGGGACCACGAAGGCCGCAATCGCAAGCCTGGTCGCATTGAGCGCCGTCTTCATCGGATTGGCCTTGGCTATGGCTGCGCCTGCATACGCAGCAAGCGCGACCGGCGGAGTAATATCCGCCACAATGCCGAAGTAGAATACAAAGAAATGCGCTGCAATCGTCGGAACGCCCATGCGGATCAGGATCGGTGCGCAGGTCGCCGCCATAATACAGTAGTTCGCCGTGGTCGGAACGCCCATGCCCAGGACAATACAGCAGATCATCGTCAGGAAGAGTGCAATGATCAGACGGTTTGCCGCAAGCGCTACGATACCGTTGATCAGGATATTTGCAAGTCCGGTCATCGTAATGACACCGCTGATGATACCTGCAATGCCGCAGGCCGCGGCTACCGAAATGGATCCCTTTCCTCCGGCTGCCAGAGCCTCTGCGATCGTTGCCGGCGTCATGCGGTGTTCCTTATTGAACATACTGACTGCAACCACCGCTACGATGGAAATCGCAGCTGCCGTCTGGATGGTTTTAGTGTTGGTGCTGACCAGCCAGATCAGGATCACCAGCGGGATCAGCAGATAAATATTCTTGATGAGCTTTCCCATTTTCGGAAGCTCGTCCTTCGGGATGCCCTTCAGATCGTTTTTCTTTGCCTCCAGATGCACCGCAATGAAAATGCCCGTGAAATACAGTACCGCCGGCAGAATGGCACGGACAATGATATCGCTGTAGGGAATGCCTACGATATCCGCCATCAGGAAGGCTGCCGCGCCCATGATTGGCGGCATGATCTGTCCGCCGGTGGAAGCTGCCGCCTCTACAGCGCCTGCAAATTCGCCGTTATATCCTGTCTTCTTCATCAGCGGGATCGTCACGGAACCGGAGCCGACGGTATTGGCAACGGAGGAACCCGAGACCATGCCGAGAAGCGCGGAGGAAACGACTGCTACCTTTGCAGGGCCTCCGGCAAATGCGCCGACAAGAGCATTTGCACAGTCAATGAAGAAGTCCGAAATGCCGGTCCTCTCCAGGAACGCACCGAAAATAATAAAGATGACGATAAACTTGGAACAGGTGTTGACCGGTGTGGAAAGGACGCCCTCCTTGGAATAGAAAAGCAGACGGATCGCATAATTCAGCCTGCCCATAAAGGTCGGATTGGAAAGCCCCTTTGTCAGTGCATAGATCACAAAAGCGCCCGCCACGATCAGGATCGGAATACCTACGGATCTACGGCATACTTCTGCAAGTGAGAGAATGCCGACAACACCGATCATGATCTGGTAAGTCGCAAACTTACTGCCCTGCTGAATAATGCTGACGGCATTGAAGGTGAAATACAGGAACGCCGCCGTACCGATGGCCATCAGGATCAGATCGTACCACGGTATATGATTCACCTTCTGCGTGCCTTTTTTCACCGGGAAGATCAGATATCCGAGAAATACGATGCACGCCATGAAGGAAGTCAGTCTGACCTCCTCCAGAAAGGTGCCCCACAGCGTTACATAGATGCAGAAACAGGAAAAAGCGACCAGCAGCGCATTTACGATCATTTTGGGAGTTCCCTCCCAGAGACGCACATTCGACTCCCTGTCGAATTTCTTCATGACATCATCTACACTGCTCTGTATCTCTTCCGCGGAAACAGCGGCAGTGGAAGCTGCCGCCGTCAAATCCTTTTCCTTCATGTTGTCATTATCCTGAAAGATCATAAGGAATCCTTTTCACTAAATCAGCTCCGGTTCCGGACGGGAGCCGGAGCTGTTATTCAACTAAACTTCGTAACAGCTGCGCTGTCACTGCCTGAACATGAGCCGCGCGCTGCTCAGTTACTGAACCTCTACCTTGACGCCCTTTTCCTGGAAGTACTTTGCAGCACCTGCGTGGAACGGAGCCGTCATACCTGCAGTAGCATTTTCAATGCTGAGCTCTGCGCCCTTCGCGTGCTCTGCAGTGATATCGCTGACATTGTCAAAGATTGCTGCGGTCAGTGCATAAACATCGTCCTCGGATGCATCAGCATTTACGATCAGGGTAGCCTTGACGGTGACTGTTGTCACATCTGCCTCCTGCTTCGGATAAGTGCCTGCCGGGATCGCAAGCTCTGTGTAATACGGGCAGCTTGCCATCATCTTGCCGGCGATCTCGCCGTCGATCGGTACAAGATATGCATCATTTGTTGTCATCAGCTCTGTAATTGCCGGTGTCGGAGCGCCTGCAACGATAAATGCCGCATCGATCTTTCCATCCTTCAGACCCTCGGTGCTGTCTGCGAAGCTGAGGTACTGGGGATTGATATCGGACTCTGTCAGTCCTGCTGCAGCAAGTACATCCATTGCATTAAAGTAAACGCCGGAACCCGGAGCGCCGATGGAAACTGCCTTACCCTTCAGGTCTGCAGCGGATTTGATCTCCGGATCCATCGTGATCAGCTGTACAGTCTCTGCATAGAGTCCTGCAACGACACGGAAGCTGTTGACTGCACCGTCACTCTCAAAGGACTTGGTGCCGGACCATGCATAAGCCATAACGTCTGACTGAACGGTGCCGAGCTGATAATCGCCTGCATCGATACCCTGGATATTGGCCTTGGAACCATCGGTGGAAACGACAGTTACATCGATACCGGACTTATTCTTGATATACTGGCCGAGCACGCCGCCGAAAGCATAGTAGGTTCCGGCTGTTCCGCCGGTACCCATGGTCATCTTGGTGGAAGAAGCAGGAGCTGCCTGCTCTGTCTTGGCATCGCCTGCAGCTGCAGCCGTTGTCTGTGCCGTACCTGAAGAGCCGCATGCCGCAAGGGAAAGGACCATTGCAGCTGCTGCAACGATAGATAAAAGTTTTTTCATAATGTGTTACCTCCAAAAACAAAGTATAACAATAGTGAGCCCGAATTCCTCCGAGCTCCCGTTGCATCGAAATTCATATATAGGAATTATAGAGATATCTATACGCTTTGTCAATAAACAGTCCTTCTAGTTGTGCATTTTTATAAGTTCGCAGGTATAATCATTCGTTTCCTGTATTGTCATTCAGTCTCTGCTTAAGTACCGATCCCCCGATGATAATCAGATAACCGGCAATACTGAGCCGGTCCGGGATCTGGTCCAGAAACAGAAATCCCCAGAGCGCGGCAAATATGATCTGTGTATACTCAAATACGGATATATTTTTCGCCTCCGCCTTCTGGTATGCGGCAGTGATGGAAAACTGGCCGCCGGCCGCACAGAATCCGGCAAGCAGAAGCATGAGCAGCTGCTGCCCGGTCATCTGGAAGCGGTTCAGGATGCAGTACGGGAGTGCCGCCAGACAGGAAAAAAGAGAAAAAGCCAGAACGACTGTCGGACCGCTGACCCCTTCTTTCCCGAGCTTTCGGACATAAGTATAGGCTGTCCCTGCTCCAAAGGCGGCCACCACCGCGATCAGTGCATAACCGAACTGCGCGCTCATTGAAGGCTTCATGATCAGAAGCGCTCCGGAAAAAACGACCAGCAGTACCAGCCAGTCGGATTTTTTCGGATATTCCTTTAATATATGGATCGAAGCGATGATTGCAAAGAAGGGGGATAATTTCAGGAGCATATTGGCATCGGACAGTTTCATATGGTCGATCGCATAAAAATTGCAGACGATGCCGAGCGTACCGAAGCATACCCTGAGCAGCAGAAGCTTCAGACGTTCCCTGCCGAGGGCAAAGGTACCGTGATTTTTCAGAAATACCGGAAATGCGATCATTGCCGCAACGGCATTGCGGAAAAAAACCTTCTGAAAGGTCGGCATATCTCCGGAAAGTCTTACAAAGAAGCTCATGAGGGAGAAGAAAAAAGCCGACAGTATGACATATAAAACCGCTTTTTTCTGATTATTCATTCATTTCTCTTTCCAGCCGGGACATATCCCGGAATTCAATCATTACCAGCACGGCAGCAAATACCGCAGCCATAAGATCCGCAACCGGACCGGCGTAAACGATCCCGTCTATGCCGATAAACAGCGGAAGGATCACAATGATCGGAAGCAGAAAAAGGATCTGTCTGGTGAGTGAAATAAACATGCCCTTTACGGGTTTTCCGATCGAAGCAAAAAACTGCGCGGTCACGGGCTGAATGCAGTTGGCCCAGGTGCAGAACAGATAGATCCTGAAAAAGCGTACGCCGAACTGGAAGTATTCCTCGCTTCCGTTGCCGAACAGAGACAGCAGCTGCCGCGGAAAAAACTGGAACATCAGGAAAGAACTGAAGGAGACCGCAGCTGCGGCACGCAGCGCAAGCATATATGTCTTCCGGACGCGCCCGTACCGGCGTGCCCCGTAGTTGAAGCTCTCGATCGGCTGACTGCCCTGTCCGATCCCGATCACGACAGAGAAAAAGACCTGATTGACCTTTGTCACGATGCCCGCACAGGCGATCGGAATCGAAGAACCGTACACGGACAGGCCGCCGTAATATTTCAGTGAATTATTCAGTACGATCTGGACCGCCATCATTGCCAGCTGGTTAATGCAGGAGGCTGTACCGAGCGAAGCTGCCTGCAGCACGGTCTCCGGCCTCGGGATGAAATGAACCTTTTTCAGCGGGACAGTCTTGTAATGAATGATATAGTGCAGAGCCAGCGTGCCGGAAAAAATCTGTCCGATCACGGTTGCGGCCGCAGCACCTGCCATGCCCCAGTGAAACCCGAATACGAACAGCGCATCCAGAAAGGTATTAATGATGGCTCCGGAAAGGCTGCAGATCATAGTCATGACGGGACTTCCGTCCGCACGGATCAGATGTCCCCCGCCGATCGTCAGGATCAGGAAGGGAAAGCCGATCGCCGTGATCCGGACATATTCCAGAGCATACGGCAGGACCTCCTCCGGAGAACCAAAGGCTCTCAGCATCGGCGTCAGGAACAGCTCTGTGACCAGTGTCAGCAGAACGCCTCCGATACAGAGCATCGACGCAGCGTTTCCAACAAAGAAGGGAGCCTTGTCATACTCCCTTCGACCCATGTGCAGATTAAAATTGGAGGCGCCTCCGATCCCGAAGAGAAGGCCGATGGCCGTACAGGACATGGCAAGCGGAAATGCGATATTTGTCGCCGCATTCCCAAGCGTGCCGACAGCCTGGCCGATAAAGACCTGGTCAACGATATTGTACAGCGCGCTGACCAGCATTGCGATGATGCTTGGCACTGCAAACTTTACCATCAGTCTTCCGACCGGAGCTGTTCCCAGTATTTCTCTTCTGGACATGGCACTGTTCTGATCCATATCTTACTCCGTCATTGTATTATTTCGTTATCCTTCAACCCGGGAATTCGGGATCAGATCCTGAGGAATCGTGATCTTTACCCAGCTTCCGAAGCCCTGTCCTGAACAGTTCCCGCATTCTTTCCGTGCGTCCGCCGAGATACAGGTATCCGAACAGCGCTTCGAGGCCGGTCGCCCTGCGGTAATCCCCGACGGTCTGATGCTTCGCACTCGTCAGGGTGCTGGCGTTGCGGCCTCTTTTATAGATACTGAGTTCTTCCTCCGTCAGCTCATCCATCAGCACCCCGATCATTTCAGACTGGGCCGCCGCATTGACGAGCGCCGTCGTATGCTTATGCAGCCTGTCGGGCTGGCGGGAGCCGTGTCCCAGCACATAGTCCCGGACCATCAGTTCGTACACCGCATCTCCGATATATGCGAGCGCGGCGCCATTCATCAAGCTTTCTTCCACTTAACGCCCTCTTTGGTATCCTCAAGTATGATGCCCATGGCAGTCAGCTGGTCACGGATCGCATCGGCTGTCTTGAAATCCCTTGCTTTTCTGGCTTCCTGACGCTTGGCGATGAGCTCCTCGATCTCAGCATCCAGGCTTTCCTCCCGGCGCTCGGAAATTACGCCGAGCACACCGTCGCAGAGCGTCCGGATCACACCGAGCAGATACTCCGCATATTCTTTTGAGGAGTTTTCATTTACCGTCGAGTTCGCCAGACGGACGATCTCAAACACAGCGGTTTCTGCATTTGCAGTATTATTATCGTCATCCATCGCGGCTTCGAATTCCGCAATGAAAGCCTTTACCTTTTCCTGCTCTTCCTTTTCCGCCTCAGTCAGGCCGCCGGAAGCATTTGCAGCAATCAGATCCTTCAGCCTGTCGGTGCAGTTCAGGATCCTTTCAAAGGATGCCTTGGTCTGATCCATCAGCTCCTTGGAGAAATTAAGCGGAGTCCGGTACTGCGCGCTCAGAATAAACAGGCGGAGCACCATCGGGTCATACTGCGAGGTAATGTCCCTGACTGTAAAGAAGTTGCCCAGGGATTTGGACATTTTCTCGTTGTTGATCTTCAGGAAGCCGTTGTGCATCCAATAATTGCAGAAGGGCTTTCCGGTCGCGCATTCCGACTGCGCGATCTCATTTTCATGATGCGGGAAGATCAGGTCCTCTCCTCCGCAATGGATGTCTATGGTATCGCCGATGTACTTCTGGCTCATGACCGAGCACTCGATATGCCAGCCCGGACGGCCTTCGCACCACGGGGACTCCCAGTAAGGCTCGCCTTCCTTCTTCGGCTTCCACAGCACAAAGTCGTTCGGATCCTTCTTCTGCTCCTCGCCGCTTACCTTAAGATCCCTGAGACCGGACATCATTTCGTTCAGGTCCTTGTGGCTGAGCTTGCCGTAACCCTTGTCCGTGGCAACTGCGAAATAAACCGTTCCGTCGTCGGCCACATAAGCGTGTCCGCTGTCGATCAGCTTCTGGATCATCCGGATCATCCCGTCGATCTCAAGCGTCGCCTGCGGATGATGTGTCGCCGGTCTGACATTGAGGTCGCTCATGTCCTTCTTGCATTCCTTAATGTATTTTCTGGAAATGTCAATGGACGGCACGCCTTCTTCATTGGCCGCCTTGATGATCTTGTCGTCCACATCCGTGAAATTGGAAACGTAATTGACCTCATAGCCCTTGTATTCCAGATAGCGGCGGAAGGTGTCAAAAACGATCATCGGACGTGCGTTTCCGATGTGGATCAGATTGTATACGGTCGGTCCGCAGACGTAAATGCCGACTTTTCCCGGCTCGATCGGTACGAAATCCACTTTTCTTCTTTGCAGGGTATCAAAAATTTTCATATTTGTATTTCTCCTGTTTTATTTCATCATTTCTTCGATGAGGCATACCGCATGCGCTGCGATCCCCTCTCCTCTTCCGGAAAAGCCCAGGCCTTCTTCTGTGGTTGCCTTGACGCTGACTGCTTCCGTGCTGATGTCCAGGGCTTTGGCGATCCTTTCCCGCATCCCCGGGATATAGTCCTTCAGCCTGGGCTTCTGACAGATTACCGTGCTGTCAATATTTCCGACCGTAAATCCGTGCGTCCTCAGGATCTTTCCGACCTCCTCCAGAAGCATGACACTGTCCGCGCCCAGATATCTGTCGTCGTTATCCGGAAAATGCTGTCCGATATCGCCGAGGGCTGCAGCTCCAAGCAGGGCATCCATGACGGCATGCACGAGCACATCCGCGTCGGAATGTCCGTCGAGTCCGAGAACATAAGGGATCTCCACGCCCCCGAGGATCAGCTTTCTCCCGGGCACCAGCCTGTGTACATCATATCCATGTCCGATTCTCATAACTTTATCCTTTTTTGCATCCTCCGGGCCTGCCGGCCTTAAGATGCCGTACTGTCCCTTACCTGAACAGGTTCAGCTGCTGCCTGACGCATCTGAATTCCAGATCCGTCTGCGAGCGGATCGTCTCGCCGTCCGTATGAACGATACACGGCCTGTCAAAATGGACGTGGGCTTCCCTGCACTGGAAAAGCCTCACACGGCTGCAGTCCGTGAGCCCGCGGAAACGGCTTCTTAAGAGAAGCGGGATCAGCCTCAGGCGGTTCCGGCAGTTGACGACACAGATCTCCAGCATTCCGTCCTTGGGATCAGCATAGCTGCCGAAACGGAAACTGCGCTCATAGGGATGAATATGCACCGATACGAACATCAGGTTATTGAACTCCACCCTGCGCTCTCCGTCAAGGATCACATATCCGCGTACCGGCCTGCTGGTAACAAGCTCCTTCAGGCACTCCCTGAAGGCAGCAATTCTGCGCGATCTTAAAAACCTGGGGCCTTCGTTCAGGAAACGGTTCATTCTTCCGTTTATTGCCGCATCAAATCCGATCCCGGAGCTTCCTGCAAATCTGCGGATGATCTCTCCGTTTTCACAGGTCAGCACGCCATAATCCATCGCTTCGATCCTGGCGGGACTCCCTCCCGTGCTGACCGCTTTGAGCAGCTTTCCGGGATTGGCACTCAAATGCAGGCTGCGGGCGCAGCCTTCCACAGGTGCCGTTGAAATGAATCCCAATGTCACTTCCGACAAATGCTTCAGTCCGTTCAGCACCTCATTGAGCGTTCCGTCATCACCGATCACAAACACCCGGACAGGCTCATCCTGAACCGCCTCTGTCAGTGTTTTCGCGATAAATGCGGCATCCCCGGGCGCATCCGTAAAGAAGATCTCATACTCGATCCCGCGCTTCGTCATATAGGCGCGTGCACGGTTCCAGAGCCTTAAGCCCTTCCCGCCCCGGGAATTCGGATTTACAATAAAATAGCACTTCATTCTGATGATTTTATACTACCTTGCCGTCCTTTTCAATCCATTTTCAGCAGCCCGCATACAGCAAAGCCCCTGCACATTCCTGTGCAGGGGCCTGTAAGTAGCGGAGGGGGGACTTGAACCCTCGACACCACGGGTATGAACCGTGTGCTCTAGCCAGCTGAGCTACTCCGCCATATGCTGTTTCGTCGTGAACATTGCAAATTCTAAAGGAATTCCTCCCAAATGTCAAGTGTTTTTGTTTATTCAGGCAGGATTCTTGCCGTCACCCTGTGGGGCAGGCAGACGACCGGCTGGTCGGGGAGAGTGACGCGTCCGGTCTGAACACAGATCTTATCCGGACAGTCTGCTTTTTCGCAGCGTACTCCGATTGCGCCGTTTTCATCTTCGTCAATGATAAAATGGTTGTGTCCGCCTTCGTATCCGCTGACCGTCAGCGTATACGGCAGCACCAGCTCCGAAGCCCTGGCCCTGAACTGCTCCCTGTCATCTACGGTGACCACGATCACCGCATCTTTTTTGTGCAGAAAGCTGCCGCCCCTGAACAGCAGGAACAGGGCGGCAGCTGCAAGACATATGATTATCAGCAATAGATCATTTCTTGTTTTTCTGCTCATCGCAAGGATCACTTACTCTTTATAAAATGCACAGAAGGCTTTGTAGGTATGATAAATATCCAGCTTCGATGTGATTTCGAACGGTGCGTGCATGGCCAGTACCGGAACTCCGAGGTCAACGGTGTCCACATTTCGGTTGCCCATAAACAGCGCGATCGTTCCACCGCCGCCCTCATCCACCTTGCCGAGCTCTCCGATCTGCCAGCAGACGCCTTCCCTTTCCATGCAGGCGATCACCCTTGCCATCGTTTCCGCGGATGCGTCATTTGAGCCCGATTTTCCCCTGGCACCTGTATATTTGGTCAATACCGGACCGTGTCCGAGCAGGCAGGAATTCCGCTTGTCAAACACATCCGCAAAGGTCGGATCGTAAGCTGCGTTCACGTCGGAGGAAAGGCATACGGAATGTCTGTACACTTCCCTTGGTCTCGCAGATACCGGCTCGCAGAGGTCCTCTACAAAATCCGAAAGGGCGCTGGAGGCCATTCCGGTATTTCCCTCGGAACCGATCTCTTCCTTGTCCGTCAGGACCGTCACGGTCGTGTATTCGGGTTTTCTGATTTCAAACGCCGCCATGACAGCCGTATAAGCGCAGACCTTGTCGTCCTGCCCGTAGGCACCCACGAGGGAGCGGTCAAGTCCGATATCCGCTGCTTTTACGGCGGGGACCATCTCGATCTCGGCCCTCGTGAAATCCTGCTCTGTCATCCCGAAACGCTCGTTTAACAGCTGCAGTGCAGTCAGCTTGAATTTCTCGGACACGTCTTCATCCTGATAGGGAATATTACCGATGATGATATTAAGCTCCTCGCCTCTCAACCCTTCATTCAGCGGCAGCTTATTCTCCTTTCAGGTATGCTGTGGCAGCAGGACGGAGAAAATAAGCTTCT
>ODAI012634507.1_pt1 | contig 10263 bp, 7 predicted proteins | sample 1539321 | NCBI WGS metagenome assembly ODAI01 (sample SAMN02144231, study PRJEB22623) | gut metagenome | biome: sheep rumen | host: Ovis aries | place: New Zealand | reverse complement strand
TACGGCCGGTCTTCTGTACGTTCAGGAAATTCACGAAGATACCTTGCGCGGTCTCCGGACGAAGGTAGATCTTCATTGCGCCATCGGCGGTCGAACCCATCTCGGTCTGGAACATGAGGTTGAACTGACGTACGTCGGTCCAGTTGCGTGTTCCGGAAATAGGACAAACGATCTCTTCGTCGAGGATGATCTGCTTCAACTCTGCCAAGTCGTTCTCGTTCATCGCCTTAGAGTAACGTGCATGCAGCGCCTCGCGCTTGGCAATATGCTCTTTCACGCGCTCGTTGGTGGCTTTGAACATCTCCTCGTCGAAACTCTCACCGAAACGTTTGCGGGCTTTCTCCACCTCTTTGGCGATTTTCTCGTCGTATTTGGCAATCTGATCCTCAATCAGCACGTCTGCGCGGTAACGTTTCTTCGAATCGCGGTTGTCGATCAGAGGATCATTGAAGGCGTCCACGTGACCCGATGCTTTCCATGTCGTCGGGTGCATGAAGATAGCCGCGTCGATACCCACGATGTTCTCATGCAGCAACGTCATCGAATCCCACCAATAACGCTTGATATTGTTCTTCAACTCCACGCCGTTCTGACCATAATCATACACAGCGCCTAAACCGTCGTAGATCTCGCTGGAAGGGAAAACGAAACCGTATTCTTTGCAGTGCGCTACGATCTTTTTAAATGTTTCTTCTTGTGTTGCCATAAAGCTATTTACGATTTAAATATTTACAATTTGCGATTTTTTTACAAAATCGGCTACAAAGTTACTGCTTTTTTTGCAAATATGCAAGAATTTGGCACAATAATTGTTAATTATTTGTAAAAAATCACGAATATGAAACAATTTGTATCTTTATTTGCGGCACTTTTGTGCTTTTGCAGCGTCAACGCCTGTATGAAAAAGTCCCCGGTGACCTCGGAACTCACCATTATTGTGATGGATACCACGCAGGCTCTCTTGCCGGAGGCGAAGGTCAAAATAGGGCAGGAGGTGTTTCTCACTTCTTTTGACGGAAGGGTCGTTCTTCAGCCGGAGCAGATCAAGAGCAACACCGTCGTCGCGTCCTGCAAAGGCTACAAGGATGGCAAAATCAAACACCTCGAGCAGCGTGTACAGGCGGGCAATGTGCTCATCCTTTCGCTGATACCCGAAGCGGTGAAGGAAAAAGACGGTTCTCACCATTATGCGCATGGCTCGGCTCGCTCCGGCGCGGTGATGATGTATGCCAAATCGGGAGAGATGGCGGAGATGGCGGAGATGACCGAGATGGCGGTGGGAGATGTCATGCACCCCTCTGTGCCCCCTATGGTCAGCAATGAAGCGGTGACTGCCGGCAAACTGACCGCCGGAGAGGTCAATGATTTCGCCAAATGGAACTTCTGGCTCAACGTCCTGGACGGATCGCACAAGCAGTTTGCTGAGCAATGGAAAATAGCGCCGAGACATCGTTATACGGTTCAAGTGACGGACAAACACGGGTATGCCATCGCATCGAGGGCTGTGAGCCTGCTGGACAACGCTGGAAACACCATCTTCCAAGCCGTTACCGATAACACCGGAAAGGCGGAACTGTGGTATCAGCTCTTAGGTAATCACCTCTGCGGCAAACACACGGATTTCTATATCCGCGTGGACGACCAAAAGCAGGTAGCCAAAGACTGGTATGAAGGCATCAATGCCTTTGTCCTGGACGAAGAATGCCCCAATTCTCAATCATCATTCTCCCCCTCTAAGAGGGGGACGGGGGGTGTCTCCAATGACGTCGATGTTGTCTTCGTTTTTGACGCTACAGGCTCGATGGGCGATGAGTTGCGCTATTTGCAGGAGGAGATGAAGGATGTCATTACGCGTGCCAAAGAGGCTACCGGGGGCTTGAATATACGTACCGGAGCAGTGGTCTATCGCGATCATGGCGATGAGTATCTGACCCGCATCTCACGGCTCACCGAGGATATCCGGACCACGCAGACTTTCATCGACAAACAGGAGGCGAACGGCGGTGGTGACTACCCGGAGGCGATGCCGGAGGCGCTGATGGCGGCGTTGAACAGTGCCGGATGGGATCCCGAAGCGCGCGCGCGTATCGCGTTCCTTATCTTGGATGCACCGTGCCATAATGATTCGGCTACCATTGCCCTTTTGCATGACCAGCTGCTCAATGCCGCTTCCATGGGAGTACGCATCGTGCCGGTCGTATGCAGCGGGCTTGGTGAGAGCGGGGAACTGTTAGTCCGCGCGATGGCGTTGGCTACCAACGGTACGTCGTTCTTCCTCACCGACGATTCGGGCATCGGGCATACGCACCTCAAACCCACTACCGACAGCCTCAAAGTGGAGCACCTCAACGACATGTTAGTACGCACAATCGCCGAGTTCAGCATCATGCACGACTGCACCGGACATTGGTCGCAAGAGGAAGAGAACTGGGAAACGGACTTTGTGCCGAATCCGTTTGAAATAAAGGACTTGACCGAGGAAGAACGTCAGCTCAAAGACTCGCGCACCACGCTCTATCTGGTCGATGTGACCGGCAAACTGATCTATGTCTATAACGGCCGTTTGGAGGATGCCGGAGAGAGCCAGATTGCGCACTTACCGCTGCCTATGTTGAGCACAGGCGTCTATATCGTCAAAGCCTTCTACGACGGCGAATGGCATGCCAAAAAGATTTTCCTGCATTAACACCGTTCGCGCATAGCGCCGGAGCGGTAAGCATGAAGGAGTTGTTCGAGCCAGTGTATCTGTTCGAGCAACTCTTTTCCTTTGTCCGTATCTTTGATACGAATCCGGTGATCCGAGAAATCCTGCAGCAACGTCCGATTATGTATATCCGAGCCGGAGAGGATCGCTTGCTCGCGGCTCTCGAACGACTCATGTTCCACCAACTGAATGCCGTGGCTGTTGTAAATGAGCGTATAACCCGCAATGCCGGTCTTCTCCTGATAGGGCTTGCTGAATCCGCCGTCTATCACAAAACGCTTGCCGTTGGCGCGCATTGGGGTCTCGCCTTTGATCGTGCGAACCGGCACATGACCGTTCACAATACGACCGTTCTCGGGGTCTAAACCGAACTCCTCCAGAATACGGCGGCATACCCACTCATCGTCCGCCAAACTGAAATACGCACCTTTCTGCTCCGTCCACGTGGCTTTGTCCGCTAAGAAATAACGCTCGAAAGTGGTCATTTTGTCTTTGTTGTACAGCGGGGAGAACTCGCCTTCCCATAGATAAAGCATATAGTCTAACGCATCCTCTTTGGCTTTGCCTTCTCCGTAATACGCCATACGGATCACTTCGTCCGTGCGGTCCATGAGCGCCTTGCCCGACACCCGTTCGCCGCACACTTCCCCCTCGGCGAAAGAACCGTCGGCATTCAGAGGAATAGCCGCGTGATAGAGCAGGAAGCCGTTGCGTACCATATATAGCGAGCCGTGTTCGTACAGCATCTTCAGATGGCGCTGCATCTTCTCGCTCTTGCGGAACGAACGCCATAACTGATCCATCAGGTCTTTCTCCTCCGCGCTCAATGCGTACGGATCGGCAGGATCCACCGTCGGCAGATTATTGTCCAATAAGGGCTGACCGTGCCATGACCATTGACCGTTTGCCTGCGTCAGTTCGCCTAAGATAGCGCGGTGATCCATCTTCCATTCCGGGTGACGGAGCACCGTCTGACCCTCTAACTTGAACTGAATGATTGAGATCGCTTTGTGCATCTTCGCCATCAGCTGCGCCGAACGCGTCAGACGGGGGTTGTTCTCAAAATCCTTCGTCTGCCAGATGGTACACGGATCGTCGCCGTATGTGGTCATCGCGAAGTTCGCCAAGGGCAGCAAGTTGATTCCGTAACCTTCCTCCAGGGTCTCGATGTTCGCATATCGGATCGAGACGCGCAGCACGGTAGCCAACAGCGCCAAGTTGCCCGCCATCGCTCCCATCCATTCGATATCGTGGTTACCCCATTGGATATCGTAATCGCGGATCGTGGAGAGTACATCCAGTATCTTGCTCGCTCCGGGACCGCGGTCGAAGATGTCGCCTACAATATGCAGCTTGTCTATCGTCAGAGAATGAATGAGATACGAAACGGCAATGATCAACTGGTCTGCGCAGCCTGTTTCGATGATCGCGTCAAAAATAGCGTTGTAATACGTCTGACGGTCGTGTTGCTCCAGATGCGATTCGTGCAGCAACTCACCGATGATATACGCATAGTCTTTGGGCAGCAGACGATGCACTTTCGAACGGCTGTATTTGATCGTCACCGCACGCGCTACATGGATGATTTGGTGCAGGCGCGTCCGATACCAGTCTTCCAACGTCGGCAGGTTCGATATCTGCGCGTTTTGCGTAAAGAGATCTATATAACCTCCTTGGGGCTCGCCGCCTTCATGGGAGAGGGAGTGGGTAGGGTGCTCGTAATATTTCTTGATCAGCTCCAAACGCTCGTCCGGGTAATAGATCAGCGCACAGATAGCACGCTTCTCCTCCTCGCTCAGACCCTTGGTGCCTTGTCCTTCCCCATAGACTTCATCTACTTTCTTGCGTACCACGCCCGAAGCGTTTTTGATCATATGGATGAACGCGGATGATTCGCCGTGAAGGTCGCTTACAAAGTGTTCCGTTCCTTTCGGCAATGACAAAATTGCGCGGAGGTTGATTAGCTCCGTGATCACGGATTGTGCGTTGGGAAATTTCTCGCTCAGTAACTGTAAATATCGTTCGTTTTCCATAGTTTTCAAATTTGGGTACAAAAGTACAACAAATTTTGCACATATGCAAGCGTTCGGGCTTTTTTTTTGAAAAAAAGCGATTTATCGCGAATTTGTGTGTACTGAGTGGCTATTGGGAGCTTGCTCACGGATAGTCACTCAGTACTCACAAATGCAGGGGCGTTAGTCCCGTTTTCAAAAAAAAATGCCCGCGGCTGCCCATATGTCCGGCAAAATGCGAACGTATTTTCGGCGGGCACCCGCTTGCGGGAGGACCGAAGTACAACAAATTTACTAAATGGAAGCGCCGAATGCCTAAAAATGTGCTAACAGGTGCTCGTATCCGGTTGACCGGTTACTTAATTTCCAAACGCTATCCGGAGGAACTCCGAATGGTACGTTATTGGGACGAAGAACAAGGTCGTGAGTTTGTCTTTTTGACCAATGCAATGAATTTGTCTGCATTGGATATGCACGTTTTAGGCTAAATAGAAGCGACCGATTGCTTCATATATATCAGGATGAATTGCTACATCTTTAATAATCTCTCCCCGATAATACTCCATTATTTCCGGATATGTTTTTGTATAAATCTCTTCCATTTCTTCGAAATTTATCGGTTTTGGCGCGTTTTTTATTATATTTTGGAAGCGTGCAATTGCAGAAGGGTGAGTTGATAAACCAGAATATCCACAATGATTTTCATTAGCAGCTTCAATAATAGCTAATACTACGAACCAGAAAAGAGTGTAAGCGTAGTAGTTTGCGTATTCATCATCACTGAAATCAGGAAGTCGAAGTGCTGTTAAATCTGCCTTATACTCTTTAGTATGATTATATGTAAAGATAGAATCAATAAGTGGGGTTTGCGATTGTGACGCCATAAGTTTTTGAGATTTCGGCTTCTTTGTGTCACCATTTAGATAGTGACTATACTCATGTCCTGCGATAAATGTACATATGTACGGTAAGGGCTTACGCATATTCTGCCTAATTGTATGAGAAAGTTTTCCTCGTTTATGTATATCTACATCTAAATATTCTATGCCTTTCGATATTCTTATTGCAAGAATCAATGCAGATGACCTTAATTCATCCGATAAATCTCTGCTAAAAGATAACAATGCCAACGAAGCATATTCAACAACGTATCTAATAGAATAACTAAGTATGGAACAAAGTCCATATGAAGAAGGAAATATAATTCCATTCATATAATTTGATAATAGACATCCAGTGCTGATATTTTTAAGGTTTTGCTGAAGTTCAATAGGTAAATGTTGTTTGAAGTTTGAGTAACCATATGTGAGAGACGAAAAATAATTTTCCAAAGACCATTTATTTGCTAACTTTCGTCGCTGTTCGACAATAACTCTGCTTAATATTGGATCCACTGATATAGTATCTATAGCAGCCCGAAGTATATAGTCATTTGCATTTTTAACGTGCAGTATTCGAATTAGTTCCTCTTCCGAACATAAACCATTATAACACATTTTCATGATTTCCTCAGGAGTAGACTCATATGTTTCATCAATTCTAGAATGTATTTCTCTATTCTTCGTCCATGTAGTTACAAATGGGACGGGTTTATTAAAATCGCTTATTTTCATATCTTTGATAGATTAATAACCTCTATATTATAATTAGGCTAGTACAGCGGATTGTTAATCCAATTGCCAGGTTACAAATATTCAATTTTAATAAAAAACTATTGACTTTATAAAATATAGTTGTATATTTATTACAAATGGCAGAGAAAAAAACATCTATGCCTGAGGTCGAGCCTAACAGTGACGATACCCCAATTCACTATGTTATTAAGGATTGGCGTATCACGTGTCACAAAGGCGAGTTTCCTATAAGGAAACACTTAGCGGAGTTGAAGGACACTCTGTAAATCAGTTCCTAATGGCGGTGAAAATTGCACCGCCATATTTTTTGTGAATGAAATACCGAATTAGATTCTCAAATAAATTTCGCAATTATTTCGATTAACTCCTAGGATAAATAATAGTACGGATTACATTATCATGTGCTTCTTTCTCATTTGTGGTATAGTTAGCACATATACCGGAACAATAAAGGTCTATGAAATCTTCTTTGGAATTTAAAGGTTCATTTTTTTGAATCTCTTTCACGATAGCCAAAAGTTTGTCAATTGCAGCACCTCTTTCTATTCCTCGAAGAACATATGAAGATTCATTTAATTTATCCAAAACAGGGTTGATGCCAAACGTTTCAACTAACTTTGCGTAAAAAGCATCTCTTAATTCTTTTCTCTCTTCTTTAATTGTGTACATCACAAATACGTGTACAGCCGAATCATATTTCTCCATATATAACCATTTTTTGTGCCTCCACTTTATTATTCGGCTATCGGCGAACTCCGTGGAATGTTATTCCGCATGCAAAGGTACAACAAAAAAATGATATAACCAAATCTTTCTGAAGATTATTGAAAAAAACAACTTATATAACAAAGGTGTGTCAACTAATTGGCACACCTTTGTAGTCTTCAAACCTAATAGATTATTTTACTTCTTGCCCCTGGAGAGTATATGTATTATCTCCACGGAGGATGTAGATTTGGTTGTTGATCATTACTTTCTGTGGTATATCAAACGGGGCGTTTGAAATATTGTCAACACCTGTTGGAACCTCACTTGTCGTAGTGAAAGTGCCTGATTTTGTATCTATAGTTTGGTCTGCCTCATCTTTTGCTTCTACAGAATATGCATAAGATGTACCGCTATTCAACCCTGTGATAGTAAATTGGAAGCCCGTTGTTTGTGTGCTTTGCGATTGATTATTTCTGCTTGGAGCAAATGCAATTCCAATTAAATGTCCAGAAGCGTTAAATGTCAATTGACATATAACATTTCCCAAAAAATCACGTATAACTATTTCATAACTAACAGCTCCCGCAATGTATGGCCAAATAATTCCGGCTGTAGTGTTAGTAGGTGTAATAATGACATCATCAACAGGTTCGGTTACGTCCTCTGCATCTATTGTCTGAATATAATAGAAGTCACGCCAACCTGTAGCTGCTTTATACATATCAACTGAAGCTGCTAAGACATGTAAAGTACATTCAAATTTGTCTATACCGTCAAATGTATTACTATAAGCAGTTGATGGTTTTGCACGATAACTAAAAATCTGCTCTAAACCTGTACAGTTGTAAAAGGCCTGCTCATATATCGTTTTAACCGTTGTTGGGATACTAATGTGTTTAATCGTTGAGTAATTGGCAAAAGCACTATTTCCGATAGTTGTTACTCCCTCTTTAATAATTAATTTTTCTGCGGTTTGTGGGGCCTCTACACCAAACGTATAATTGCTGTTGAGTGTTCCGTTTCCACTGATCGTCAATATTCTATTATTAGTTTCGTATTCCCATAACAAAGCCAAATTGTCTCCACAACTTCCAAACTTATCCACGGCAAATGATGCCGTAAATATAGTGTCTCGTGTTAGGATAAATGTGCGTGGATTGTCGGTGTTGCCATCATTCCACTGAGTAAAATGGTAACCATAATTCGGCTGAGCAGTAATAGTTACGGAGTCCATATAGACATACCATTTATTATTTGCGAAGACTTCCCCCATATTATGATCTTCGCTTGCACATGACACATTGAAGTGCTTAGGATAAAAATAGGCAGTAAAAGTTTTGTCTTCAGTAGCAATGACCCAGTCTGTTTGCCGAAGTGTATCAGAATACCATCTTCCATCTTCATAATAATGTCTCCTATTAGGATGGTAATAAGGATCCCAATAACCAAAGTCATATCCATAAGATGGAATTGCTTGAATTTCAAAAGTATCACCGTAATTAATGATCGTGTCCCCTAAAGTTACGCCATACATAGGATTATTCGGCTGTGTTTTGATTTCATATTGGCTGGGGTCAAACCGTGTTATTTCAAGATATGCTATATATGGATTCATATCACGCGATGATCCTTTATGGCGATAAATACAGATTGTATTAATCCCATTAAATTCAGACCCCAACACAAAAGAATGCAAACCTGCTTGACTCTGCTTTTTAATACCGGTAAGATAATTATTTCCGTCTTTGTCTGAATACAAGAATAAAGAATCTCCTATATCACCATTGTTAGTAGTGTAGATGTTAATAACATCTCCTTTGCGGAATTCTCCTTCATACAAAGAAATAGCAATATGGTTATCTTCACGACCAAACTTATATCCAGTTTGAGCATATATGTCGGTAATAGATTTTGTATTCTCATTTGTAGAATGCATATACGCATTTTGCAATAAAGTGCCATAACCTTCTCGATGAACTATTTCTCCCGCTTGTAATATTGCTCGTATATAATTGAACTCTTGTTTTCGCTCTATTTTTATGACTTTAGTATATAAAGACCCGGCATGAGTAAAATTCACATTAGTCACCCATCCATACTCTGTTGAAGATATTTCGCCAATTGATAATTCAGAAACACATGAAAAAGCAGGTATCGAAGTTAAATCGTCAATAGAGATAAAAGTAGAATTAGTAAGTGCCTTAATCGTATCTAATTCAACAATGTTTGGATTTTGAATATATATAGGTCTTTCGATAGGTTCCATAAACACAATCGTAGATTCATCAAAAGCCTCACTACCAATGCTAGTAACGCTGTTGGGAAGTGTGACCGATACTAAATCGCTGCAACCACGGAAAGCATAATTTTTAATGCTTGTGACACTATTACCAATCGTTACAGAGGTCATATTGCTACAATCATAGAAGGCGTTCTCTCCAATACTTTTGACGCTGTCGGGAATAGAAATAGATGTCAAAACGTTACAATCACGAAAAGCATTACTTCCAATTAATCTCGTATCATCTTTGATAATATATGAAGATAGTGTTTTATTGACAACCTCTATTAAACATTTATCGGCGTAACGAATATTATTAATTACTGGTAACCCGGTGCAGCCAGAGAAAGCATAAGCTCCTATGTTTGTAACGCTATCACCAATAGAAACAGAGGTTAAACTGGAACAATTAAAAAATGCATAACTTCCGATGCTTGTAACACCATTTTGAATATCAACGGTTTTTATGTTGGAGTGCCATGAAAACCATGGTGCTGAACCAAGGTTATAATTAGCCATGGAGCCAGTTCCTGATATAGTTAGTACACCATTCGTCAAGTCCCATGTCAAGTTTTTCCCACATGTGCCACTATCAGCACAGACTGTCCCTACGCTTGCCAGTATAGCAAACAAGAGGGTAAAAAATTTCATTTTCATAACATTATTTTATTTTGATTTAACGTACATATACAAGAAAAGCGCGAACATTATTTACGCTTATCCCTTTCAATTGAGGTTCCTGCAAGACCCTACATACAAGAATAAACAATAACGTCCACGCCCGATATGTTTAACCCTCCCGCCCATAGGGCGAGGACTGAATATAACATATCCACGAGGACATTTATTGCACTATCTTGTTTTGGGTATGTGAATTTTTGCAGGATTCCAATTGAACCAAAACAAGCGTCAATAAACGCCTTT
>ODAI012419498.1_pt1 | contig 10263 bp, 6 predicted proteins | sample 1539321 | NCBI WGS metagenome assembly ODAI01 (sample SAMN02144231, study PRJEB22623) | gut metagenome | biome: sheep rumen | host: Ovis aries | place: New Zealand | reverse complement strand
TTCTCTCGTTGGCAGTGTCTTAATTTGATCCCGTAGCGTAACACTTTAATCAAATATCATCATATATTACTTATGTTTTTAAAATCACGGAAAAAGTGTCAATCTATCAGAAATAGTTGCAACCGACTGTGTGTTAGCCGGTTGCAACTTGACGGATAGGCTGACAGATTGATAGATGATTCGTCATTTGAACGTCACACAATACTGGGTGCCGTCAACAGAATGGTGATGGTGCATGCCTTCCATATTGGAAAGGGCACGACCGAAAGCCACCAGACTGGTTTGCTTGAGGAGGGACACCCCATAAGTCTCCCTGAGACTGGAGAGGATGGCGGCGGCAGTCATCCACATACCCGTCTTCTCATCCTCCGCCACCTTGAACTGCTCATGGAAATACTGTTCGGCTGGTGACTTGAGCTGGAACTGTCGGTTATGCTGCATGATGAGTCGTGTCTCCTGGTCGTCAAACCAATAGGGTTCACCTTGGTCGATGAGTGCTTGCGCCTGTGCATAGATCTGTTCATGGTTGGGACGCACACTGACATCGATAGGTCCTGTCAGTTCTATCCCGATGAAACGGCGGTTTCCTGTAGGGTCAGCGAGGACATCAGCGATATTCGTCGTAGCGATGAAGGAGGCAAGGCGTGGGAAGTCCTCAACATGTTTGCCGTAGGGTCGCTTCGCTTTCACACGAGCCAGTTGGATGGTGTTTTTCAGGAATCCCTCTTGGACGCGGGGCGAAATTTGGTTGAATTCATCGAGATTGACCAGCAGCATCTGTGACATCGCCTGCAGCACAGGACGTTTCTCGTCCAGTGAGAGATTGTCGGTATAGCCCCACTGCAGTTCGTCAGGCAGCAGGGAGCGGCAGAAGGTCGACTTGTTATATCCTTGCGAGGAAATCAGCAGGGGTGCCACCGAGTTACCGTAACGGCGGTTACGACCTTTCCATTGCGCCACCATCGCCAGCACCCATGTGCGGAACCACCTTTCCCAATGCGGATTCTTGGTGGGGACGGTCTGTGCCAGTCGTCCAATATGGTCGATTCCATCCCATTTTCCATGTACCTCCCAGAGGTATTCCTCGATAGGGTTATAGTTGCGGATCTTGTCAGATTTAACGTAACGGCTGACATCCTTGTCCCACACATTCAGACCCGTCAGCCGTGCGTCCATCGTGAAGCTGTTGATGACACGCTCGTCAACAGGTTGCCATTCCTGGAACCAGGTGGTGTTCGGACGGTATTCCGTATAGCCCATGATGGTGTTATAGCGGAACACATACCGTTTCTGCAGGTAGCCCACCAGTTGGCGCACCTCACGACCCACAGCCTCTGCTTGGCGGGACTTCCGCTTGTCAGGTTTCGTCTCGGCATATATGGCACCGACGGTGGCACGGATGCGCTCCTCATCAAACAGCAAGGGTGTCTTGTATTTATAATGTGCCCAGATGTGTGTCACCGCCTCTTCCTCCGGGAAGTTGGCAAGGCATAGCTGCCGTGCCAGCTCGGCAAGTATGGCGTCAGGGTCTGCGTTATCAGGGACACGGTACCACACCAGCGTGGCAGCACGCTGGTACAGATGCTCATACTGGGTGTAGAGGCCGTAGTCGTCATGTCGCTGCTCGTCGAGCGAAGTTGTTGTTAACAGTCCTGTGCTATGTATATCCACCAAGAAGGGGGTCGCTTCAGGACGGAAGAGTGGATGGGGATCATGAGTCATTCGAAATCCCGATGAAATGGTGTGTTTTATCTCGTCAAGGGGAACTCCCAACAAAGCCTGATAGGGACTTTTGACAAGCTCGTAGGCATCATGCAGGAATGCGTTCGCCTCCTCCTCGCTCTGGGGCAGTGTACCGTCCGGGCGACTGATGCGCACCAGTATTTTGACACTCTCACCACTGCTTCCCACAAAAGCGGCAAGGGTGGTGGGCATCGTCATCGTTACACTCTTTACGCGTTCCAACACTTCCGACCCCCGCAAATGACTGGCACTGAGCAGGAGGATACCATTCATCTGCCGCATCGTGAGATTGCCGTTCACATCACGTACCAGTTCGGCAGAGGGGTAAATCATGGGTAATCGGTACATCTGCCCGTACTCAAACTCACGGGACCCTGGTTGCTGAAGATGCTGTCGCAGTCCTTCCACATCCCTGTTTTTCGTGTCTGTCTGTATGCGTTCCATGAACTTCTCCACAGATTTCATCGTGATATGCATCTGGTTTCTCTGGTCTTTTCTTATGGCTGTAAACTTCATTGCTTTGTCCTTTTAGTTTGTTTCCTTATTTGTGATCATTGTGTTCGTTGAGGGCAACCAATAGGTTCCTTGTGGGAAACCATTGGTTTCCTTACTGGAACCCATCGGTTTCCTGCGTTGGAACCGATGGGTTCCGCTATTCCGACACCTGACTAGCTATACCCAAGGGAAGTGTAAGGTCTCTTCGTAACTGTCGAAATGTACGCTGTCCTTATAGCCGAATGACCCGAACAGTTGTCTGATGTCACTCTGCTGCTCTGGAGACAAGGACCGTTCACCCCTTTTGTACTCGTAATAATACCGTTTGCCAGAGAGCAGACTGGTCATGAATTTCCGAAGCGGCGTATAGTCTCGCTTCAGCACGTTCTGATAAATCGTAGAGAAACCACGTGCCATTTTCACCGGTTCCATCGAGGCATATACCTTACATCGCTCCCCTGTCAGTACCCGTGGTGTCACACACCGGGTGACGGTCAGATCCGGAGGTGCCAATACTCCTGCCTGGTAGCGCAGGCAATGCTCATGTAGCGGACATGACAAATTAAAACACAATGCCCATCCACTGGGCACATCTTTCCATGAAAAGTTGATTTCACTCATAGTTGATGCTTTTTTGTTATGGTTTTAAAGTTAATTATAATACCACTGCAAAATTACGAAATATTTCTTAATTCTACAAGTTTTTTGGAAGAAACTATCAATCTATCAGCCTATCTATCAGCCATACAACATACTAACCATCAACGTATTACTTCTTTTTTCTGATAGATTGACACTTTTTCTACGATTTTAAAAATCTAGGTAATATTTTTTGAAGTTTCGCATACTCACCTCTAAAACTGAAGCAAGCAGAGCTTGTGAAATGTGTAATGTACCAAAAAAATGTTACAAAAACGGTCTTAAACCGAGACCATTCATTATCTTGCAGCAACAACAAAAGAGATGAAATTAGTCTAAATTTATCACTTTTTCATAAAAATATTCTCGTTTTATTTTGACTTTATATTATTTTTTGTATCTTTGCAACGTTGACATAGAGTGGCAACACTATAACTTCTGAGCCTGAATCCTTTTTATGCCTTCAGGGCTATATATGAGTAGGCTAGGGCGGGGAGCTTCTTTCGTGGGAATAAAAATGAAGCGTTGTGCTTTTATCTTGTGACTTGAAATCTGGTAAATTTCATTAAAGTAAAAACAAGATGGAGTAGCAATGGTTCACGCATGTTTAGCGTGGATCTGTTATATCTATATCTTTTTTTACGGGTTTACCAGAGCCTCAAGTCAGGGATGTGGAGCATTACAGTTCCACGTTTTTTGTATGTGCGTGAATGAATCTATATCTATTAATTATGTACTAAAATTTAAGAATTATGAAGAACTTAAGACTTTTGCTTATCTTATTGACAGTAAGCATTTGCTCGATGCACAGTGCATGGGCACGTACTGCTCCGACTTTCCCAACCGCCAAGTCGCTGGAAAGTGGAAAGACCTATTATCTCTATAATGTGGGAAGTGACAGATTCCTGTTTTACAACAATTCAATTGCTTATGACCCCAGAGCATTTTCAGACAAAGGATCAGCAGTCAAAATCTCCCTAGTGAATGGTACACAATACTCTATTCAATTCGTGGATAATGACTATTATTTGCATGCTGGAACAGAATCTCTTTCATGCCATAATTATTACGCAAGTGACCAAGAGGGTTTTCGTTTTACAATACAAGCCGTCGATGGTGGTTATACTATCCAGCGAGTTTACAATAGTGTAGAATCCGAATATATCGGTTATAACAATGACGAATATAATCGATGGAATTGTAATCTCGTAGAGGGAAATATCGTGTGGCAACTGTTAGATGCAGAAGAGACAACCCGTTACATCGCCAAACGTAACCTCTATCGTGCCTTGGAATTAGCGGGAGGCTATGTGGTGGATAAGTATGAGGCTGTCTATGAGGATGGCAGCAGCAGTAATTATGCACTGCAGGAGGCTGCAGATGCCTTGAATAAAGCTGTTGATGCAAGCAATACCATAAAGATTCCGGAATGGTCTGACTACAAAGTACTGTTTGAGATGAATCCATCGGATCCATGGTGGTATGATAAAAACTATAATTACTTTCAAAATAGTGTAACTAATGGCACTAAGATATTGAAAGCCTCTGTAGAAGTGGATGAGGATGCAACTTTTGTTTATAATTATAAATATGATTATTATAATTATGGTAGTTATGCTAAAGGTAAACTGGAAGTGTATCTAGATCATACACCCGTCCATGACATCAATTTACACGCAGGAACAAATAATAGTCGCTATTTTATAGAGATGACACCAGGAAAGCATGAGATTGAGTTCAAGTTCATAAACATGAGCGAGAATTACGGTACTTGTTATATCAGTGACATTGGTGTAGAGAAGACACCGACTATCATCGTCAGCCTAAAAGAGCCGGGAAGCCTTGGTACTGAGGTGTTGAGTCAGACAGACCATGTGCAAAATGTCCGTAAACTGATTGTCAGCGGTGAGATGAATGATGATGACTGGGCTCGCATCCTGATGATGACCAGTATTTTCTCACTTGATTTGACAAATGTAACTAATACGGAAATTCCAGAAAAGCAGTTAAGTAGAGGGTATCATACGAATGAATTGTCTTTCCTCCATCATGTAAAATTGCCAAACACATTAAAAGTCATCAATCCTCATGCATTTTATGAAACATATCTTGATGAAATCACTTTTCCAGAAGGTTTGACGACTATTAAGGAATATGCCTTTAGAGGAACCAATATAAAGAAAGCCCTCCTTCCAGAAACAGTAACTACAGTGGAGAGCAATGCTTTCGCAGATTGTAGATCATTACAACAAGCAACCTTCCCCGCTGCAGCAAAGACTATCCCTTATAGTTGTTTCAATGGATGTAATGTCCTTCAACCATTTGAGATACCAGAAGGTATTACCTCTGTTGAGCCTGATGCGTTTTATAATTGTTACTCTTTTAATAGCTCAATACCGTCGACACTGGTCAACATCGGTTATGAAGCTTTCAGAAGGACGAGTATAAATAATGTGAGAATCAATGAGGGAACTATGATTGGCAGTGAGGCGTTTAGAGATTGTGAGAGTCTTACTAATATAGAACTCCCCACTACGATGTATAATGAGGTCTATAATTTACTTAGTTACTGTCCAAGTTTGACAGACGTGACCTTTAAGTCTCCTACCATGGTAACGTCAGAGTATAAGAATATGTTCTCTGGTATTACCGCCTCTAACATCACCATCCATGTTCCTTCTTATTTGGTGAACACCTATAAGTTGGATGAGTATTGGTATAACTATAATATCACAGGATTCAGTACTGCAGATGTCACAGACTGGTTTATCACCCAGCCCCTGAAAATGTCAGAAGGTGAGCGTTTTGATGGTACTCCGAATGTCTCAGTCTTAGGAGGTGGATATTGGACCATCAATGGTGATGATGCCATGACAATTAAGAATTTCCAGACTGAACAGAAAATGGATATGTATTCTAATAAGATAGGATCCTCCAGCCAGGTATTGAGTAATTGTGAGAATATCAGTATTACAGGAGACTACACACATAAAGTCTACACAGAGAGTAACCGCTGGTATTTTGTGACATTGCCATTTGACACCAAAGTGGGTGATATCACTTGCAATGCCAGTTATGTCGTTCGTTATTATGATGGTGCCAACCGAGCAGAGAACGGAACTGGTGGTAACTGGAAGAACTATTCGAAGGACGATATCATTCCTGCAGGAACAGGATTCATCTTCCAGACCAGTCAGGAAGGTTGGTCGACCTTCAAGGCTCAGGACAATGCCTCCAAGCAGTATGTCCTTGCCAATAAGATATTCACCAAGGCGCTCAGCGTAAATGCCTCAGAGAACAAAGAGCATAAGGGCTGGAACCTTGTAGGTAATCCTTGGATGAGCTATTACAACATTCACAAATTGAATTTTACGGCACCTATTACTTGTTGGAATGCGTATAATCAGAACTATATTGCCTATTCTGTTATAGATGATGACTATGCTATCCTGCCCAATGAGGCATTCTTTGTACAGTGTCCCAATGCGGAGATGGCTACTATCTCCTTCCCCATTGACGGTCGTCAGACAACAGATGAGATTGAGAGTCAGAATGCCGCTCGTTTGATGGATATCATGTCAGATACTCCAAACGCAGCAGTTTCTTCAGTGCGAAAACTGATAGATATCGAACTGACTAATGGAGAAATGACAGATAAGACACGTTTTGTGTTGAATACCAATGCGAAGATAGATTACGAGATGAGTTGTGATGCCAGCAAGTTCTTCTCTATGAATACATCTGTTCCTCAAATCTATACTGTTCAGAATGGTGTGCAAATGGCAATCAATGAGCGTCCGGCAGGTGATGGCATTATTCAGATTGGCGTAATGATTCCTGCCAATGGAACCTATACGATCATGAGCAACCGTAATGATTTCATGGAAGCTATCCTGGTAGACAAGCTAACTGGAACAGAGACCAATCTCTCTAATGAGACTTATACCTTTAGCGCTGAGGCGGGAACAGACAACCAGCGCTTTGAGTTGCATCTCACCCCAGGTGAAGTGACAGGTATCACGGTGGTTGATAAGGGTCAGAAAGAGAAAAACGTTTACTACAACCTGAATGGACAGCGTGTAGATGTGCCAACGACAGGTGTCTATGTGGTGAATGGTAAGAAGGTCGTTATTAAATAATGTGTGCATATGATGAAACGAATCAGATATTTGTCCCTATTGATGCTACTTTTGTGTAGCATCAATAGCTGGGGGCAATTCGACTTTAACCCTGTAGACCCACCAGAGCCGGGTTTACCACCTATGAGACTTGAGCTGCGGGTGAACCCCGCAGAAGCAGGCTGGACATCTGGCGGCGGAACGTATGCCGAAGGTACATCAGTTCCTTTGCGAGCTTACTGTTATACTGGTTTTGTCTTTGATAAATGGACAGATGAAAACGGCAATACAGTATCTACGGATCCTTATTTTGCTTTCACAAAGGGAGAGCGTGCTGAGGTGCTGACTGCCAACTACATCTTTAATCCTGATTCTCCAAAAGAACCGGACGATCCCGCCAATACCCTCTATTATCGTTTGAATATCGCTTCGACAGAAGGTGGTTCTGCTAGTGGTGGCGGACGTTATCTGGCAGGGACAAGCGTTAGGCTATATGCTTATACGAATGTCGGTTTTGACTTCGACGGATGGTATGATGAGGACGACAATTGTGTATCAACAAGTCAATCGTTCGACTATACCATGTCAGAGGGAACTACCAATCTGGAGGCACGTTTCACGTTCAATCCAGATAATCCCTCGGAACCTGATGAGCCAATCGTTAAGCATTCCGTGATGGCAACAGCTATAGAAGGTGGCTATACGAACTTCAGCATGGTACGTGAGCTGACGGGTACCAGTGTTTATCTCAATGCAACTTGTAACACGGGATATCGGTTTGAGGGCTGGTATCTGAATGGGGAGCTATATACTACTTTAAGAAGTTTCAGTTATACTGTCGGGAATGAGAACGTCTCCTTCGAAGCCCGATTTGTCTTTGACCCAGACAATCCATCAGAACCGGGTATGCCTTCCACTAAGAGATATGCATTCTATATGATGAATCAGGTGACGAAGCCAGGGGCAACGGTGAAATTCCCTGTATATCTCTCATCTCTTGCTAATCTTGGAGATATGACCTTCCAACTGACATTCCCTGAGGGATTAGTACCGATTCTGGAAACCGTTGAGATGTCTGATAAGGTGCCAGGATACACCGTCTCATATAGCTTGGTGGAGGGCACTACTTATTTGTTCTCGCTTATCGGTGGGACAGCAGGTGATGGTGATTATCCGCTACTAGTATTTTCTGTCAATATTCCTGAGACTATCACCACAGGTCAGGGGTATCCTATCGTGATCAATCAGGTGTCAGTAACAGAGGAAGAGGGGAACACCGTCACTGCCTCGACACGTAATGGTCGTATTTCTGTGTATAAACTGGGAGATACAAATGGTGATGATGTGGTTGATGCTATGGATGTTTTGAACATGGTTACTGTTTCACTTCAGAAGAAGACAGAGACCTTCATCCAAGAGGTATCCGACATCAATGAGGATGAAGACATCGATGCTCAGGATGTACTTGGTGTAGTAGAAATAGCTTTAGAACAATAATTAAAAACGAAAAATGAAACGATTATTTAATTTGGTACTTTTGATAATGCTAGCCCTGCAAGCTGGTGCGAAGGATGAATTGCAGATAAAACCTATTGTGACTGTAGCAGGGATAGAAAATGACGAGTATGAATATTATATGGAGGTGATTTTGGTCAATGAATCCTTTGATATCGCCAACTTACAATTCGACCTTCTCTTTCCAGAAGGTGTAGAATATATGGACTATGAGTTTGACGAAAGAGTTCCGTCGACGACAACCAAGAAAGGTAAAAATGTCGTTACAGAATATGACTTTAGCGTTCAGACGAATGTCTTGGCATCCGGATATACACGGTTTATGTTTATACCTGGAGGTGAGATGCGAAAGATAGAAAAGGGCTCAGGTAGTATTATGCTCATCTATTTTAAGACGAGCAGTGAGATAACTCCAGGAATTTACCCCATCAAGATGACAAACATAAAACTGGTGGAATCTGTTACTTCTGCCATTGTGCTCAATGATGTCTTATCTTATGTTGAAGTGAATGAAGGCGGATCCGTCTCTCCTTTGCAGACAGAGAAAGATATTGACATGAGTTCTATGACAGGCTATGTACCTTCTTTCGTGGTTGAAGAGCTAAATAGTAAGATAGCTACTAATAGCAACCTCCGTTCATTAAACCTCTCTGGGGTAACAGAGTTGGGCTCAGAATTGCAAATACCAGACAATGTGGTATATGTTGTTGGAGCGAAAGGTGGGTTGAAACGTGATTTCTCCGCACAGAAATCAACGGTGTGCCTTCCCTTTTCGTTAAATGCCACACAAGTAGCTGCTATAAAGGAGAAAGGATGCGAGATAGAGAAGTTGTCTGGTTTCAATGCATCGACAAATACAGTATCTTTTTCCCCTGTGGAGGAAATGGCAGCTAATACACCTTATCTGGTTACTAATATGTCAGCATTGGCAACATTTGCAGATATTGACGGAATATCTATAGGTAACTTGGGCGCATCTCCCACAGATGTTGTTCAGGGAACTATGGTTATGAGGGGGTCTTTTGATAACAAGACCATATCATCTGATGCAGGAATAACTTATTATGCATACAATGAGGCTAATGGTGAATTTGTACGCATCGGAAGTAATGCTAGTGTAATACCATTCCGTGCTTATTTGGCTCTCAGTGGCTCAAGTGACGCTCGTTCTATCAGTATTGACGCTTCGGGTACAACAGGTATCTCAGGAATAAATAAAGACTGTCAGGAATCTGTGGCATATACCCTACAGGGATTTAGAACAAATAACAAGAAGGGGTTATTTATCCAAGGCAAGAAAAAGTTTTTTATTAAATAACATGGTCAATCTATTATGAAGAAGAAATATATGAAACCTGAGATAGAGGTAATTGAACTTAAAACGAGTGGTATGCTTGCCACGTCTGTCGTTTTGCCAGATAGTGAAATAAACGACATAATCATTGGAGCACGACCGATGGAAATTACCCCTGAAGACTTATTAGGTGTTCCTAATCTTCAACTCCCTCCCTTAGAATAAGATTTAAAGTACATCTATATCCAAATCCGCAAGATCTATTATCCATAGGTTTTGCGGATTTTTAAATTTTTAAATAAATCGTATCTTTCGCAGTGTGAAGGAGATGCTGAAATAGTGCGTAGGAAATGTTATTTCATAAAAAAAGAAAAATAATGCGGGTTTATTCGTTTCTTAATATAATAATGTGTACCTTTGCAGCCGCAATTTGCGCAAAGTCGCACGATGTTTTATTTT
>ODAI012307690.1_pt1 | contig 10263 bp, 8 predicted proteins | sample 1539321 | NCBI WGS metagenome assembly ODAI01 (sample SAMN02144231, study PRJEB22623) | gut metagenome | biome: sheep rumen | host: Ovis aries | place: New Zealand | reverse complement strand
ATCGCCGCCGCGCCGGAGGCCACCGCCAGGGCCGCGCTGCCGCCCTCCAGGGCCGCCAGCCGCTTCTCCAGCACCTCCTGGGTCGAGTTGGTCAGCCGGCCGTAGATATTGCCCGGATCCGCCAGTCCGAAGCGGTCCGCCGCGTGCTGGCTGTTATGGAAAACATAGGAGGTCGTCTGGTAAATCGGAACCGCCCGGGCGTCGGTAGCCGGATCGGCCTGTTCCTGTCCCACGTGAAGCTGCAGCGTTTCAAATTTGTAGTTACTCATTTTCTTTCTCTCCTTTTGCTTTCTTTTTATTTCGGGTGTTTTTCACGCCGTGTTTCGAAGGATTTCCGTTTTCCTTCGCATAGCCTCTCTGAAGGCTCTGTTTCTCCTCCGGGGAACAAAAAAACCCCGGAGCCTGTTTTAAAGCTCCCGGGCAAAAGACAAAAGCAATCAGCTGACTTCAGACGGTCCTCCGCCTGCGAAGGCGCGCAAAGGAAAAGTCAAATGCTTCTGCCGGTTTCCATGCCCGGGAGATCAGCATTCGACAACACAGGACCATGCGCGCGTCTTTTCCGCCGAATTCATTCCTCCGTGTCATTCCCTCCGCCTCCTTTCGCTGAACTTGAGGGGATTATATATCCATTTTCCTACTATGTCAATAGGTTTTTAAAATAATTTTCGGAGTTCCAGAATAATTCTGTTTGGAGATCAATCCAGCCTGCCGTATTCATTGCATAGCAGAATTTCCGCGGGGCCGTCCTCCTCCACGGGAATGAACCGGGGCCGTTTTACCTCAAAATAGTTGTCCGTCCGATCGTCGTTAATGGAAGAAACCCCGGTGGAAACCGAGGTCGTCATTGGCGGGGACTGCCAGATTGTGCAGCCCGGACGGTACGTCTTCTGGCAGGCATAAGGCAGCTGGAGCCTCATCCATATCATCCATATGAAAGAACGCATCACCGAAGCACTCGCTTTGTTGATGCGTTTTCTGTTCTTCCGTACCATTCCGGGATTCCGCATCCGGTTTGAATGGATTCTCTCCCGGTGCATCGCCCGGTCTCTGTTCGTGCACCGTCTTTTCTCGTCTAAAACGTTTTTATAGTTGCTTTCAGAGATTCGAAAGCGCGCTCCCAAGGCGCCGAATACCTATGACATTCACAGCCAGTAATTTCTCGACCATCTTAAAATTGTGTGTATTGGTAAAATTTAAATAAAAATTTTGCAAAAAAACTCTTGACACGCAAAAAATATCGTATATAATTGAGCCATCACAAAAACGTTTTTGTGACTTGAAAGGGGGGCTGACGCAGATGCCTGTCACGATCCAGGAGGTTGCGGCAAAAGCCGGCGTCACCATCGGTACAGTCTCCCGTGCCTTCAACGGATACGCAGATATCCGAGTGGAAACCAAAGAGCGAATCTTAGAAGCCGCCCGGGAGCTGGGCTACCATCCGAATGTCAGCGCCAGGAATCTGTCCGGCAAAAACCCTTCAAACATTGGCCTTATCATATCCGGCATGCTTTACGGCGATCCCCGGGATACGGGCACTTTTCAACTATTACGCGGCATTCTCTCCTACACCATGGAGAATAATCTGGAAACTTCCGTTTACGCCACTGACTCGGCGCAGCAGAGTCGCCAGAGCTATAAGGATTTCTGTGAGCAGCACACCATCTCCGGCGCGTTGCTGTGCGGCATTCGCACAGACGATGCCTATTTCCGGGAACTGATGCAATCCGGTATCCCAACTGTCGCCATCGTTTTCCCGGTAGAAAGCGACCGGGGTGGGTGGATCTCCATCGACAACCGGGCCGCATCCGCGGACGCGGTCACTGCACTGCTAAGCAGCGGACATCACGAATTGGTCGTGATGACAGGTATGGAGAGCGCGGACGTTAGCCAGGTTCGTCTTCGCGGTGTCCGGGACGCCTGTTGGAAGGCACAGTATTCCCTGGATGCAGAGTCCATCCTGGAAGGGCATTTCAATGAGGAAACTGCCTTTCTCTCCATGCGGGAGTATCTGTCATCTGGAAATTCTCTTCCTGACGCCGTGTTCTGCTTCAGCGATCTGATGGCCCTCGGTGTCATCCGTGCGCTGGAAGAGAAGGGCCTGCGGGTTCCGGATGATGTATCTGTGATCGGCTTTGACGGACTGGCCTTGAGCACGGTCTGCAAGCCCCGCCTTGCCACTGTGGAGCAGGATATGATGAACATCGGACGCGAGGCAGTCTCCATGCTGCATGGCCTGATGACCGGAAAATGCGAAGGCGGTCACAAACTTGTCCCTTATCGCCTATGTCTGCGCGAAAGCTTCCGCTCCCGCATCGCATAGCCAATCCTCTCCGTACGGTATCAAAAACGCATAATGGCGTTTTTGAACATATTAAAACTATTTGATCAAGGAGGGACTCATCATGAAAAAACTGCTTGCTCTGACACTGGTTCTCTGTATGGCACTCAGCATCTTTGCTGTTGCTTCCGCTGAGAAGACCGTGATCCGCGTGACTTGGTGGGGCGATACTGATTCCTCCACCGCCGAGATCAAGATGATCGAAAAGTTCAATGCTGAGCACGACGATATCGAAATCCAGTACGACATCGTCCCCGGCGACGGCTACGGCGATCGCCTGCTGACCTCCTTCTCCTCCGGCGAGGGCTATGACATCTTTGCCTCCGGCGAGGGCGATTTCTACAAATGGGTCGGCGCCAACATGCCCATGTCCCTGAATGACATGATCGCAGCGGACACCGAGTGGGACAACCAGATGAACGAAGCAATCTACAACTTCGGCAACATAGGCGGCAGCCAGTACTACCTGGTCCGTGACTACAACCCCCTGTGCCTGTTCTACAACAAAGACGTATTCGACCGCTACGGCGTGGCCTACCCCACCGCTGACTGGACCTGGGACGATGCGATCGCCGCGGCCAAGCAGCTGACCGTAAAGAACGATTCCGGCGCCTACGAATGCTTCGGCTTCAACGCTCAGTCCTGGACCTACGCTGCGCTGACTTATTTCTCTTCCAAGGGGCTGGATATCGTCAATGAGGACTGCACCTCTGTGGAAGGCTATCTGAACAGCCCGGAATTCGCCGCCGCTCTGACCGAATACGCAGGGTTCTCCACCGGTGACGATCGCATCTCTCCCGATGCGGCTGATCAGGATACCTTCGGCGGCACCAGCGCGATGTTCATCAATGGCAACCTGGCCATGACCATCTCCGGTGCCTGGGACAAAGGCACCTTCGAAAATGCCGGCGTAAACTACGGCACCGAAGTAGTTCCCGGCAATCACAAATCCTACCTGTGCGCCTCTGCCTTTGCCATCTCCAGCAACTGCAAACACCCTGAGGCCGCCTGGGAAGCCATCAAGGCTCTGACCGGCACTGAGTGCTCCGAGCTGCGCTTCCAATACACTGCTGCCCTGCCCACCGTGGACTCCCTGCTTGAAGCCATGAAGGCTGATTACGGCGAGGCCAACCAGGGCATCCTGGCCAGTCTGAATTATGCCATTCAGCCCGTCGGCCTCCGTGGTGCCATGGGCAACCCCGCTGTCGCCGCTTTCGACACCGCCTTCGAACGCGTCCGCTTCAACGACGGTACTGTGGAAGACATCCTGAACGATGCGGTGGCTGAAGTTAGTGAGAAAATGGCCGAATAATTCTGCCCGACGAAAAGAACCATCTCTGGGCCGGAGCCGTTGTCTGGCTCCGGCCCTTTTCCAGTACTGAAACTGACAGGGAGGGCTGCTCATGTCTACCGTAACAAAGAATGCACAGCAGCGCGCGGACGAGCTTCAACGTCGTCAGAACCGTTACGGCTATGCCTTTATCGCCCCATGGCTGATTGGCCTGTTTGCCTTCACCCTGATTCCTATGGTCTTCTCCCTGATCCTGTCTTTCTGCAAATGGGATATCGTGACAGGTCTGGGCACGATCAAGTGGATCGGCGTGGAAAACTATACCAAGATTTTCGCCGACAAGAAGTTTTATAAGGCGCTTGAGGTTACCTTCCGGTTCTGCCTCATCTCCATTCCCGCCTATCAGATCGTCTCACTCCTGGTTGCCATGCTCCTGAATATGCGGATCAGGTTTATGCACGGCTTCCGTCTGATTTTCTTTCTTCCTTCTATCATCCCCACCATCGCCTCCAGCATGATCTGGATGCAGATGCTGGGTAAAGACGGCGTACTGAATCAGGGGCTCAAAATCTTTGGCATCGAAGGCCCGAGCTGGCTGAATACGCCGCAGACCGCTCTTTACGGCCTGATTATCATGGGTGTGTGGGGCATCGGTAACACAATCATCATCTACCTTTCCGGCTTGCAGGGCGTGGGCGAAGAGTTATATGAAGCCTCCGCCATCGACGGTGCAAACAGTGTGCAGCGCTTCTTCAAGATTACCGTGCCTATGATCTCCCCAACCATCTTCTTCAATGTAGTGATGGCAGTCATCGGATCTTTCCAATACTTCACACAGGCTTTTGTGATGACTGAGGGAGGACCGCTGAATTCCACTCTCTTCTACAATCTGTATCTGTACACAAAGGCTTACAAGGAGCTGAAGATGGGCTACGCTTCTGCGCTTGCATGGATTATGTTCATCATCATCATGTTTTTTACGCTCCTGGTAATCCGTTCCTCCAGCTTCTGGGTCTATTACCAGAATGACGATAAGATCTGAGGGGAGGGAAAAAGATGGCAATCGTTACAGGCGAGAGGAACAAGATATCCGTCAAAATCGGGCGCATTGCCGCAATGGCGGTTCTTTTGCTGCTGAGCGTGATGGTACTGATCCCGTTGGTGTGGACCGTCTGCATGTCCCTGAAGCCGGACGGAGAGATCTATAACGGCAGGTTTTTCCCCACCTCGCTGGAGTTCATCAACTATCAGCGTTCCGTCACAAAGATCGATTTCTTCCTCTATCTGCGCAATACGCTGATCATCGTGATTCCGTCAGTCATCGGTATGGTGGTCTCCTGCGCGCTGGTGGCATACGGCTTCTCCCGTTTCAATTTCAAAGGCAAGCGAGCCTGGTTCCTGATTCTCCTGGCAACCATGATGATCCCCGGTCAGGTCACCATGATTCCTCAGTTCCTGCTGTACCGCATCATCGGCTGGGTCAATACCTATCTGCCGCTGATCATCCCCTCTTTCTTCGCCATCAGTGGATACAATATTTTCCTGCTGCGCTCCTATATGAGCGGCATCCCCAGGGACTTTGACGAGGCGGCTACAATCGACGGCGCTGGCCCCCTGCGATGCTTTATTCGGATCATGATGCCCATGTGCCAGCCGGTACTGATGGCAATCACCGTCTTCACTTTCATGGGCACCTGGAACGATTTCAACGGACCCTTGATCTATCTCTATGACGCCAACAAGTACACCCTGTCCCTGGGGTTGAGTTTCTTCAAGGGCCTGTACACCAGCCAATGGAATCTGCTGATGGCCGCCACGGTGCTGGTCATGCTGCCGATCCTGCTGCTGTTCTTCCTGGCGCAGGATTATATCATCAACGGCATTTCCATTTCCAGCGGCACCAAGGGTTAACAGCTCTGGCACTTTTCAGTTGGCACAAGGTATTATGTCGAACGGGAAGGATTACAGCATGCAAACACTTTCTGCCAGCACCCGCGCTACGTTCCCGTTAACCCTTTGCACCAGTGCGCACTGCAAACTGATCGGCACGACGGACGGTACGTTTCCGGATTTCGGACATCACAGCGAGCGAGAGATGGGTGGTCTCTGGTTCCCGGGAATCAAGCTGCTGGATGGTTTCTGGCTTCGTTTTCAGGATCTGGACGCAGACAATGTCAACACCTGGGTGCTGGCGGACGTATGCCGCCAGCTCAGCACAGGCAATTGCTTTCAGTATGATCACGGCCTCGGGCACACACCTGTGACCATCCGGCGGGATCAACTGGCGCCGGATAGCGTTCCCGGAGTGATCCTGACCTACACCTTTGAAAACCACGGAGATACGGAACGACACATACAGATTGAATGGCGGCTCCGCACTGATTTGCGTCCCTGCTGGTTCAGCGAGGAGGCAGGCTTCTGCTTCGACGGCCGGGACACAGGAAGTTGGAATGCAGCAACACAGACCTATGCGGCGACGGACGAAGCGAACCCGTGGCATGTATTGGTTCACTGCGATCATGCCCCGGACAGCGCGGAAACCGGTAATCTGTGGACACCGCAGGGCAGTGGGCAGGGCACCTGCGCCGCTCTTACGTGGAACGTAACGCTTTCTCCTCATGGGCAATGGACGATCCGCTTTTTTATCACGGGTTCCGACCAGTCCCGGGAAGAGGCAGATACCCGTCTCCGGACACTGGTCGGTCACAGGGACTGGCACACACCCAAGCAGGAGCGGATGGAAGTGCTGCAGCAGTATAGCGTCCTGGACGTGAACGATCAGACGGTCATCACCGCATGGCCCTGGCTGAAAGTGCACACCGAATGGCTGACCGTGGATGCGGGCAGTTGCGGCCGCGCACTCGCGGCGGGGCTGCCCGAGTACCCCTGGTGGTTCGGCTGTGACAACGCCTACGCCGTACAGGGACTGCTGTGCTGCGGACGGTTTGATCTTGCGGCGGATACGCTTCGCCTGCTGGCCCGCTATTCCGAAAGTGTCAGCGGCACAGGGCGGATCCCGCATGAAATCACACCCGTCGGTCTCTGCCCGAACCCCGGCAACACACAGGAAACCGCTCACTATGTAACAGCCGTGTGGCATTATTACCAGTGGACTGCCGATCTTTCCCTCATCCGGGAGCTTCTACCTCTGCTGCGCAAATGCATGGCATGGCTGACGAAGATGGACGGCGATGGAGATGGACTGCCCAGCGGCTACGGCATCATCGAAATCCGCGGACTCAACGCGGAAATGATTGACACCGCGGCGTATACAAGCCAGGCCTGGAGCTGCTTCGCTGATCTGCTGAAAGCCTGCGGCGCGTCTCAGGAAGAGATTGCTGCGGCAAAGGATACACACCAGCGTGTGCGGAAAGCGCTGAACAGCGTCCTCTGGGATGAGCATGCGGCCTCCTATTGTGACGCCTGCGCATCTCCTGCGTTTGTGCGACAGCGGCTCAGCGAAATTCTCGCGCATCGTGTCAAGCCGCTGAAACAGGCGGAGCGGGAAGCTCTCGAATCATCCCTTGCCGAGAAGGAAGCAATCGGCAAAGAGGCAGGCTTCCTGATCAACCGGAACTGGACGATTGCAACCCCGCTGGAAAGCGGTGAGGCAGATCCTGACAAGGCACAGGCGGCGCTGAATTCTCTGTGGAGTCCGGAGCTGATCGGCCCCTGGGGCGCGCATCTGAGTGCCCTGGATGACAGCACCATGACGATTAGCACAGGATGCTTCGCCACAGCTTTCGCACGCTGGGGGGAGCCGGATCGGGCACTCTCGCTGCTGCGCAGGATGTGCTCCTCCTTTGGAATGAGCGGTCCCGGCATGCTCTCCGAGATGTCGCCGGATTACGGCTGCTCGGTGCAGGCATGGACGCTCTATGCTCTGTATGTGCCGGTGGTGCGTCATTTCTTCGGCATTCAACCCCAGGCCGGACATCCCGTTCGGATTGCACCGCGGATGCCGCAGGCATGGAACTGCGCGGCCCTTACGCATGTACGGGTACCGGGAGGACATCTCAACATGAAATGGGAAGCACGAACGGACGGTGCGGACATAATCCTCTCGGCAGATGCCGCGATGCACGTTGTGATCGATGCGCCGGGCTATGCCTGTGCCCAGGAACAGCTTACGCTGATGGCAGGCGTTCCGCTTCGGATTTCCCTGCGCAGGGAGTAATATAGAGAGGAGCAGAAGAGAGATGATGCGATATGACTTTGGTCAGGGACCGCTGGAAAACTGGATCGTGGGAGAAGACTGCTTCGACCCGGAGCATCAGGGAAAATGCGAAGCTATCCTCTGCCAGGGCAACGGCTATCTCGGACAGCGCGCCGCACTGGAGGAGCCCTATGTAGGTCAGACACGGGATCTTCTGGTATCGGGCACCTTCGACCGTTTCGACGAGGAAGAGGTCACGGAGCTGCCCAATCTGCCGGATCTGACAAACCTGCAGCTCTACATGAACGGGGAACGTTTCACCATGGCATCCGGCAATACAGAGCAGTACCGCCGTCAGTTGAATCTGCGGAACGGGGAGTTGGAACGTTCGCTGCTGTGGAAGGACACAGCAGGAAGGCGTTACAGCATCCGCTTTCAGCGCTTTGTTTCCCTGGCCCGGGAGCATATTCTTGGGTTCCGCTGCACCGTCACACCCATGGATGCTGACGTACGCCTGCGCGTGGACAGCGGCATCGACGGCCGTACAACCAACACGGGCACGAGTCATTTTCACGAAGGAGAAAAACGCATCTTTGACAATCGCATCCTTCGCATGATCTCTGTCACCGTGCAGTCCGGCGTCACCTGCTGTCTCTCCGCCGTCCACCGGTGCCAGCTTGACAGCGAAGATGCAGCGTGGGACATCCTGCCCGTGATCGATCGCCGCCAGATGCTGATGCAGGGCTGTCTCACGGTCCCCTCTGGACATACCTTCACATTGGAAAAAATCTGCTGCGTCACGACGAGTCGGGATCAAACCCTGGACAACGAGAAGGATGCGGCCCGCTGCGCAGCGGAGAACTGTATGACGCTTCTGGAGGAAGCCCGGACGCTCGGATACAGCGCTCTCCTGCTGGAAAGCGCCGCGTGCTGGGAGGCCTTCTGGGCCAGATCTGATATCCGGGTGGCTTCCGCGCGTCCTTTTGACCAGCTGCTGATACGCTTTGCCCTGTATCATCTGCACATCATGGTCAAGCGCGGCGATCCCCGTGTTGGCATCGGTGCCAAAGGATTAACCGGCGAGGGGTACAAAGGCCACTCCTTCTGGGACACTGAGATTTTCCTGCTTCCTTATTATATTTTCACCGAACCAGAGACTGCCCGCACCTTGTTGCGCTACCGTTACCTGGGCTTGCAGGGCGCCAGACGGAAAGCCGCTGAAAACGGCTATCAGGGGGCTATGTATCCCTGGGAAGCTGCCTGGGTAGATGACGGAGAGGTAACTCCGCTCTGGGGTGCCGCAGATGTCGTCACGGGGAAGCAAATCCCAATCCTGACGGGCATGATCGAGCACCACATAACGGCGGATATCGCCTTTGCCGTGCAGCTGTACCGGACTGTGACCGGGGATGATGCTTTCATGAGGGACTGCGGCTATGAAATGCTGATGGACACGGCCCGCTTCTGGGTCAGCCGGCTGGAATGGGACGGAACTCGCAGCGCATGGGTAATCCGCGATGTCATCGGGCCGGATGAGTATAAGGAGCACGTTGACAACAACGCCTATACGAACTACATGGCTGCGTACAATCTGCGTCTCGGTCTGGAGGCAATCCGGCAGGTGGAGTTACTGGGCGGTGAAACCGAAAAGCGGCTGAAAAAACTCTTCGATTTTGCGCAGCTCCGTGAGGATATCGTGGACCGGTTGGCGAAGCTCTACCTGCCCCAGCCTGATGCCGCAGGCATCATACCGCAGTTTGACGGGTATATGAACCTGAAGCATATTGATCTGACGCCTTATAAGCAATCCGATGTGGTCGGGACAATCTATCAGGACTATAACAACGAGCAGATTTCTTCCTTCCAGGTGCATAAGCAGGCGGACACCCTAGCGCTGATGCTCCTACTGGAGGAACTGTTCACCAGTGAGACTAAGCAGCTCAACTATGATTATTACGAGGCACGCACACTGCACGATTCCTCGTTGAGCAAGTCAACGCACTGTGTGTTGGCAGCGGATCTGGGACGGCTGGAGCAGGCGTATAGCTTCTTTGCTGGCTGTGGAGAGATCGATTTGGGCCCGAAGATGAACACGTCGAATATGGGAATCCATACGGCGTCCATGGGTGGCATCTGGCAGAGCGCGGTATACGGCTTCGGCGGTGTTCGCGTGGTCGGCGATCATCTGCGGCTGGAGCCCCATCTGCCGCCAGCCTGGCGTGAACTGTGCTTTTGCATTCTCTGGCACGGCAACTCCCTGCGTCTGCAAATCACGCCGGAGGCGGCGGAGATTGCCAACGAAGGAGCGGATCCGGTGACGGTTGTTCACGCAGGTAAAGAAATCTGTATAGCCCCAAACAAAACATGCCGTATCGCACTGTAGGACAGAATTATACGACGAAAAGCAATGCATTTTTCTGTGCGGCCGGCCGCCTGTCACTTGGGGGCCTTGAGAAATTCAGAATTCCATCCGGTACT
>ODAI011663160.1_pt1 | contig 10263 bp, 7 predicted proteins | sample 1539321 | NCBI WGS metagenome assembly ODAI01 (sample SAMN02144231, study PRJEB22623) | gut metagenome | biome: sheep rumen | host: Ovis aries | place: New Zealand | reverse complement strand
GTCTGTAAGTTCTCTGATCCCGGCTGCCGGATCGTCAGTATTAAAATCAAAATAATGATCTGCCGGAATACCGAGTTCCAGACACTTGCTTCTGTGGAATTCCTTATTGCCTATACAGATGATATTGTCATATCCCATTCCCTTAAGATGCATGACCGCAAGCAGACCTATCGTCCCCATCCCGCACACCGCGATCCGAGCAGACCTTTCCTTATCATCAGGAGAAAGAGGAAGTCCGCACTGCCTGATTGCATGCATTGCGACAGCCATGGGCTCCAGCATCGCTGCCTGTTCAAAGGTCACATTCCCGGGAAGCTCTATGAGCGAGGAGGCGGGAACCCTGACATACTCGGCAAATCCGCCGTCACATCTCGATCCGAGATAGTTGTAGCTCCGGCACATCTCATAATGTCCGCTCCGGCAGGGTGCGCACTTCATGCAGGGGATCAGAGGAAATACTCCGACCCTCTTTCCGGCAAGACCCGGGGGCACATTCCTTCCGGTCTCAGTAACCTCACCGCTGAATTCATGACCTGGGATAAGGGGGTGATGGTAGGCTCCGGTCTTATATATCCTTGGGATATCCGAACCGCAGATACCTGCAGCCCTAACCCGCAGTATAACGCAGTCGTCATCGCTTACGGATGTCTGACCGTTTCGTCCGGCGATACCGTCTCCGTTAACCTCCGGCTTTTGGGCATCTCTAAGAGCTATATCTCCTATTCCGTTAAGTACATATGCTTTCATAATATTCCCGCTTATATATCATTCACCACACAGTTCCGTTATTTACCAGTATCTCATTGAACCGTTCCAGATCCGCAGGTGTGGTGATCTTAAAATTTCTCTCATCGCCGGGAATGCAGACGATATCCATTCCCGCGATCACTGCAGGCTGCATCGATCCGCTTATATCCAGTATGCGTTCCGGAAGGAGACTTTCCACTGCTTTCAGGTAGGTTCCGAAGCTGAAGCCCTCAGGAGCCTGTCCCGCACATACTCTGCTTCTGTCCAGGTTACCTGTGACCCTTCCGTTTTCAACCTCATAAAGCGTATCCTTTACCGGAAGCACCGGAAGCACTGCTTCACCGGTCTTCAGTGCTTCGGTTATGCCTCTTATAAGTTCGCATGTGATAAGAGGTCTTGCGGCATCATGGATCATGACATGATCGTCAGGTTTCATCACAGGCCTTAACACGTTCATTCCTGACAGAATGGATAACTGTCTGTTTGCACCGGGGTCTGCAAATCCGAGGAACTTCTCCTCATCAGAAAAAAGAGACCGGATAAGGTCTCTGTATTCTGAAGCCGCAACTACGACTATCCCGTCTATATCTGCGGATGATTCGAACACACTTATACAGTATGCGATAACGGGCTTTCCGCCCGCTTCAAGATACTGCTTGGGAATATCACTTCCCATTCTGGTGCCTGTTCCGCCTGAAAGTATTATGGCAGCGTTCATTCAAACTCCATATTCCGGATATCGCTTATTGTTTCCGCGTATCCTTTCTTCTTGCCAAATAGCAGCGTTGTGCCAAGAACAAAACCGCTCATCCCCATGGGGGCATATGTTCTTATCCTCTCTGCACTGCATGCTCCGTCCCAGATAAGATCAAAATGCATCGACTTCTGGAGATCCAGCAGTGTCTTTATCTTCGTTCCTACATATGGCAGGAACATCTGTCCCGCATTGCCGGGATTGACGCTCATTACAAGAACCTTATCAACTATCCTGAGCAGCTCCAGCACGCTTTCAACACTGGTTCCGGGATTGATGGCTATACCGGGAGTGATACCCGCATCGATCACCTTCTGAAGTGTGGTAGACGGATGATACTCTGCTTCGGGATGGATATATACTATGTCCCCGGGCCTTAAATGCTGCAGGAACATATTGATATTATTATTGGGATGCTCGATCATCAGATGTACATCGAGAGGCATGGAGGTAGACTGTGCGATGTATTTCATATCATAAAGACTCATGGCAAAGTTAGGAACATATCTTCCGTCCATGATATCTATATGAAAATAGTCCACTCCGGCTGATTCGAGATCCTTAACCTCCTGTCTGAGGTTGCCGAAATCCGCACACATCATTGAAGCATGAACATTGAAATACATAGCCACCTCCGTCAGAGCTGCGCTCTTCAATCGACTTTAGAACTTATAACCGACAATAAAAATATACTCTTACACGGATATTAAAGCAACTTCCCGCATCACTTCAGATCAGTTTGTAATGCTTGAAGGCTCTGTAGATCCCGTCTTCATAAATGGAATCCGTCACGTACTCCGCTTCCATCAGAAGCTCCGGATTGCCCTGTCCCATGGCTATGCCGTGAGCCGCAGCCCTTATCATTGCCATATCATTCATCCCGTCGCCCACAGCATATACATTCCCCAGTGGCACATTGTAATATCTTCTTACAGTCTCCATTCCGGTTGCTTTGGAATGCCCCAACGGAACGAACTCTATAACAACACCGTTATGATTGATATTATCAAGAAAGCCTCCGAGACTTTCCTTAACAGCATCAAAATCGGTCTCGGCGGTGATATCTGCACTGAACTTATTTACGGGGTCCTTGTCGGTAAGCGAATCAAGCTTTCTTGCTCTTTCGCCAAGTGACTCCCAAAGGGTCCCCGCAAAGGGATCGTCAGGAAAATCCTCAGGATCGAAGAAACAGTACTCGGGCCCCTCAAGTACAACAGGCATGTGCTCTTTGCGAAGAACACGTAAGGATTCCTGTATCTGTTCACTTGTCATGAGCTTTTCGTAAATAAGCTCCCCGCCTATCTCTATATGGCACCCGCAGGCAGCCACCACACCGTCCATTCCCAGCTCTTCAAGTGCCTCATACCTGGTATTGGATCTGGATCTGCCTGTATTTATGAACACCTTGTTGCCGCACAGCCTGGCAAGGCGTATCGCATCTTTTGTGCTTTCGGGGATGCGGAGTCTCTCATCCCATATTGTCATATCTATATCCAGAAAAATAAGATTCATCTTCTATTCCTTATTCTGTCTTTTCTTCTTCGGTAATAACGGCCTCATATCCCAGCATATACGGCATCGTGAACATGATCGGGAACGCATATCTTGCGTGCTTCATAAAACAGGGACCCGCCATGCACACCAGAAGTGTTATAAGCTGCATCGGATAAAGATGCAGGTTACTTTTCCTGCGTCTTATCAGGATCAGCATCACCCATGTCCAGAGTCCGGGACTCTGAAGCATTCCGAACACAGAGATACGGTCTATATATCTGTATACGAATACAAGTATCTTATCGGCGCCTTCGAACAATCCCGTCCTTGTAAAATGATCACTGTCCTCTTCATATCTGACAGATGTGTCAGTTTCAGGATCAAACCATCCATATGTGCTTAAGAAAAATGATTCAGCATATGTTCCCGGATGTTTGAAGAACATCCTGAACCAGGTTGTAAGATAGGAGCGGACGACCGAAGAGTCAGCCTGTATGTCATAATACTGTTTCACCGGATCTGATATGGTAGGATCATAGCTTTCGGCCATATCCCTGTAGTCTCCGAACAGGGCATTGATGGATGAGATCTCCTCTGCGGTCAGTTCACTCTCATACCTTGTAAGATAAAGTGCCGTCTGCTGCATGGGTATCGAGAGCATCTCCTTCAGTCCGTCGGACTGGGCATGAACGGCCGCTTTTATCCCGGAGGACAGTGCCGTGAAAACGCAAAGGGGAACGAGGAGAAATACCATGACCTTTCTCCCGCCATTTTTAATTACGCCGGCTGATGTGACACCGCTGTCATTTCTGCGAAGACCGTATACCGACATGACCAGACCGTTCACGAATACTATTATGCTTCCGTTATTCCTGCACATGCATATCAGGAACGCAGCAAGGCATATTCTGAAGATCTGTGATCTGCTCTTAAGGAACGCTTCCTCATCCTCATAGAATCTGCTCACAAGAACGCAGTACCATATGCACGCCGCAGCAAAGGGAACATCCTTTATCGCGGTTGTGGCAATATTGGAATAGATCGGTGTCAGGACATATATGGCAAGAACGGTAAGCAGCACCGAAATGCGTGCACCCTTTTTCTTAAGAACAGTAACGGTAAGTGAAAGGGCTGCAGCAAGCGCCGATGACTGAAGCAGTATCCATGCAAAGAGCGCAAGGTCATATCCTCCTGTCACTGCCCCAAAAAGCTTAAAAAAGATACCGATGAACACGGTGAGAATGATGGGATGATGTCCGGACCAGGGCATCTCTCCGGTATTCTGCATAAGCTGCCCGATAAAGTCAGCATTGTAATTCCCCGGATAATTCAGTATCATAACCGGCATCCATAAAGCCATCAGTATGATGAATACATTTCTGAAGACATGGCTGTCAAAAACATTGCGGAACACCCCAAAGGATCCGGACATACATGATACTCTGTCGATACCTGCTTCGATCAAGGCAAAGAGCATCCTGAATATCACGCCAAAACCGATCACTGCAGGGATAGATCTTAGAAAATACGCTATGGTTCCGTACACTCCCGACAGATCTCCGAAGGCAGCTGCAGATCTTCCGAGAACCACGATCATCCCGAGTATCAGAGGCATGAACCATCCCCTGAGGTACCCTGAGAATCTTTTCTCAGCGACATATATGCCACAGGCACACATAACGGAAGCTGCGATCATATCAAACTGATAATCACCGAGGGTTGAGTAGATCCTTGCGATGACAAAATCCTGAGTCACTTCCCCATATGCCCAGAAGGGAATGGCTTCAGTCATTCTGTATGTCAGGGCATATCCCGCAAGAAGTGACAGGATGATAAATACGATGTTCTGTTTTGATGATCTTTCCTTCAAAAGCTTAACCCCACATCATATAAGAAACTCCGCCGAGGAGACGGACGAAAAACAGCACTCCGCAATACGTATGCCACAGCAGCACACCGCCGCATGCGGCCACATATATCTTCTTTATCATCTGCCGTGTCCGGTTCCTTTTTTCCGGTGAAGATTTCTTTTTCTTACGGGACTTTCCCGCCGCCTTTTCTCCGGCACAGAAAGTATCCTTCACATCTTGCATCCACTGTACAAGGGATATTCCGAATATCAGGATTATGGTAAATGCATATCCCCAGCTGAAGTTAGCATCCAGTGCTCTCGCACCGTCTTCACTGAATAGAAAATACTGTATGTATCCGACCGCAGCACACAGCCAGGCAAAGAGCATATATCTGTTCACCGCAAGCTCCTTTACATGCATGGCAAGGATCATAAGCGGAAATGCAATGGATAAGATACTCACCGGAATAAGATATCCAGTGTGAGCGGTCATCGCTCTTCCGGGTGCCAGAACTATCCCTCCCGCTTCGCTGTTTCCTGCAAAGAGAGTGCTGTTTTGCAGAAACATTACGATAAACGAAGGTATCACGGATGAAGCAAAAAGGATCAGTCTTCCAACAGGAGCCTTTTTACCGATCATATCGATCACGAGAAAGATGAACATTACAGGCGCTGCAGCCAGGAAGAAATTAGGCTTGGCTGCCGTGGTCAGTGTGAATACGACAGTGAAGTATATATATGACTTCAGTGTCAGTTTTTCAGAGATATCCTTCTCAAGCTTCAGGTATATCAGAAGAGTCCACAATCCCATCCACTTCATCATAAGGTATGTGGAATTGTGCCATATGGAGGATGTATGCATCCCCATATATCTGCCGTCTGCGAGTCCCTTTATATAGCAGGGCATGAATATATTGAGGAAAAGTGCCGCAAGATCAGCCGCATCGGAACCCATTTTATGATCGGTGATCTCCATAAGCAGCCTGGATGTAAACAGGATGGAGAGCAGTGCAAACAGTCCGAGTATGACAGGCAGCACTGGCATGAGTCTGAGCCTGTTAAGTCCGATGAGGATAAAGGATATGAGTGAATAGATCAGACCGTCATCTACCGCAAGGCTTATATGTGCGGGAAGATCCGACTCATACACAGACCCTTCCGTCCATCCCATGAATTTCCAGTAAAGGAAGATACATGATCCTGTGTACAGCGGAACAAGTATTGCGGCGGCTATCCTTATGGCGTTAGGTTTTCTGATACCCTCAGACATAGAAATACCCTCCGAGATAAAGCATCTTAAAGAAAGCAACTCCGCATGTAAGGTGCATCAGATATACTCCCCATTCCAGTGCAAGCACCGGGAAAGACTGTTTCTTTCTCACGGTATTTTCTACAAGGAGCATGGTGCCGGAGATAAATACAAACAGTATCCCGTACATATATCCCCATGCAAAATTGTTGTGGGTAAACCTGTCACCTTTTTCGTACAGAAGAAGGAACTCAAGGAAACCTGCCATCATGACTTCCCATGAAAGCCTGAACACTGCATGATCTTTGAACCTCTTAAGATTAAGGAGCATCATAAGTCCCGGAAATGCACATGCAAGCATCACTGCGATAACAATATTGTCAGTATAGACAAGCCATGCCTTTCCTATTCCAATGCCTATACCACCTTCGCTTCCGGCATGGGAATCCGAACCGAACACCCCTCCGAACTGAACGATCAGTGTTATGAAGGTGGGAACCGCAGTAAGCAGCAGATTCATAAATCCCTTAAGATTCTTTCCCCGTGACATGATAAGCTTTACGATCATATGGACCGCAGCTGCGGAAACGAGTACAAATGTAAAGCTGGGCTTGGTCAGCGTGGCAAGAAGAAGGAATACTGAAAATGCAATATACTCTTTAACATCAACGTGCTTTTCGTAATAAGTGAGAATGTGTGCAAACAGGAAAAATGCCACTATGGCGAATCCCCTTGCAGCAAGATATGTCTGATTGTAATAGGGATTAGCAGAATACACCCCGAGATTCCTGAGAGGAATGCCCGGAATATAGTACCCTTCAGGAGCATACAGCATCGATACGAAAAAGATCGAAAAAACAACAAGAAGTATAAAGCCTTCATAAGCTGTTCTGTTCTTACTCTTTATGCTGACATGTACAGACAGCTCCTTAAGCATAAAGTATGAAAGGACCACCGGAGAGATCGAATTGAGCACAGTAACAGAGAGTGCCGCTCCCATGTTCACATTGGAAAATAGTGCAAAAAATTTTCCGAGAAGAAAATACACCGGATACGGAAAATCAAATCCGCTGTCGATACCCTGCATCTCAAGAAGATATGCATCAACATCGGAACCGTACACCAGATAATCCGTATGGAAAGCCTGATTTTTGAACAGCTCGAACAAAAGCAGGGTATAGGAAGCAGTCAGCGCGATAAATGCCATAAGTGTTATGACAGAAACATTAACACCGCAGATATTAAGTCTCCCGGCAGGGGCCGCCTTTCCGGATCTCCCCGTACCCTCTTTTAATACAACACTCCTCTTCACGCGACCATGTTCTGAAGTTGCTCTGGCCTTCTTTGCTCTTTTCGCAGATCTCTTTCCGCTCATGACATTCTCCGGATCTTCCATGTAAAAACAACGGTAATTATATCATAAATGCTTTATTCGATGCCCAGCACCTTATAGTCCCTGTCCTCTACTGCTTTTCTGAGCACATCGTCAGCCACTTCCTTCGAGAGAGTAACTATGGCTGTTCCCTTTTCGTGTGAGACCACAGCTTCATTTACACCCTCGATGCCTTCAAGAGCCTTCTTTACGCTTGCCTCACAGTGTCCGCACATCATTCCTTCAATACTCATTGTTCTCGTCATAACATTCTCCTTTTTCTCCAACAATTGCCTTTCTCTGTCAAAGTTCCTAAGTTTTCTGTCACCTGAGGGATCATGGGGTCTGAACAGGTTCAGTCTAAGCGCGTTCATACATACCGTAAAGCTTGAAAGACTCATTGCCGCGGCACCCAGCATGGGACTCATGGTCACTCCGGCCCCGGTAAGCACTCCGGCTGCTATGGGTATCAGAAGTATATTGTAAATAAACGCCCAGAACAGATTCTCATATATGATCACCAGCGTTCTTCTTGAAAGCCTTATTGCGGCACAGGTATCGGAAAGCGAGGATCTCATAAGCACCACATCGGCAGATTCTATGGCAACATCAGTGCCTGAGCCCACTGCCATTCCTATATCTGCCGATACAAGAGCAGGTGCATCGTTGATACCGTCACCAACCATAAGGACCGTGCCCAGTTTTTTCAGCTTCCTGACTATGCTTTCCTTGCCCCCGGGAAGGATCCCTGCTGCTGTTTCATCCACTCCCGCAAGGCGTGCCAGCGCATTTGCGGTAACCTCATTGTCACCGGTGACCATGAGCACTCTGAGCCCCAGGTTCTTAAGCTCTGTGACTGCCTTCACGGAATCGTCCTTAAGAACATCGCATACCGCAATGATCCCGCAGAGCTTTCCGCCTGATGCGAAAAACAGCGGAGTCTTTCCCTCGCGGGACAGTCTTTCAGCCTCTGACAGCATGTCCCTGTCCACATCACATTTACTTCCTATGAACAGTGCGTTTCCGCCGCAAACCTGCACCCCGTCAAGTTTTCCTTCAAGTCCGTTACCGGCGTGGGTTGCATAATCATGTATATCACCGTAAGGGATCCCCTTTTCTTCGCAGTACAGAGTTACCGCCCTGCCAAGGGGATGCTCGCTCATCTTCTCAAGGGAGAATGCAATCCTCAGAAGATCCTCTTTCACAGAGCCCGGTGCAGGCAACACATCCGTTACGGCAGGTTCTCCCTTAGTGAGGGTTCCCGTCTTATCAAGTACGGCAACAGAGGTTCTTCCCGTCACCTCAAGAGCTTCGGAGCTTTTGAATAGTATACCGTTCCTGGCGCCGACTCCGCTGGATACCATGATCGCAGCGGGAGTTGCAAGTCCCAGTGCGCAGGGGCAGCTGACCACAAGCACGGTTATGGCTCTGGTCATGGCATAGGGAAGCGGTGCGCCGGTTATGAGCCATATGATGAAGACGACTGCAGCGATAGCGATCACAGAGGGAACAAAAACCGCAGAAACCTTATCGGCTATCCTTGCAATGGGTGCCTTGGTTGAAGATGCATCCCTCACAAGTCTTATTATCTCCGAAAGGGTCGTATCCTCACCGACCCTCTCGGCCTTGCATCTTATGTATCCCGATGCGGATATACAGGCTGCTGAGACCCTGTCTCCTGGCTTTTTGTCAACAGGTATGGATTCTCCGGTAAGTGCGGATTCATTGACCGATGCATTTCCGTCCGTGACGATGCCGTCCACCGGTATTGATTCTCCGGCCCTTACAATGAATTCATCTCCCACCCTGACTTCCGCCGCGGGTATCACCTTCTCTGCCCCGTCCCTTACAACCGTGGCTGTCTCCGGTGCGAGCTTCATCAGTTCCTTAAGGGCGTTGGTGGTTCTGCCCTTACTGAAGGATTCAAGCGTCTTGCCGACAGTTATAAGAGTAACGATCATGGCCGCAGATTCAAAATATAGCTCATTCATGAGCTCCATCTGCATATGATGATCTGCAGCTGCCATCCTTATAAATGTGACAATGCTGTACAGATAGGATATTCCCGCTCCCATGGATACAAGCGTATCCATGTTGGGGCCGCCATGTATAAGAGAGCGTATTCCGCTTGTAAAAAACTGTCTGTTTATGACAAGTATGACGGCAGAAAGGATCATCTCAAGTATCACAAGGCCTGTCATGTCATGATCTGCAGCAAAGGGGGAGGGCCATCCAAGCATCATCACCCCCATACTGAAGTACATCAGTACCGCCAGAAGACACACCGAGAGGATAAGTCTCTTTACCAGTTTCGTGGTTTCCCTGTCCTTAAGATCATCCTCATTAAACGCACCTTGTTTTTCTCCGTCACTTACAGAAGCATCATATCCTGCTCTTCTTACCGCTTCGATAACATCCGCAGGATCCGCGCTTCCGTAGGCACTCATGGAAGCTGTAAGCAGTGAAACCGAACATGAAGTCACTCCCGGAACTCCGCTTACCGCCTTTTCCACATGTGCCTGACATGCCGCACAGGTCATTCCCGTTACCGAATACCTTACAGGCTGTCCCGGGTCCGTTATTATCTTTTCATTTGTTTCATTTGCCACGATCGTTACTCTTTTCCACGCAGGTCTCCTGCGAGCACTTTAACATAATCTGCAGCACTATCTTTCATGTGCCTTTACATACTCTCTGTATTTATCGTCCTGAGGAGTATTCTCATCCTCACGGGGCAGCGACCTGAAGAACCTTATCATGAACGGCACAGAGACAGCCGCTGCCATGATATCGGC
>ODAI013456041.1_pt1 | contig 10264 bp, 9 predicted proteins | sample 1539321 | NCBI WGS metagenome assembly ODAI01 (sample SAMN02144231, study PRJEB22623) | gut metagenome | biome: sheep rumen | host: Ovis aries | place: New Zealand | reverse complement strand
GGGAATATACCACGCCAGCACCTGTGGCTCCTGAGATGTACACCTACAACTTCATCATCGATGGTCAGCGCACCCTCGATATGAATAATGTGGCTGTGAACCGCGATGTGGCTTCGCTGACCAACATCCTGCTGGTGACAGAGCCAGGAGCCCGTTCCGACCTCTATGCTGTGCATGATGTGCCTCATGGCACCGTTTCACGCATCTGGTATCACAGCGATTATGAAGGCATCAATCGCCGTATGACGGTCTATACCCCAGCAGGCTATGAGACCAGTGGCAAACGCTACCCTGTATTCTATCTGCTGCATGGCATTGGTGGCGATGAAGAGGCTTGGATCACCCAAGGCCGCACGGCTCAGGTGCTCGACAACCTCATTGCACAAGGCAAGGCACAGCCTATGATTGTGGTGATGACCAATGGCAACATCGCTATGGAGGCTGCTCCTCTGGAGACTTCTACGGGCTACAATGTGCCATCTATGGGCCTGCCAAAGACGATGGAAGGCAGCTTCGAGACTGCATTCCCAGAGATCGTGAAGTTCATCGACAAGACCTATCGCACCATTCCGCAGAAGCGTAGCCGCGCCATCGCTGGTCTGTCTATGGGTGGCTTCCACTCTAAGTTCATCAGCCAGAACAATCCCGATATGTTCAACTACATCGGCCTGTTCTCTGCTGCCATCGGTGTGACGGATGCCAACATCTCTCCGATCTATCAAGACAATGACAAGAAGCTGGCTACCCTCTTCAGCAAGAAGCCAGCCCTCTATTGGATAGGCATCGGCAACGAGGATTTCCTCTTCAAGAACAACACCGACTATCGCAAGTTCCTCGATGAGCATGGCTATAAGTACACCTACATGGAGACAGGTGGCGGCCACATCTGGCGCACCTGGCGCATCTACCTCACAGAGTTCGTGCCTTTGCTGTTCAAGTAAATCAGCATTACGCTATAAAACGAAAGCTCTCACCAAAAAAAGTGAGAGCTTTTTAGTTTAATTCCCAATGCCCTCCTTTAGCAGGTCCCACACGTCTTAATCGCCCATCCGCTCTCAGCTTGGCAAGTTGCTTTTCTACGGCTTTTGCCCCTATGCCGATGGCAGCAGACAGACCTGCAATAGTGAGTTTAGGATTCTCTGCCAGGAGTTCAAGGATTTTCTCCCTACTTTTTGGTTTTTTCTCCCTACTTATACTAAATTCACCCACCGTTTCTTCTGTAGATTGCAAATAGAGTGCGATTTCAGAGTTCAGGTTTTTCACCATCATATCACTCATAAAGTCACGAAATACCTGTAGATCATCTTGTTCTCTGGCTTCAATGAGTGCCTTGATGTATTCCTCCTTGTCCTCTCTCAATATTTTAGTAGGAATCAATCCAAATTCAAATTGAAGATAGTTCATAAGCAAACGTGACATTCGTCCGTTACCATCTGCCCAAGGGTGTATAGTTACTAATCTAAAATGAGCATCGAAACTTACGTCATAGCGCTGCTGAACAGATAAGTTTGAAGCTTGTCTCCTTGACTCATTAAGACTCTGACAAAACTCATTCAGCTTCTGAGGCACTTTGTTAAAGCTCATATAAGAGCGCCCACCCACTCCAGCAGTCACGTTCAATAGGCGCAAGTCCCCGTTTGCCGAAGAGAAATCGCCTAATGCAGTGCGGTAGGTCTTCCCTGTACCCTTCATCACGATGGCAGCTAGATGCCTAAGCATATCCACACTGATTTCTGAATGCTTTCTAACTAATGCCAAGCTTTCCTCATATGCTGCTTTAAGATCAACGTTCATCTGCTGCTCAGCAAGCGTCTTACCTTTTGCTGTGATTCCTTCATCAAAAAGCAATTGGTTTTCAAGCTCCGTCACCGTAGAACCCTCTATGGCGGTAGAGTGTGTAATGATGGAATACAGATAGTATTTCTCATAGTCTATCTGCTGATTGATACCCAAATCCAAGTATCTCAGAATGACTTCTTCAAGCTTACTCATGGCGTTTTCTCCCTACTTTTTCTGCAAATATACTGTTTTCTCCCTACATTTTACAAGTTTTCTCCCTACTTTTTTGTTTAACACGTGTTTTGGTGGGGGCAAGAAAGCCAGTTCCACATAGTTTTTTATGGTGGAACTGGCTGTTTTCCGTAATGAAACTCACAGTCCTCAGGGATGAAACTGGCAGTCCCTGGCGATGGAACTGGCAGTTCCATGCCATGAAACCACGTCTTTATAAGCTTTAAGCCTCAACTATAAGGACTATACAAATCCTCATGCATCTATAAACATTGCAGCCAAGAAAACCCCCATTTCACCCAATCTTTTGCCCCAAAAGCCCATTTTACTTCCGCTACTTCCGCCTCTTCTTCCGCTATGATAACACATATAATATATAATCTAATAAGATTTAGCGGAAGAGCGGAAGAAAAACTTCACTACAAATTTCATTTCACCCTGAAGAAAACGCAGGCTATTTCTGCAGAAATGTCCAGTGTTACAAAAGAAATACTTCAATAAAACCTATGCTAATGCTTGGTATTTCCGCAATAACTCCTTGCGTTTCTGCAATTCGGCCTGACTTTTGGGAAAGAAAAGAGAGTCAAAGAATGTGAGATTTTCGGCATTTTACAGGAATAAAATTGTGAGATTTTCGGCAAATCATAGATGAAAAAAAAACATGGACAGATGTCTGGATTATGCTGTTAGAATAGTGTTATAATCCTCGGTAACAAGAGTTATTATAAAAATCAGCTCAATTTCGAGTAATAATTAGCTCAGAAACTTGTCGATTTGAGCCGATTCTCTATTCTCTGTGAGCCGATTAATCATTTTACCTTTGCACAGCAAACCATATTTCAAGAAAGCCATGCTTCTTTTCTATGAGCAAAACAATATATCTGCGTTCAAGCAAATCTTCATTGATCAATTCCGCTTCGCTGTAGAAACATATTTCTGATTCTTTCCAGCATCATGCTTTTGATATAATAAAGCCCAGACATCTGTCGATGTCTGGGCTTTTCTTTCACTTGGGCATATATTTGCAGAATTAGCTTCTTTGCAACTGAGTCTAAGATTTTACAAAATCACTTGCCATACTAATAATCGTGTCTATGCCTCTATCACCTTGTGATGATACAGTCCAATAATCCAGAAATATCCGCATAGCATCATTGGTATTTATAGCTTCAAGAAGCGGTGTATACCCAGCACTTTTCATGATTCTTCCACAAGTGAAAGCGATATGAATAGCGACTGCAGAGTCGGAGTTTTCTAAGGCTAATTTATCCAGAGCGGTTCTAATAAAATCCTTTTTCCCCTCAATGCTCAACTGATTATGGATGTCCTCCACATCCATCATTCGGAGCAATATCGAATGGACATTCCATGCTTGAGCATCCTCATCATCACACATAGAATTGAAGTCTTTGTAGATATTTGTCAGCCTCAGCGCAGAATCACCTCGCCTTATCATTTCCTGTCCGAAAGGAGAGTTCGCGAAAGAAATAACCATTGCATAATATGCTCCATGAGCGAGAGCTTCATTTTCGCTTGCAAAAGGATAATCGATATAGGAATAGACAAGTCCTTCTGTGGACATTCTCTTTACGACATCTTCTGGCGGCATCAGTTCATTGATTACCCCCATTATATCATCTGCATGTCTTTGATGAAGTTCTATCCATTCCGCAGTACCAGGATATGCAGGAAACACCCATGTGTCTTCAGGATGAGGAATGTTGAGACATTCGTCATAGGCCATTTTCTCACTATCAGATCTTGTTATCAGCGAATCATCTTCATCGCTACTACAGGCATTAAGCAGGACAGCTGCAGTCAACAAGCAGAATGCCCCAAATAATAATCTAATTACTCTTTTCATAACTGTAACTTTTTGTTTTATGCAAAGAAATAAATAATTAGGAGATATACCAGCAAAATCTTGTTGACAAAAAGTTGACAATTGAAACTATTCCAATGTAATTCTTCCATACAATGCGAAGTTGTCAGATGAAATTACAATGCGGTATGGATAATTCATCGCTGGTTTTATTTCGTAATTCTTCCCTTTTGAAAAATCCTTAGTTATTTCTTCTATTACTCTCTTGCCTGAAGGATCAGTAATATACACTGAAATTTCTTCATCTGAATCTATCTGGAAAAAGATTTGTAAGGAATCATTATCACTTTCCAAGTTGTATTTTAGTTTTGAAGCATGGTTCTTACCAATATCTTTTCCCCCATTATTCTCTACAGAGGTGACATACTCCAACTTGGGATGCTTCTTGGAGTCACGTTTCTTCATTTCCAGCTCTTGCTGCTCCAAAGTCAGAGGGTCTTCTGTCTGGCAGGCGGTGAAGCCTAAGGCCAGCAGGATGCAGAGGGTGAATATGCAGAGTATCTGTTTCATCGTTTTCTGGTATTAGTTTTTGCAAATATAGCGAAATTATCGGGAGAAATAATGCTTTATCCTAATTTCTTGATATAGCTATCAAAATCTACAGCCTTGCCTGGCTTGCCTGTCAGCTTGGCAAAGAGACGTTCCTTGGCACGGCTGATGCCTGATGGCGTGTGGCTGGTGAGCACGGCAATGTCTGCAGCTCGGAGGCCCAACTTAGTGAGCAGGGAGAGCTGATATTCGAAGGGGCTTTCTGATGGATTCACAGAAAGAATGCGACGAAAGTCGGGATAGACAGCATCGAGCAGCGACTCTACTTGCTGCGCCTGCTCCGCACGCAAGCTCTTATCGGCAGCAGCCGCTTCTATCAGCTCGTCATAGATGGCAGAGCCTTTGACTTGCACTTGCTGTGCTTCACGATCGGTGATGATGAGCTGTGCCAAGTGATTCTCGGCCTCTATCTTCTCCACACGACGTTCCAACTGATGCCGAAGTTCGGTGTTCTCACTGCCAAGGTCGGAAAGCTGTGCCTTGAGGCGCTCTATCTGGCGCTCATTGTCGGCTATGTAGGCCGCACTTTGGCGGTATTGCTCTTCACGCTCTCGCTGCAAGTTGCTCACTTCCAAGGTAAGCTCTGCCTTACGCCTTCGGGTGTTCAGCCACAGGATGATCAACGCAGCAACCACCAACAGGGCACCGAGGGCCGTGAACCATAGCTGACGCTGACTGCGCTCACGCTCATGGGCCACCTGCAGCTGCGTCTGATACTCATAGATCAGTCGCTGCACATCCACACCTCGCTCTGCCGTATAGAGCGAATCCAGATGGTCGGTATAGGTATAGAGGTGGTCGAGGGCCGCAGGATAGTCGCCCTGCTCCTCGGCCAGCTCGCTGAGTATATAATAGGTGTTGAAGCGGCCCTCATAAGTGGTATCGGCAGCAGCCAAGGCCATATAGTGACTGACGCTGTCGGCAGGGGCATCGGCCTCATAGAGTAGGGAGCCAACGGCATAGTAGTAGGTGCCACGCGGCTGACCTTGAGGCACATAGTCTATGGCTCGATGGGCATAGAGCAGCGCACTGTCGGGCTGCTGAAACACATGGTGCGCCAAAGCCAAGGAGTGCAGGCGATAGGCAGTCTTCAGTGAATCGGCATCTATCAAGGCATGCTGCAACGAGCGATGGGCGTAGTAGAGGGCAGAGTCGGGCTGCTCTTGCATCACATAATAGGAAGAGAGATCGTGACAGGCGATAGACTTCTCCCTATCCGTCTCGCAGAGTGAAAGAAAATCCCGATAGACGGGCAGGCTCGCGGCATAGTTCTTCTGCTCGAAATAGGCATCGCCCAGCAAGCTGAGCACCGTGCGCCTGAAATCACGCTCTTCGGGATAAGACTCTAAGAGCACGCTGCACTCATGCAGATGACGGATGGCTGCATCGTAGGCATGCTGGGCCCCATCGGCTTCTGCCTGCTCATAGAGCGCATGGGCACGCATGAGGTCTGTCTGCTCCCCACCACATGACGCACAGAGGCAGAGGCTGAGCAGGAGCAGTATATATAGATATAGTTGTGTTGGTCTCATAATAGATACAAATATAGCGTTATTCTATCGAAAAACAGGCGAAAGGAGTTGACAAAAAGTTGACAAATGTGTAACTTCGCACCCAAAACATTTATAGTATGCATACAAGAGAAGAAAAAATGGAAGCCTTCGGACGCTTCCTGGATATCTTAGACGAGCTGCGGGTGAAGTGCCCGTGGGACCGCAAGCAGACCAATGAGAGCCTGCGCCCTAACACCATAGAGGAGACTTATGAACTGACTGATGCCCTGATGCGTGAGGATGTGAAGGATATCTGCAAAGAGCTGGGAGATGTGCTGCTGCATGTGGCCTTCTATGCCAAAATAGCCGATGAAAAGGGGCAATTTGACATGAAGGATGTGTGCGACCGCCTGAGTGAGAAACTCATCTATAGGCATCCGCATGTGTTTGGCGATGCGGTGGCAGAGACTGCCGGACAGGTGATGGAGAACTGGGAGCAATTGAAGATGAAGGAGAAGGGGGGCAATAAGACGGTGCTGAGCGGTGTGCCCAAATCGCTCCCTACCCTCATCAAGGCCTACCGCATACAGGACAAGGCGCGTGCCGTGGGGTTCGACTGGCAGGAGCGTGAGCAGGTGTGGGACAAGGTGAAGGAGGAAATCGGAGAGTTTGAGGCTGCCCTCGACCACATGGACAAGGCGGAGGCCGAAGCCGAGTTTGGCGATGTGCTCTTCAGCCTCATCAACGCCGCCCGCCTCTATCACATCAATCCAGACAATGCACTGGAGCACACCAACCAGAAGTTCATCAGCCGCTTCAACTATGTAGAGGCGCACAGCATCAAGCAGGGCAAGAACCTGAAGGATATGTCGCTGGAGGAGATGGACAAGCTGTGGGAAGAAGCAAAGAAAAAGCTGTGAATCCACAGCTTTTTCTATATTATAATATTATAAAATTAAAAGATTAAAAAACTTGTGGGTAGAACACATACAGCCCAATCCCTCTTTTAATTTTTTAATCTTATAATTTTTTAATTTTAGACCTAAAGAGCGGTCTTCTGCAATGCGTCTTAAACGCGATACAGAAGGCCGTTCTTTAGGTCTATCAGTGCATCTTCTTTAATCTTCACATGCAACTTCTTGCCAGTGGCATTGAATGGAAGCTGCGCCACGAAGCGATAGAAACGCGGACGCTTGAAGTTGGCGATGTAAGGACTCTCCTTGCAATACTCATCCAACTCTTCGGGGATGAGCGACTCGTCTGCACGCACCACATAGGCCGTGACTACCTGTCCGCGCACCTTATCGGGCACAGAGGTTACGATGCAGTCTTTCACCTTCGGATGATTGTTGAGCACTGCCTCAATCTCTGTAGGATAGATATTCTCACCAGAAGAGATAATCATATCGTCCTTACGCCCCACGATGGTGATGAACTGATTTTCATCCCATGTGGCAAGGTCGTGCGTATAGATAAAGCCCTTATAGTACTTATTCTCCGTTTCCTCGGCATTGTTGCTGTAGAGGAAAGGCGACTTAGCAGGAGAGCTGATGATGACCTCGCCCACTTCCTGTCCATCGTGTGCTGCCAGGTCGTCTGGCTCTGCACGACGGTCCTCGTAGATCTTCACCACACGCACATCATCATCGATGCAAGAGGCACCTGCTGTTCCTGCATTCTCAGGCAGGTCGAACGGACGGAGGAACGTGTTCCAGAAGGTCTCCGTGGTGCCATAGCCATTAAATATATTAGGTGTGAGCACTTTCTGATAGCGGATGCAAGCAGAGCGCTCCAGCGGACTGCCCATCGTCACGATGCCACGCAGCGTACTGAGGTCGTATCCCTTACGCTCCTGATTATCCGCCAACTCCTCCAGCACGGTAGGAACACCAATGAGGAAGGTAATCTTATATTTGGCCACATAGCGCAGCGCAGTTTCAGAATCGAACTTGCTCATCACCACGATGGTGGCTCCTGCATAGAAGGCAGGGCCAGGACCTGCGCAGTGCAAGCCTCCACGATGGAACCACGGCGTAGTGTTCATGGTCACATCCTTATAGCTCATAGGGAAGTGAATCATCACATCGTGTGCAGAAAGCACCTCATTGATGCTGGTCAATGGCACACCCTTAGGGCGGCCAGTGGTGCCTGAGGTATAGAGACGGGTGGTCTCATCGTAGATGTTATAGTCATAGTCGAAGTGAGGCTCAGCCTCTGAGCTGCCTTTCAGATAGTCGCTGTAGGAGATGACGTTTCCTTCGGTCTTTCCGCCTACCACGATAAGTCGTTTAGGTTGGTAGCAAGTCAGTGTGAGAGCCTCCAGCACCGTTTCCTTATAGGCTTCGTTGAAGAGGAGCACCATAGGCTTGGAGTCATCGATGTTGAAAGCCAGCTCACCTGCACTGAGGCGGAAGCTCACAGGGCAGCAAACGCCATGCATCTTATGCGCTGCCACATAGGCGAAGGCAAACTCCGGACAGTTATACAGCAGCAGCATCAACACGTCGCCTTTCTGCATGCCATCGGCCTGCAGGGCATGCCCCAGACGATTCGTTTCTTCGTTCAGTTCGGCATAGGTCCACTGCCTATCGTCATCAGGATTGATCATGGCCAGCTTGTTGCCATAGCGGCGCACATTGCGCATGAATCCCTCGATCCATGTATAGCGGCTCTCAAAGATAGTTTTAAAATCCATCATTTTTGAAGATTACTAGTTCTACATTATTTTGAATGCAAAATTAGGCAATCTTTCTGAAGAAACGAATAAGAATTGTAAACAAATGTGAATTTACCCCCTAAAAAGTGTAAAAGACCCTCAAATTTGGGGTAAAAAGAAAGGCAGCCTCTCATGAGACTGCCTTTAGATCATCGCCTTCTGTCGTTACTTGGCGCATCGGGCACCCGAGCCCCCCTGTTCTGTCCTCCAGGGCCACGCATTCCTCTCACCAGATCTTGGCGGAAGCGTGACTCAGCTTCTTTGATCTTGAAAATCTTCTTGTAGCTTATCACCTCTTTGAATCTGTCTAAATAGGTGCGCTCTAAACTCTCTACGGCTATGGCATTGGCGCTCATGCTTTCGAGCAGCTCCTTATACTTAGCTTCATCCAGCTCCTTGCCCCACGTCTCACGCATGGCCTTGAACGACTGGTCGTTCAGCTCCTGCTTGCGCTTCTCCAGCTCATTGTAGATGGGGAAGAACTTGGCAGCTTCTTCTGTGGTGAGTTCTGCATACTTGGTGAGATAGGCTTCGTGGCGTTTCTGGAACTCCTCACGGCTCAGCCTCACATTTCCTCCCCTGTCGCTGTTGTTTTGCGCACAGAGTGCGAGAGGCAGCAAGCCTATCATCAGGATGCATAGCAATAATTTCTTCATGTCTTCCTACCTTTCTTTTTTATTGTTCCACATCCGACAGTAGCTGATAGAACGTATAGTCATCCATCATAGCTTCATCCACCAGCTGGTCTATGTACTCGCGTTCCATCAGCTCTTCTTCTTCAGCCACATACTCAGGATCCTGCTTGGTCATCATTCCGCCTAATCTCAGAATGAAGGCAGCCCCCACGAAAACGGCAGCCATATAGACCCATGGCTTGATTTTCTCCCACGTAGAGACTTCTGTCTCTCCCTGGTTGTAATCCACCTCGGGCAAGCGACTCATCATCTCCGAAGTGAAATTCTCAAAATAGCCTTCGGGAGTTTGAAAGGGATTATCCTTTCCAATTTTTGTTAAGATGTAGTCTTCTTCTTTCATATTCTATTCTCCGTTTCTATCTTATTAGACTCTGCTATCTGCAAAAGGTTTAATCTTGTTCTTCTAAATATGCTTTTATTTTCTTCGCTGCATGGTGATAGTCGGCCTTCAGGGCACCTACCGATGAACCCATAATCTCTGAGATCTCTGTATAGGTGAGTTCGTCGTAGTATCTGAGGTTGAACACCATGCGCTGCTTAGCTGGCAGCGTGGCCAGTGCGGCTTGGAATCTGCGCTGTATCTCGTCACCCGTAAAGTAGGCATCGCCCTCCAGCGTATCTACCACGCTGGCTTCAGGGTCGTCGAGCGATACAGACGCGCGGGCTTTCTCTTTGTTCAGGAAAGTCAGGCACTCGTTCAAGGCTATGCGGTAGAGCCAGGTAGAGAGCTTCGCCTCACCACGGAAGAGGCCGATGTTCTGCCATGCCTTCAGAAAGGTGTTCTGAAGGATGTCATTGGCATCATCGTGCGAGAGGACCAGCCTTCGGATCTGCCAATAGAGGGGCTGCGTGTATTGCGTCACCATCTTGGCGAATCCTTGCTTCACCGTCTGCTTGTCTTGCAACAAGTCCATTACTT
>ODAI012510540.1_pt1 | contig 10264 bp, 5 predicted proteins | sample 1539321 | NCBI WGS metagenome assembly ODAI01 (sample SAMN02144231, study PRJEB22623) | gut metagenome | biome: sheep rumen | host: Ovis aries | place: New Zealand | reverse complement strand
TGCCTTTTCTTACTAATTGCGAAATTGTAGGCATTTTGTGATTTTTATTAATTATATTATGTATATGATGTTCGCACAAAAAGATATGGTATGCCTCGACACACCAATTCGGGCTGCAAAGGTACGAACTTTGCCTCAATATTCCTAATTATATGGGAGTGAAAAGGGGTTTAGACCCTATGTTTTAGAGTTTTTTAACGTCTATTAGAAAAATTTACGGAGTAAAATCTCTTTTGCGTGGAGATTTTGCTCCGTAGGATAGTGTGCCTGTCCTTGTGTCAGGCTTCTCCCTTGTTGCCGGGGATGAAAGGCGATATGGTGCGTGCGGGAGCGTTGGGCAGCCGGATGACTCCATACTCCTGCTCATACCTTGCGATATTCTCCTGGAGCGCCATGAGGAGTCTCTTGGCATGCTCGGGTGCGAGGATGACACGACTTCTCACCTGGGCCTTCTGGAGTCCTGGCATCACCTGTGCGAGGTCGACGACGAATTCCGAACTCGAGTGCGCGATGAGGGCGAAATTGGTATAGACGCCTTGTGCCACTTCAGGGGCCACCTCTATCTGCAGCTGTTTTCCCTGCTGTTTATTCTGATTGTCCATGATGTCTGATGGTTTGCGGGAACACGTCCCATGGTTAATGATAACAATGTCAGAAGAAAAAAGTGTCACGGCTGGGCAAGTTCCCAGCCGCGACAACAATTGTTATTGCTTCTCCTCTACGGCGATCTCCTCGTCGTCGAAGTCGAGCACGTTCTTCTTGTTGGCCTGCATCCGGTCGTGCTCCTCCTTGGAGCCGACGAGCAGACGGTCCCACAAGCGAAGACCAGTGCCGGCAGGGATCAGGTGACCGCAGATGACGTTCTCCTTCATGCCCTCGAGATAGTCCACCTTGCCACGGATGGCGGCCTCGTTGAGCACCTTCGTCGTCTCCTGGAAGGAGGCAGCCGACATGAAGCTCCTGGTCTGGAGGGCAGCCTTGGTGATACCTTGGAGGATTTGTTTCGAGGTAGCGGGTCTGGCGTCTCTCACTTCAATGAGCTTCTTGTCGCGGCGCTTGAGATTGGAGTTCTCTTCACGCAGTTTACGCAAGGAGATAATCTGTCCGTCGTTGACATTCTCGCTGTCGCCTTTGTCCGTCACCACTTTCTTTCCCCAGATGCGGTCGTTCTCCTCGGCGAAGTCGAGTTTGTCCACCACATCCTGCGGGAGGAAGGTGGTGTCGCCCGGATCCTCAATCTGCACCTTGCGCATCATCTGTCTGACGATGATTTCAAAGTGCTTGTCGTTGATCTTCACACCCTGGAGGCGGTAGACGTCCTGCACCTCGTTGACGATATACTCCTGCACGGCCGTCGGGCCCTTGATCTCCAGGATGTCGTTGGGAGTGACGATACCGTCGGAAAGCGGTGTTCCAGCCCTCACGGCATCGTTCTCCTGCACCATCAGCTGCTTGGAGAGTGGCACAAGATACTTGATTTGTGTGCCAGTCTTGCTGGTGACGACAATCTCACGGTTGCCTCTCTTGAGTCTGCCCATAGTGACCGTACCGTCGATGGCGCTCACGACGGCAGGATTCGACGGGTTGCGGGCTTCGAAGAGCTCCTGCACACGAGGCAGACCACCGGTGATATCACCACCCTTGGCGACATTACGCGGAATCTTCACCAGCGTACAGCCGGTCTCCACCTCAGCGCCGTCTTCCACAGCGAGGTGTCCACCCACGGGGAAGTTGTAGGTGCCCAGCACCACACCGTCCTCATCGATGATGTCGCAAGTAGGCACAAGGTTCCTGTCCTTCGACTCGCAGATGATACGCTCCTCCATGCCTGTGGTCTCATCGGTCTCTTTCACGAAAGTCTGACCTTCCACCACGTCTTTGAAATGCAGTTTACCCTTGAACTCAGTGACGATGACGGCATTGAAGGGGTCCCACTTGGCGATGAGAGTGCCCTTGCTCACCACGGCACCGCTCTCAAAGAACAGCGAGCTGCCATAAGGCACGGGCATGGTAGAGAGGATGATACCGGTATTCATGTCCACGAACTTCACCTCGGCAAGACGGCTGACCACCATCTGGCAGTCCACATCCTCGCCGTCCTGTTTGCCTCTGAAAGGCACGGTGCGCAGTTCGTCGAATTCAATCTTGCAGTCGTTCTTTGCCACGATCGAGGCGTTGGCGGCGGCAGTACCGGCCACACCACCGGCGTGGAACGTACGGAGGGTGAGCTGTGTACCCGGCTCGCCGATGGCCTGTGCGGCGATGACGCCTACGGCCTCACCAATCTGCACCATGCGGCTGGTGGCCAGGTTGCGTCCGTAGCATTTCATGCAGACACCCTTGCGGCTCTCACAGGTGAGCACCGAACGGATTTCCACACTCTCGATGGGAGAGTCTTCGATGGCCTGAGCCACTGCCTCGGTGATTTCCTCACCGGCCTTGACGATGGTCTCGTTGGTCGACGGGTTGACGATGTCGTGGACCGACACACGGCCGAGGATGCGCTCATAGAGGGTGGAGATGACCTCGTCGCCACTCTTGAGGGCAGAGCACTGCAGTCCGCGAAGCGTGCCGCAGTCCTCCTCAGTGATGATGACGTCGTGCGACACGTCGACGAGTCGGCGTGTGAGGTATCCGGCGTCAGCGGTCTTCATGGCAGTGTCGGCCAGACCCTTGCGGGCGCCGTGCGAGGCGATGAAGTACTCGAGCACCGACATACCTTCCTTGAAGTTGGAGAGGATAGGATTCTCAATGATCTGCGAGCCCTCGGCGCCTGCCTTCTGCGGCTTGGCCATCAGTCCGCGGATACCTGAGAGCTGCTTGATCTGGTCTTTCGAGCCACGGGCACCGGAGTCGAGCATCATGTAGACGGCGTTGAAGCCCTGGTCGGCCTCCTCCATCTCCTTGAGCAGGATATTGGCGATGTCGTTGTTGACATGCGTCCACATATCGATTACCTGGTTGTAACGCTCCTTGTCGGTGATAAGTCCCAACTGGTAGTCGTCGAAGATACGGCGCACCTCCTCGTTACCGCGAGCGATGAGATCGGCTTTCTCTGGCGGGATGATGATATCGTCGAGGTTGAAGGAGAGTCCGGCACGGTAGGCCATGATATAGCCCAGGTTCTTGATGCCGTCGAGGAACTCGCAAGCCTCGGCAAAACCGACCTTCTTGATGACGTCGCCGATGATGTCGCGGAGGCTCTTCTTGGAGATGACCTTATTGACATAGCCCACGTTCTTGGGGATGATGCCGTTGACGATGACACGTCCCACAGACGTCTCCACCATCTTGTCCACCAACTGGCCGCTCTCGTCATAGTCCTTGACGATGACGCGCACCTGAGCGTGCAGGTCGCACTTGCGCTCATTATAGGCGATGATAGCCTCTTCGGGGCCGTAGAAGGTGAGTCCCTCACCCTTGGCTCCCGGACGGATCTTGGTGATGTAGTAGAGTCCGAGCACCATATCCTGCGAAGGCACGGTGATAGGCGCGCCGTTGGCAGGGTTGAGGATGTTGTGGCTCTGGAGCATCAGTATCTGTGCCTCGAGGATGGCCTCGTTGCTCAGCGGAAGGTGCACAGCCATCTGGTCGCCGTCGAAGTCGGCGTTGAAGGCCGTACAGGCGAGGGGATGGAGCTGGATAGCCTTGCCCTCGATGAGTTTGGGCTGGAAAGCCTGGATGCCAAGGCGGTGCAGCGTCGGGGCGCGGTTGAGGAGCACGGGGTGGCCCTTCATCACGTTCTCGAGGATGTCCCAGATGACCGGGTCCTTGCGGTCCACGATCTTCTTGGCGGACTTGACCGTCTTGACGATGCCGCGCTCGATGAGTTTCCGGATGACGAAAGGCTTGTACAGCTCGGCGGCCATGAACTTCGGCAGGCCGCACTCGTGCATATTGAGTTCCGGGCCGACGACGATGACCGAACGGGCGGAATAGTCGACACGCTTGCCGAGGAGGTTCTGGCGGAAGCGGCCCTGCTTGCCCTTGAGGGAGTCGGACAGGGACTTGAGGGCCCGGTTGGACTCGCTCTTGACGGCAGAGGACTTCTTGGAGTTGTCGAAGAGGGAATCGACGGCTTCCTGGAGCATGCGCTTCTCGTTGCGCAGGATCACTTCCGGAGCCTTGATCTCGATGAGCTTCTTCAGACGGTTGTTGCGGATGATGACGCGGCGGTACAGGTCGTTCAGGTCGGAGGTCGCGAAGCGGCCGCCGTCCAGCGGAACGAGCGGACGGAGGTCCGGCGGAGTGACCGGGAGGACCTTCATGATCATCCACTCGGGACGGTTGATGTCCTTGGACTCCTGGAACCATTTCACCACGGACAGGCGCTTGAGGAGGTCGGTCTTCCGCTGCTGGGAAGACTCGGAGCGCATCTGCTGGCGGAGGGACTTGCCCAGTTCCTCCACGTCGATCTCCTTCAGGAGGTCATAGATGCCTTCCGCACCCATCTTGGCGACGAACTTCTGGGGATCGTCGGCCGCGAGGGCATAGTTGTCCGGGAAACGGTCCATCACCGTCATGTACTCGTCCTCGGAGAGGAGGTCGTACTTCTGGTAACCGCTTTCGCCGGGACGGATGACGATGTACTTCTCGTAGTAGATCACGGACTCGAGCTTCTTCGCCGGGATGCCGAGCAGGGCGCTGATCTTGTTCGGAGCGCTCTTGAAGTACCAGATATGGGCCACCGGAACGGTCAGGGCGATATGGCCCATGCGCTCGCGGCGGACCTTCTTCTCGGTCACTTCCACACCGCAGCGGTCGCACACGATTCCGCGGTAGCGGATCCGCTTGTACTTGCCGCAGTAGCACTCGTAGTCCTTGGTCGGACCGAAGATCTTCTCGCAGAAGAGACCGTCACGTTCGGGCTTGTAGGTCCTGTAGTTGACCGTTTCCGGCTTCAGGACCTCACCGCAGGACCTTTCGGTAATGTCCTCCGGGGAAGCGAGCGCGATGGAGATCTTCGAGAAGTTGCTCTTCACCTTGTTTTCCTTGTTGTTATATACAGGCATACTCTTCAGCTCTTATAAGGTTAGTCCAAAGTGACCTTGAGACCGAGGCCGCGGAGCTCGTGCAGGAGCACGTTCAGGGACTCGGGGATACCCGGAGTGGGCATCGGATCGCCCTTGACGATGGCCTCGTACGTCTTGGAACGGCCGTTGACGTCGTCGGACTTGACGGTCAGGATCTCCTGCAGGGTGTTCGCGGCACCGTAGGCCTCGAGGGCCCAGACCTCCATCTCACCGAAACGCTGTCCGCCGAACTGGGCCTTACCGCCGAGCGGCTGCTGGGTGATCAGGGAGTACGGTCCGATGGAACGCGCGTGCATCTTGTCATCGACCATGTGGCCGAGCTTGATCATGTAGATCACGCCCACGGTCGCAGGCTGGTCGAACCAGTCGCCGGTACCGCCGTCGCGGAGATGCGTCTTACCGAAGCGGGGCACGCCGGCCTTGTCGGTGTAGGCGCAGATCTCGTCGATGGAAGCACCGTCGAAGATCGGGGTGGAGAACTTCACGCCCAGCTCCGCACCGGCCCATCCGAGGACCGTCTCGTAGATCTGGCCGAGGTTCATACGGGAAGGCACGCCCAGCGGGTTCAGGACGATGTCCACCGGCGTACCGTCCTCGAGGAACGGCATGTCCTCCTGGCGGACGATCTTCGCGACGATACCCTTGTTACCGTGGCGGCCGGCCATCTTGTCACCGACCGTGATCTTACGCTTCTTGGCGATATAGACCTTCGCGAGCTGCATCACGCCGTTGGCGAGTTCGTCGCCGACCTTGATCTTGTCCAGTTCGCGCTTGGAGCGGGTCTCGGCTTCCTTGTGGGCGGCGCAGTAGTTGCGGATGAGGTCGCGCACGAGGGCGGCCGTCTTCGCATCGTTCGTCCACTTGGAGGAGTTGATGTTCATATAGTCGGCATCCTTCAGGCCCTGGAGGGTGAACTCCTTGCCCTTCGGGAAGATTTCCACGCCGTAGAGGTCGCTCACGCCGGCGCTCTTCTTGCCGCTGACGAGGGACCACAGCTTCTCGATGAAGGTGGCGCGGAGCTTCTCCGCAGCCTTCTCGAACTCCTGCTGCTTGATCTCGAGGCGGGCCTTCTGCTCGCTCTTCGCACCCTTGCGGGAGGTGTCCTTGGAAACCTTGGCATAGAGGGCGGTCTTGATCACGGTACCGGACAGGGAAGGATTGGCCTTCAGGGAGGCGTCCTTCACGTCACCGGCCTTGTCGCCGAAGATAGCCTTGAGGAGCTTCTCTTCCGGGGAAGGATCGCTCTCGCCCTTCGGGGTGATCTTGCCGATCATGATGTCACCCGGCTCGATATGGGCGCCGATACGCACGATACCGTCCTTGTCCAGGTCACGGGTGGCGTCCTCGCTGACATTCGGGATATCGGAGGTAAGTTCCTCCATGCCGCGCTTGGTCTCGCGGACCTCGGTCAGGTACTCGTCCACGTGGACGGAAGTGAGGACATCCCACTTCACCATCTCCTCGCTCAGGACGATGGCATCCTCGTAGTTGTAACCCTTCCAAGGCATGAACGCGACCTTCAGGTTGCGGCCCAGGGCCAGCTCGCCGTCGGCCGTCGCGTAACCCTCGGTAAGGACCTGTCCCTTCACGACGTTGTCGCCCTTCCGCACCAGCGGCTTGAGCATCACGGTGGTGGACTGGTTGGTACGGCGGTAGATCGGGAGCCTGTACACGGTCTCGTCCGGGGTGAAGCTCACGAACTTCTCGTCGTCGGTCCGGTCGTACTTGATCCGGATCTCATTGGCGTCCACATAGGTGACGACACCGCTGCGGTCCGCAATGACCTGCGTCCGGGAGTCGATGCACACGCGCTCTTCCAGGCCGGTGCCCACGATCGGGGACTCCGGGGAAAGGAGCGGCACGGCCTGACGCATCATGTTCGCACCCATGAGGGCGCGGTGCGCGTCGTCGTGCTCCAGGAACGGGATCAGGGAAGCGGCCACGGAAGCCATCTGGTTCGGGGCCACGTCCATGTAATTCACTTCCTCCTTGGAAACCAGCGGGAAGTCGGCTTCCTTGCGGCACTGGATGCGGTCGCCGAGGAGTTCACCGTCTTCGGTCATCTCCACGTTGGCGAGGGAGACGTAGCGGTCTTCCTCTTCTTCGGCGCTCATGTAGTGCCAGCCGGTATCGCTGAGGTCCACCTTGCCGTCATGCACCTCGCGGTACGGGGTCTCGATGAAGCCGAGCTCGTCGATGCGCGCATACACGCACAGGGAGGAGATCAGGCCGATGTTCGGACCTTCCGGAGACTCGATCGGGCACAGGCGGCCGTAGTGGGTATAGTGCACGTCACGCACCTCGAAGCCGGCGCGGTCACGGGAAAGACCGCCGGGGCCGAGTGCGGAGAGACGGCGCTTGTGGGTGATTTCAGCCAGGGGGTTCGTCTGGTCCATGAACTGGGAGAGCTGGCTCGTGCCGAAGAACGAGTTGATCACGGAAGAGAGGGTCTTCGCGTTGATCAGGTCGATCGGGTTGAACTGCTCGCTGTCACGGACGTTCATCCGCTCACGGATCGTAGGGGCCATACGGGAGAGGCCCACGCTGAACTGGTTCGCCAGCTGCTCGCCCACCGTGCGGACACGGCGGTTGGACAGATGGTCGATATCGTCCACGGTCGCCCGGGAGTTGATGAGCTGGATCAGGTACTTGATGATCTCGATGATGTCGGTGTTGGTGAGCACGCGGACACCCGGATCGGTGGAAAGACCCAGTTTCTTGTTCAGGCGATAGCGGCCCACGCTTCCGAGGTCGTAGCGCTTCTCGGAGAAGAAGAGCTTGTCGATGACGTCGCGGGCGGTGGACTCGTCCGGCGGTTCGGAGTTGCGGAGCTGCTTGTAGATATAGTTGACCGCCTCGATCTCGGTGTTGGTCGGATCCTTCTGCAGGGTATTGTAGATGATGGCGTACTCGGCGGAGTTCGCCTCATCCTTCTGCAGCAGGACGGTCTTCACATCGGTATCCAGGATCTTGGCGATGGTATCTTCCGTGAGGGCTTCCCCACGGTCGACGATAGCAAAGGTACGCTCGATGGGGATCACCTCGCCGGTATCCTCATCCTCAAAATCCTCGGTCCAGGTCTTGAGGACCTTGGCGGCGAGGAGGCGACCTTCATTTTCCTTGAGAACGGCTTCGTCGGCAGCGACTTCATCGGCCAGGCCGAAGATGTCGATGATGTCCTTGTCGCTGTTGTAGCCGATGGCCCTGAGGAGGGTCGTGACGGGCAGTTTCTTTTTCCGGTCGATGTAGGCGTACATCACATTGTTGATGTCCGTCGCAAATTCGATCCAGGATCCCTTGAACGGGATGATACGGGCGGAATAGAGCTTCGTACCGTTCGCATGCATGCTCTGGTCGAAGAACACGCCCGGGGAACGGTGCAGCTGGGAGACGATGATCCGCTCGGATCCGTTGATGATGAAAGTGCCGGCAGGGGTCATGTAGGGGATGTTCCCCAGATAGACGTCCTGAACCCTCGTGTCAAAGTCCTCGTGCTCGGGGTCGGTGCACGAAAGACGGAGTTTCGCCTTCAGCGGGACGTTGTAGGTAAGTCCGCGCTCGAGGCATTCCTCGATCGAGTACTGGGGAGGATCGATGAAATAATCGATGAAGCGGAGTTCGTAGTTGTTCCGCGTGTCCTCGATCGGGAAAATTTCCTGGAATACCTGATAGAGACCCTCGTTCTTTCGGCTTTCGGGCGTCGTATCCAGCTGGAAAAAGTCACGGAACGACTTGAGCTGGACCTCCAGAAGGTCAGGATACTCCAGAATATGGGATGTTGCGAAATTGACTCGCTTGTTTTGGGTCTTGTTTGACATGTGTGCTTCCTTCGTTCGCTTGGGAGAAAAATTTTAGACGGAAAAAAGGTTTAGAGCCTACTATGGGCTCTAAACCTGATTCTTTCCCTGGACGGGAAGCGGGCGGAGTTACTTAATCTCAACCTCGGCGCCAGCTTCCTCGAGCGCGGCCTTGAGAGCCTCGGCCTCGGCCTTGGAAACTTTCTCCTTGACGGCGACAGGAGCCTTGTCGACCAGTTCCTTGGCCTCCTTGAGGCCCAGGCCGGCGTTCTCCTTGACGGCCTTGATCACCTGCAGCTTGGCCTGGCCAGCGCTGGTGAGCATCACGTCGAACTCAGTCTGCTCGGCCGGGGCGGCAGCCTCGGCGGCGGCGGGGGCGGCCACGGCCACGGCGGCGGCGGCGGGCTCGATACCGTACTCTTCCTTCAGGATCTTAGCGAGTTCCTGGACATCTTTCACAGTAAGGTTAACCAACTCTTCTGCGAGAACTTTAACATCTGCCATAGTTGTAAATATTTAATTGTTTGATATTGATTAATTTTCTCTTTCTTCGAGGGTCTTGACGAGGCCGGCGATGAGCTGACCGCCACCATTCTGGAGGGCGGAGACCACGCTCTTGATCGGGGACTGGAGGAGTCCGATGATGTCGCCGATGAGTTCCTCGCGGGACTTGATGTTGATGAGCTCGTCGATCTTGTCGGCACCGACGAAGGCGCACTCCTGGACATACGCGCCCTTGAGCGCAGGCTTCTCGGAGCCGGCCTTGTTGTACTTCTTGATGAGCTTGGCAGGAACGGCCGGAGCCTCGCAGTACATGATGGCGGTGTTGCCTTCGAGGGTCGGGACCAGGAGGTCGAGTTCGCTGTTCTGGGCGTCCTTGATCACCTTGTGGAACAGGGTGTTCTTGACGACGTTCAGCTTGATGCCCTCGTTGAAGCAATCGCGGCGGAGCTTGGAGGTATCCTCGGCGTTGAGGCCGGAGATGTCGGTGATGTAGAAGTTAGGGTACTCGGCCAGATTGGCTTTGATGGCCGCAATAACCTGCTCTTTCATTTCTTTCTTCATAGTGCTTCCTCCCTTCTGTTATTCGGCGCTGAAGGCCTTCGGATCCAACTTGATGGCCGGGCTCATCGTCGTGCACAGGGTAGCGCCCTTGAAGTAGGTACCCTTGAGGGTCTGCGGCTTGAGCTTGAGGACGGCGCTGACGAACGCACGGGCGTTCTCGGCGATCTGCTCCGGGGTGAAGGAGACCTTGCCGATGGCGGCATGGATGATACCGGTCTTGTCCACCTTGAAGTCGATCTTACCGGCCTTGACGGCCTTGACGGCGGAACCGATCTCCATCGTCACGGTGCCGGTCTTGGGGTTCGGCATGAGGCCGCGAGGACCGAGGATACGGCCGATAGGACCGACCTTGCCCATCACGGACGGGGT